>Ga0316204_10002798_pt1 | contig 37821 bp, 25 predicted proteins | sample 6monrhotite_MG_2_FD_205661 | JGI IMG/M metagenome (GOLD analysis project Ga0316204, IMG submission 205661) | Microbial mat bacterial communities from mineral coupon in-situ incubated in ocean water Damariscotta River, Maine, United States -... | ecosystem: Environmental > Aquatic > Marine >... | reverse complement strand
GAGCGTGGGGATTTTCGATCAGCGAGGAGCCTCAGCGACGAGCGTGGGACTCCTGATCCAGAGGCGGGGCTAGGCCAAGCCAACCATGCACCAGCGAGTACGGGCTTCCCGGCTCGCCGGCTCGAGGACTCAGCGACGAGCGTGGGGATTTCCGATCCCCAAAAGCTCGTCGCCGTACAGCGCGAAAGCCAGCACTAAGCGGAGCGAAGTGCCCCTAGTAGGGGGGAGGGAGGAGCCTCAGCGACGAGCGGGGGGATCTCTGATCCCCCAGAGAAGAGCGAGCGGGGGGATCTCTGATCCCCCAGAGAAGAGCGAGCGGGGGGATCTCTGATCCCCCAGAGAAGAGCGAGCGTGGGGATCTCTGATCCCCCAGAGAAGCGTCTCTGATCCCCCAGAGAAGCGTCTCTGATCCCCCTTGAGAAGAGCGCGTAGCGCCTGGCTTTGGTAGAACACTGCCCACGCTGAAGGCCGCCTCCCGGGCGGCCTTCAGCCATTTAGCTCACCCTCGCGGGTCGAGCCCATTGGCCCGGATCAGAGATCGAGTCGATCTCAGCGGGCCCAGAGAGAACGAGGATCGATATGCGCAAGGTCGTCATCTGCGCGGGCGCGCGGACCCCCATGGCCGAGTACGCCGGCACCCCCGGGCACGGGCTCTTCAAGGACCTCTCAGCCATTGAGCTGGGCGCGATCGTGGCCAAGGCCGCCCTCGAGCGGGCCAAGGTCGAGCCTCGCCGCATCGACCACGTGGTCATGGGCAACGCCCTCCAGACGAGCGCGGACGCGATCTACGGCGCGCGTCACGTCGGCCTCAAGGCCGGCGTTCCGATCGAGACTCCAGCCCTGACGGTCAACCGCCTCTGCGGCTCGGGGATCGAGTCGATCGCCCAGGCCATGCGCATGATCCAGCTCGGCGAGGCCGACGTGGTCTTGGCTGGCGGCATGGAGAACATGAGCCAGGCCCCCCACGTCGTCCGCGGCGGACGAACGGGGCTGCCCTTCGGGCGTCCGGTCGTGTTCGAGGACCTGCTCTTCGAAGCCCTCAAGGACCCCTTCTGCGGGCTCTTCATGGCACAGACCGCTGAGGCCCTAGCGCGGAAATACGAGATCACTCGTGAGGAGCAAGACGACTTCGCCTGGCGCTCCATGGAGCTCGGGCTCAAGGCGACGGAGGCTGGGACCTTCCAAGAGGAGATCGTCCAGGTCGACGTCAAGCAGGGTCGGAAGTCGGTCCGCGTCTCGCGGGACGATCACGTCAAGCCTGACTCGACCCGCGAGAAGCTGGGCAAGCTCCGGACGGCCTTCGGCCCCGAGGGCTTCGTGACGGCTGGCAACGCGAGCGGAATCGTCGACGGCGCGGCCTGCATCGTCGTCGCAGGCGCGGACACGGCCGAGGCGGAGGGTCTCCCGGTCCTCGCGACCATTGAGGGCAACGCCACGGTCGGCGTCGACCCGGGGATCATGGGGATCGGGCCCGCGCCCGCGATCCGCGAGCTCTGCAAGAAGACTGGCCGGAGCCTGGACTCGGTGGACCTCTTCGAGATCAACGAGGCCTTCGCGGCTCAGTACATCGCCGTCGAGCGCGAGCTCGGCCTCGACCGCGAGAAGTGCAACGTCAACGGCGGCGCCATCGGAATCGGTCACCCGCTGGGAGCGACCGGGACGCGCCTGGTGCTGACCCTGGCCCTCGAGCTGAAGCGTCGCAAGGGCGGCTTCGGCGTGGCCTCGGCTTGCATTGGCGGTGGCCAAGGGATCGCCATGGGGATCAGCGTCGAGTAGTCGCGATTCGAGCGAAAGCCTGCAGCGGCCCCGTCTTAGGCGGGGCCGCTTGCGTTTCGGGGCCTCGCTTCAACACCGCTTGCCCATTTCCGACCGAAGGGCTATATCCTGACGCAACCTGTGGAGGTCCTTGATGTCTAACCAAGAAGTTCAGCTCGGATTGATGAAGCTGCTCTCGACCAAGCACTTTCCTCTGCGGGCACCCCGTCGGACCGTAAAGCTCGAGACTCTCGAGAAGGCCATGATCAAGATTGGCACCGCCACCACCTCAGAGGAGCTCTTCGCGAACCTCGTCGAGTTGAAGGGTCGCGGTTACGTGAACACGATTCCCAAGATCATTTTGAAAGAGGAAGCTCTAACCGCAGAATTCGAGGTGTGGCTAACGCCCCTCGGCCGGTCGGAGCTCCAGAAGAAGCTTTAATTGAGCAACAACTCAGACTCAGTCCGCCGCATCGCAGTGATGCTGGACTTTGACAACGTCGTCCTAGGTCTTCCCAACAAGGCCAAGTTCAACCCCCAAGCGATCCTTGATCGCGTCCTCGAGCACGGCAAGATCGTTTACAAGCGCGCTTACGCGGACTGGTCTCGCTACGAGAAGTACCGCGTCGCCCTTCACGAGCTCGGGTTCGACCTCCTCGAGATTCCCAAGCGGCGCATGACCGGCAAGAACAGCGCCGACATTCGCATGGTCGTAGACGCCATGGAGCTCGTGATCTCCCAGGGGCACATAGACACCTTCGCCCTGATCACCGGCGACAGCGACTTCACCCCTGTGGTGTCTTCGCTCCGCAAGCACGACAAGCACGTGATCGGAATCGGCGTCAAGGACGCCTCCAGCAAGCTCCTGATCTCGTCTTGCGACGAGTTCATCTATTACGAGGAGCTGGATGGTGTCTCGGCCAGCCGAACCCGCGCGTCTCAGAAGGTGCGCGAGAAGCTGGGTCGGAGCCAAAAGGTCACCGGCCGCGGCAGCAAGGACGCGACCCCCGAGGAGAACAAGGAGGCCAGCACGCGCCGCGCGGAGGGTCTGTTCCTCCTCGTAGACGCGACGCGGGCCCTCCTCCGGACCAACGACTCGGTCTGGGCCAGTCAGGTCAAGCAGACCCTGATGCGGAAGCACCCCAACTTCTCCGAGAGCTATCACGGCTACGCCAGCTTCTCGATCATGGTCAAGGACGCTGTCGAGTTGGGCGCCCTCGAGGGGCAGCGCAACGCCAAGAACGGCAACTGGCTCCTGAACGGGATCGGCCCCGCCGTCGAGAAGTAGGCTCTCTAGCGGTGGCGGACTCGAACCTTCGGGACCTCGAGCGCCGCTACCGCGAGACCCTAGACCCGAGAGATCACGCGCGCTTGCTCCGCGCGAGGATTCGCAGCGGCAGCCTCCTCCAGGACGCCCTGAAGCTCGGTGCGTGGCTTGGTTCTCCCGGTGCGCAGCTAGCGCATTTCGGGGAGGTGTGTCCAGACCCTCGCCCTGTGATCGGAGAGCTCGACGCGCGCCAGCGGCAGCTGGAGCAAGCTGTCGCCGACCAGGAGTTCGAGCTCGCCGTTGAGCACCGCGGGGCCCGGGAGCGACTTTTGTCCTTCTGGGACTGCCCCGCACCGCTGCCGTGGCCTGCCCGCGACTGGGTCGAGGAGCTCGCCGCCGCCTTCCCGGTCGCAGCGCAACGGATCGGACTTGCCCTCGGACGCTGGTGGGCGGAGGGCGACGCGGGGCGAGAGCGCAAGGGGCTGGCCAAGCTGGAGCGCAGAGCGCAAGAGCGGGGTGGCTTCGTCGCTCTAGAAGGCGATCTGGCCGAGGAGCTAGCCGCGTTGAGCGCGTTGATCCGAGCGCTACCTGCTCTGGAACCGAGCCAGGAGGTCTATCAGTTCGTCGCCGACGAGCTAGTGCCTTGGGCGCTCGGCGCGGCGTCCCCCTAGGGCAGCCGCGCCTGATTCGCTCTGGCGGGCAAATGGCGGGAAAGCACAACACCCCGCGCAAGGCCCTGGAGCCAAGGGAATTGGAACCAGGCCTACAGCTTGCGCCGTGCGCCCCCCAACCCCCCTATTGCTTTTTGGGCGGGATTGTATCAAGTACGTCCGACGTGGACCTTGTGCGGCGATTGACCTCGGAATGGTTGTGCGAGGCGCCTAGGGCCCAGCTGGTTGAGGCCCGCCTCAGCCCTTGGGGCGCGCGACCTCGAACACGGGCGCGCCGGTCATGGCTCCGCCGAGGAGGTCGTCTCGGACGCGACCCTCGACGCGAACCTCCTGACCCTCAGCCAGGCCGCTCAGGTCTCCCGCGAGGGCGTAGCGCTCTCCGCTCGAGGTCTCGAGGATCCAGGCTCCGGGCCCAAACTCTTCCCGGCGGACGCGGCCTTGAAGCTCGCTCACGCGACCACCTGGGCGTTCCCGGAGAACTTAGTCCTCCCGAGACGAAGCGTGTAGCCGGCCGCGCCCAAGAGCAGGACGGCGTTGGTCGCCAGCCAAATCCCGTCCAGGAGTCCCTGGCCGGGGATCCCTTGGACGTCGCTGTAGGGAAGAGCCACGCCGGTCAGGAGGCGAGCGGACCAGCCGAGGGCGATCCCTATGCCGAGGGAGCGAGTCAGCTTGGTCGGGAGCGAGACGACTCCGACTCCGAGGGGGATCAGGGCGCTCGCGAAGATTGCGCTCCAATGCCACTCGGGGCCGAAGGCGACCAGGCCCCAGTCAGGCGCGGCGCGGGTCAGGAACTCGCCGACGAGGGGCACGTTGCTGAGGCCTAGGGGGATCAGGAAGAAGAGCCCGGCCGAACTCACGAGGGCGCCCAAGACGAGGGGCGCGCGTGAGAGCTGTGCGGCTGGCGTCTTGATCCAGACGACGGCGATCAGGACCAGGGAAAGTCCCAGCGCGACGTAGCTGGGCAAGAACACGGCGCGTTGGACGGCGGCGCCAGCGTCGAGGATCCCGTGGCCATACTCCCGGCTCCAGCCCGAGCCCTTGGCCGAGTCGGCGAGGATCGAGGCCACCGCTCTTGGGTTGGTCACACCAGCCTCGCGGACGAGGGCTGCGGCCGCCGCTACGTGGGGGGTCGCCATGGAGGTCCCCTGGAAGTAGGCGTAGACCGTGGGGTGGTCTGGGTTGCTCGGCATGACGGTGTTCTGCAGGACGCCGGCTTCGTCACCCTCGCGAAGGTCGCCGCCGGGCGCTGCAATGAAGGCCTGGCGTCCGTAGCTCGAGTAGAAGGCGCGCTTCCCGCTGGGCCCAACGGCGGTCACGGCGAGGACGCCTGGGTAGGCCGCCGGATACTCGACGCGGTTGCGGTTGGCGTTGCCCGCCGCCGCCACGACCACCACGCCCTTGCCTTGGGCGTAGCTGACGGCCGAGTGCATGACGGCCGAGTAGCCTCCACCCCCCAGGGACATGCTGATCACGTCTGCGCCATTGTCCGCCGCGAAGCGGATCGCGTCGGCGATATCGCTGGTGTTCCCCCAACCTTGTGCCGAGAGGACCTTGAGCGGCATGATCTTGCAGCCTGGCGCCAGGCCGACTACGCCGCGACCGTTGTCGGTCGACTGGGCGATCGTCCCCGCGCAGTGGGTTCCGTGGCCGTGGTCGTCGGCGGCTATGGCGTCGTCGTTGACGAAGTCGTAGCCGGGGACGAAGCGGGTCGCCTTGAGGTCGGGTGCCCACACGCCCTTTTCGTCTTCGTAGGCGACGCCAGTGTCGATCACCGCCACGATCACGTCGTCGCCGGTCGCGAAGCGCCACGCAGGGCGGGCGCGGACCTGCTCCATGTTCCACTGCTTCCCATAGAAGGGGTCGTTGGGGAAGGAGTCGCGGGGCGGAGTCGCGTCGTCGTCGGGGATCCAGGTCTTGGTCCCCGTGGGGGCGGTGGGCGTGAGGGGGAGGCGGAAGAGCGCGTTGCGTTCGGCCCGCTCGACGCGCGGGTCTTGGCGGAGCTTGGCGAGGAGGCTCTCGGCTTCGCTGGGGCGAACGTTGATGACCGCGATGGCCTCGTCGGCCACGTTGGGGCTGTTCCAGCGCGCCTGGCGGTTGGCGAGCTCAGGGTGAGCCTCTAGGAAGCTCTCGAGGGGAGTCCCGTCCACGAGGTCGAGGACCAACTCGTCGCCAAAGCGCTCCGCGAGGGGAGCGCTGGCCGGCGACTCGAGCTCGCCGGGCTTGGGGCCGGGATCGCCGCAGCCGGTCAGGAGCGCGGCTACGGTCAGGGGGAGGAGGGCTGGGAGCCAAGGCAAGGCCCGCAGGCGGCCGAAGCCCCGAGGTGTTCCAGAGTCGCGGATCACGGACGCTCCTGCGCGGTCGGTTCGGCTGCTTCGTCGATCAGCGCCGTGGGTTCGGGCTCGAGGACGGGGATCTCTACATCGACGTCCGGGGAGGGGGTCGGGTTCCAATCGACCTGAACCCGGTAGCGGGCGGCGAGGGCTCCCGCAGCGACTCCCAGGCCTGCGGCCAGCATGCGACCCGGGTTCTGGGCGCCAGCTAGGAGCGCGAGGGCCCACCCTATGGCGCCTCCCACGATCGCAGGGCGGACGGGGTCCTCGGGATCTGGAGTCCGGATCGCGCTCCAGGTCAGCCCGGGAGCTGCAGCAGCGCCTTCCTTAGCATTCGTCGACACGCGGACCTCCCCCAACCAGGTAGTTCCACCGTAGCAGTCGGCGTTCCGTTCGTCTGGAGCGTCTCAAGTCTCCTCGTGGCGTAGGGGGCCCTGTCGCGCTGAGGTGTCTTGCCTCACCTGGCCAACGCCCTTGCGGCGGTGCTCCGCACTCACTAGCAGGCTTAGGAGTCGATCAGGGCCAGCTCCAAGGGCGTTCTGGGCCCAACCTGAACTCGAAGCGAGCGGCCTCGGGCCCGGGTCGCTCTGACCCGAACCCGAACCTCGCTGCCCTGAGCCACGCTCGGTAAGGGCCCGAGGGGCTCTAAGCCCTCCAGATGCCAGCTCAAGGAGGGCTGAGGCCCAGAGGATCGGGGCTGGCGATTCGGAATGACCACACGCAGCGTCAGGAGATCTCCGACCTGCGGCGAGCCTCGCGTTGCGGCAAGGAGCAGGCGCTTGCCCGGGGCTGGACCACTCCAGGTCCGCAGCTCCCCGTAGCCCACGAGCTGATACTGGGCGCTGAGGCTGAGCTGGCTGGCGATCGCGGCTGCGCTCGAAAGCGCGGGGTCGAAGGGGGCGATGACCTCGCTATTCCCCACGTCGACGCGGGGTTCGAAGCTTCCTGGGAGCCCGTCCAGGGCTGCCCCGACCCGAATCGGGCACCAGGTGGTTCAGTGGAGGCCTGAGACCTCGAGGACGACCTCGCCATAGGTGGCGGGGCGCACCTCGGGTCGAGCTCGGGCGATCCAGAGCCCGCCGGTCACGAGGACCAGGGTCACGAGCGTGCCCCAGCGGACCGCGCGTTGGGCTCTTTCGGGAGAGGACCTACTCATGGCTCCCTAAACGCTCTGGGTTCCCTGAGCCTTCCCCTCACTCTCCCTGAAGCCTCCACTCGACCCACTCCTCCCAGACGGCTCCGGTCGTTTCGGGCCCGGGCAGAGAGGGATTGGTGACACCAAGCTGCACCTGTGGGGGGCGGCGGAGCTCGCGGCTGCGGAGGAAGAAGGTCTGGGCGTCGCCGGCCAGCCCGCTGGGCTGAAGCTGCCAGGCGGGCTCGTCCCCTTCCCAACGGACTCGGCAATCGATCTGCCACCCAGGCGGGAGCTCCAGCTCGGGTTCGGCGTAGATCATCCAGCCGATCGGGTCGTCCTCGGCGGCGATCGAGGCCCGCAATCGAGGTAGGGGAAAGCGCGCCCGGGGATCTTCTCGAGCCTCCAGGGCCAAGCTCACGACCCCCTCCCAGAGGTCGGCTGGGGTCAAGTCGAACTCGCTCAGGACGCGAGCCCAGGCCTCGCGGCAGCTCTGGGCGCTTCTCCAGCGACCGCGCGCTGCGGCCTCGCGCTGCCACGCGCTCAGGAGCTTCGAGACTCCCTCCGGGCCGATTCGTCGCGTCAGGACGGCGCAGGCCGCCTCGCCGAGGGCAGGCCCGAGGGCCTCGAAGCCGGGCTCCCGCAGAACCCTCCGGTCCCAGAGAGCGTCGGGGGTGAGGCTCCCCCGCGCCCAGTAGACGCCCACCTGATAGCGATACCAGAAGGGGTCGGACGCGCTGACGCGGAGCGCGAGGTGGGCAGCAGCTCCCTCGGACAGGGTCTCTAGGGGAGGAGCTGTGGTCAGGGGCCCTAGGATTCGCTTGAGTCGGAGCTCGGCCAGGCGGCGAGCGAGACCGAGCTCGCCTTCGCGGAGGCTTGAGTCGTCGAGGGACAGGGAGAGCCCGGGGTCCTGGTCGTGACCCGTGTCGGGGAGCGCCGTCTTGAGAGCGGCGCGGAGGCGAGGGCCGGCCGCAGCGAGGTTGAGCGCGCGGTCAGCGTCTTCCGCGCGGTAGCGGACGAGTCCGGCAGGTGTGGTGAGTTCGATCCAGAGCTCCTGGCGAAGCTGGGACGCTTCGAGTTGGAGCACTCCGAGGCCGATCACCAGGCCGGCTGTGAGGATCACGCAGCGTCCTCCCCAGCGCACCAGGTTGGCGAGTGGAAGGCCGCGCCAAGCTGCGGCCTCGGCCTCCACCCAGGGTCCGAGGCGAGCGCCTATGGGAGCGCTGCAGAGTGCGATTCCCAGCCAGAGCAGCCCAGGCTTCCAGGTCTGAACGAGGGGTGGCTGCCAGCCCTCGCGCAGAACGAAGCTGAGGGCTAGAGCGACCCAGAGGCCGAACACACCGAGGGCGCCGGCTCTGGCGGCGCTCCAGGAGAGTGCCCAGAGGAGGGCCAGGGCTGGCGCCAGGCGGAGGAAATCGGTGAGGGCCTCCAGGCCGAGCCCTGACGGAGCTTGGAAGGCTAGCACTCCGCCGCGGAGCGCGACGATCGCGAGCGCTCCAGCTGAGTAAGTCAGCCAATGACGAAAGAACGGTGCTCGTGGGCTCAGCGGGAGGCGGGCCAAGCTCAGAGTCACCCCCCGCGAGGGCTGGAGGGCGCGCGCCAAGAGAATGCCGGTCGCGACGTCTCCTAGCGACATTATCCAGGCGAAGCTCGGCTCTAAGAGACGGCTCGCGAGGTCCAGGCTAGAGCCCCCCAGGATCCGCGCGGCGAGGAAGGGCCCGAGAAGGGCCCAGGCGATCAGCAGGCTCCAGGCAGTCGAGCTCGGCCCCTTGAGGCGTGTCAATCGACTCACTGGGGGCCTCCCTTCCCAGAGGCGAAGACGAGCTCTCCTCTGCCCTCGGGCAGGGCGAGGCCGAGTTGCCACTCCACGTCGCCGGGGGGGAGGGTCAGGGTGGCCCACTCGTCTGGCCGCGGGCTTCCGAATCCCGGCGCGCCGAGGAGGGCTTCGCCTCTTCGCGTGCGTCCTGTTCGCGGACGGGTCGTTCGGAGCACGAGGCGCGCGCTGACTATCGGCGCCGTCCCTCGGGACAGCCGAGCTCGATAGCGGAGGGCGCCGGAGACTGGTTCGACGGCGATCTCCTCCAGGGTAGGAAGGGACCCCAGGCGGTCGCCGACTCGAGCGAGGAGACGCCGTCGCAACCCCGAGCCGTGGTCCTCTAGGAGGTCGGGTGGCGCTCCGCAGCGGGGGTTAGCCGCCGCCAGGCGTGCCCATTGCTCCGGGCCGCCGGGGCGTCGCTCAGCGAGGCCCTCCAGGACCCTGCGAGCCAGGGCTCGCGCGGGAGTCGCTCCGACTCGCCTCTCGAGCTCTGCCCAGCGTTCGACCCAAGAGCTCAGCTGGCCGTCGAGGCGTTGGAGGGCCCAGGCTGCCCAGAGGTCGTCCGCAGACTCCTTGGGTCGGGCACGGAGCTCAGGGAGTCCTAGGGCGAGGAGGCGGGCCGATCCGCGGCGCCAGCCGGGCCGCTCTGCCAGGACGCGGCTCAAGGCGTCGGCGCGGCAGGAGTCGATCTGGAAGTCAGCGCGTCCGAAGGGGGCGTCCATGACGAGTCCCCGCGCATCGTGCTCTCGCCTGAAGCGCGTGCGGTCTCCCTTCAACTCCGGCGCGCTGGCTACGGCCAGGGGAGCGGGCTGGAGGCCGAGCTCTTGGAGCCAGGTGAAGTCGTCGCTGAGCGCCTTTAAGAGAGCACTGGACTCTTCTCCGCCCATGTCTTCGACCTCCAACTCCAATCCGGAAGGTCCACGGAGGACAGGCCCGGCAAGCTGGACGGGTGGGGGAACAGGTCGCGAAAGGGCCCACGGCGTCAGGAGCACGAGGCTCAGGAGGGCAGCGCGCGTCAGGTCCACGCCGCGAAGTCGTCCGGCGCCCACCTCCAGCCAGCGTCCCTCCCGGGCTCCAGCCAGGAGGGCCAAGGAGGTCACGAGTCCGATGGAGACTCCACCGCTGATCAGGCCGCTATTCAGCAGCTCCGGCCCGAGGGGTAGCCGAAACAGCGCTCCTCCGGGGAGTGCTTCGAGACGTGCTCCGCTGGAGAGGAAGAGTGAGCCGGCGCCGGCCCAGAGAAGGAGTCGGTGTCTTCCCAAGAGTGCGCTCGAGAAGCAGAGGGCATAGAGGGTGGTGACAGCAGCTCCGAGTCCTGCGGCTGCCGCTAGAGCGTCGGGGCCGCTGATCTCTCCAAAGGAGGAGGCTGTGACTGCAGCCAAAAGGCCGACGCCGGTCATGATTCCCAGAACCCCAAGTCCCTGGGTTGCCTTGGCAAGCAGGACGAGGCCTGGTCGGACAGGAAGTCGACGCAGGAGGGTCCAGCCTCCGTCGCGAGCCTCCGAGAGAACGCTTGCTCGGATCCCTAGCCACACTGCTGGTGCGAGGCCTAGGCACATCCAGGTCCGCAAGATGACCTCAGGAGACCCTGGGCGAAGCCGGGCGATCCCGACCAAGTCCCAGAGCCAGTCCGGGACCCAGGAGGTTCCAACCAAGAGAGCGACTGAGCCGAGGACCCACGGATAGAGGAACACGCTCAGGAGTCGATCCCGAGCCGCGTCCTTCCGCGCGACCGCAGCCAAGGCCCGCCAAGTGATTCGCCACGAAGACACCACGGAGCGCACTCTAGCGGGAGATCTAGCCTTGGAGGAGCTGCGGGGCGACAACCTGGACTCACCCCGCACCCGGGGGCGCGCCATAGTGTCAAAGAGGGACGAGTGGCGATTGACGATCGCCGCGCTGAGCGGCCCCAGCTGAGACCACTCAGTCCCCTGGCCGCTAGCCACGACGGCGTGGAACCCGCGCGCCAGGCGCCATTCAGCCGACCAATGGTCCGCCGGCGAGCGCCAGCCCGGCTTGCGGATCCGATTGACTCACGGGCGTGCCGGAGCAGGTTCTCGCTCCTCTGGGACGTCTGGAGGAGCCTAGGCAGGGAGTTAACGGAGGGCGGGCAAGAACGGCCGTACGTAGCTCCAGCGGGGCTCGGCCCCGCTACGGTGGTCGGGCTGCGTTTGGGTCAGGAGTGGACGATCTTTGCCCTGTAGCGCTCGACGACTAGCCAAGTGCCCTCAGGGAAGCGCGTGGATTTGTCGCTTCGCCAGCGCAATAAGGCCTCGTAGACCGCTCGGCGCCAGAGCTTGAGCTCTAGACGCCTCTCCTTGGTGGCGTTGGTCAGAGCAGGGATCAGGCCGAAGCTCGGGCCACAGCGGGAGCCCTTGGGAGAGGAGAAGGGGTCGAGGCGCTTGGCGGAGTTGCGGCCGCTGTAACTCCCCTCGCGAGAGTGTAGGTCGGCGAGGTAGGCAGCTAGAGCGAGCTGGAACTGGCGACGGTAACGATCAGGACCCTCCGCCTCGAAGAAGGGCGGGACGTGAACTTCTAGGGTCGACTCTGGGGGCAAAGCGGAGCCCTCGTGGCCACGGCCGAAGAGACCCCGCGGAGGAGGCGTGACCCGCACGGGTCTGCCGACGTGGTCGGGGAGACTGATCACGCCAGGCCAACGATCCGGAGCCCTGACGACCCAGGCTTCGACCGGGTTCGCGACCACATAGACGAGGTGCTGGAGGAACTCTTCGGGTGTCTCGAGGATCCAGGAGGTGTAGGGCTTGGACTCCCAGAGGCGACCGTGCCGACCTAAGTGCTTGTTGATCACACGCGTCAGCATGGAGTCGAACTCCTCCATGAACCTAGGCAGCCGCCGCTTGCTGTCGGTCAGGATCAGGTGGAAGTGGTTGCCCATGAAGGCAAAGGCATGGAGCCTGATCCCATGCTTGTTCGCGTAGCGACCCAGGAGAAAGCGAACCACCCGGTTCAGGCGAGAGCTGGGGCGGAGGAAGAAACGGCGCTCAGAACACCGGCGCACGACAGCGACAGTGCTGCCCTTGAGAACACGACGAGCGAAGGACATGGAACCACCTAGAAGGCAGGGCATCCTGAGGTGACGAAGTTGTAGCTGGCCAAAGCCGTGTTCGCAATAGGTTCGCCTGGCAGTGGGCGCCAGTGGCTCGGCCCTCGGCCTATTGGCTCTCGTTCGAGTCGACGGGAAGCAGGAGGCGGAAGGTCGCGCCTTGCCCCGAGCCGAGGCTGCTGACCTCAACGTCTCCGCCGTGACGCTCGACGGTTCCGTAGACGAGAGCCAAGCCGAGGCCCGTCCCCTCCCCAGCGTCCTTGGTCGTGAAGAAGGGCTCGAACAAACGGTCTAGATCTTGGGGCTCGATTCCAGCGCCCGTGTCGGCAACCTCGACGAAGAAGTCGTCACCCTCCCGACCCACCTTGGCTGCGACCTCCCCCCCCCTGGAGACCGCGTCTAGAGCGTTGAAGAGGAGGTTGAGGACCGCCTCCTTGAGACCGTCAGGGTCGCCGACCAGCTCAAAGGTGGACTTGGGCTCAGCGAAGTGGATCGGGTGCTCCTTGGCACGAGGATCCAAGCGCGCCAGGAGAACGGCGTCGCCGACCACCGCACCTAGGTCGCAGGGCTGGGCCACCTGAGGGCGAGTGCGAGCGAAGTCCAGGAGTCGTCGAACGACTTTCTTGAGGCGATAGGCCTCGCTCTCTATGGTCTCTAGATAGTCCGGGAAGTCCTCGAATGCCTCGAGCTGCGCCAGGCTGGGGTCCGTCGCTCGATCACGGAGACCCTCGGCCGCACCCGCTATGACCGTGAGGGGATTGCTCACCTCGTGAGCGACGCCGGCCGCGAGACGACCGATCGCCGCCAGCTTGCGCTCGCGCTCGAGGTCCTTCTCGCGCTCTCGAAGAGCCTGTGTCCGCCGACGAACCTTGTCCTCCAAACCCTGCCGACTCTCGCGGAGAGACTCAGTCATCTCGTTGAAGGCTTGACCCAACTGACCCAGCTCGTCGTTGGTGACGATGGGGACCTCCACCTCGAGGTTCCCGCGGCGAACCTCACGCGCAGCCCGCAGGAGACGCACGATGGGATGTGCCGTGGCGCGCGCCAAGATCACCGCACCTATGACTGTGAAGACCAAGGAGAGCGAGAGACCCCCCAAGGTCACCCAGGTATTGAGCGACTCGGCGCGATCCACCACAGCCTTCGTCGCCAAGCGCGCCTCGTGACCCACGGGCTCGATCACGCCGGCCTCACGAACCCGAACGACCTCCCGAAAAGCAGGCTCCGCTGCATCGAGCTCGCGGAAACCACTTCGGCCCGCGTGCTGAGCCTCGGCATAGGCCACACCGCTCCGGCGATAGACCAAGACCGCGCTCCCGATCTCGGCGATCGCCGCCCTCGAACTCGGAGTGCTCGTTAGCTTCTTGAGACTTCGGCAATGGATCAAGACGCGATCAGCGTGAAGTCGAAGCTCACGGCGCGCCCGACCCGTCGGCGGGCGACTGAGCTCGTCCAAGGTCGGGAGCTGCGCCAGCTCCGCCTGAATCTGGCCGCAGAGATCGTCCGTCTGGGCGTAGATCTGCAGGCGATCGACGTCGCGACCCACCACCCGCAAGGACCACGCCGCCGCCAAGCCCTGCACGAGCAGGAACAAGCCCGACGCCAGGAAGAGGAGCAAGAAACGAGTCCGAAGCCGCACGCCGAGCGTTGTACCGCTTTTCCCAGGTCACGCGCAGGCTCGGAGCCGCAAACTCCAAGGGAGCGAGGCCAGCCTCCCAGCCCAGCGCCCCGTATGATCCGCCCGCCCGGGAAGGAGATCAGCCGTGGCCGACTCGCGCGACCTCACCTACCTCACCCTCCCCCTCCTGCTCTCGAGCCTGCTCTGCGCAGGTTGCGAGGAAGCACCCCAGACCTCAGCGACCCCCGCCGAGGCACCGCCCGTTGCTGTCCGCGCCATGGCCGTCCAAGTTCGCCCCATGGCCGCCCGCTACCTCACCAGCACCCGCCTCCGCGCCAAGCAACGCGCGGCCGTCACGGCTCGGACCCGCGGCGTCATCGAGCGCTTCCTGGTCGAAGAAGGGCAGCAAGTCCCGGCGGGTGCCGTGATCGTCGAGCTCGAACAGGTGGATCAGCGAATCGAGCTCGAGGGGGCCCGCAGCGAACTCCTCGACCGCAAAGGCGCCTGGAAGAGGAACGAGACCCTCTACAAGCGCGGCGCCCTGACCGAAGACGCCCTCCGCGAATCCCGACTGGCCTATCACGCCTCCAAGCAACGCACTGCCAGAGCCGAAGTCGCTCTGGCCCGAACCCAAATCAAGGCCCCCTTCGCCGGGCAAGTCCTCCTGCGACACGCAGACCCTGGCGCGCGGGTCGACGACGGGACCCCCCTCCTCGACCTCGCCGACGTCTACCCCTTGGAGGCCGATGTGTCCGTCCCCGAGAGACATATCGGGGCGCTTCAGATCGGGCAGCCGGCCTTCTTGCGAGGAGAGGGCGAGCTCTTCGCCGCCCACATCGCGCGGATCTCACCCGCCGTCGACACGACGAGCGGGACCGTCAAGGTCACCCTCCGCGCCCGACACGGCGTCCGCGAACGCCCCGGGGCCTTCGTCCAAGTCGCGATCGTGACCGCCCTCCGCAGTCAAGCCCGCGTCGTCCCCCGCAGCGCCCTCGTCGGCGAGGGAACCGGCTGGCACCTGTTCCGCCTCCGCTCCAGCGTCGAGCCCTCCGGAGCCAGCCCTGGCCGAGGACGGGTCGAGCGCCTCGAGGTTCAGCTCGGATTCGAAGACGGCCCCTGGGTAGAAGTCCGAGGTGACCTCCAACCGAACGACCTCGTCGTGACCCAAGGCGCGGCCGCCCTCGCCCACGAAGGTCAAGTCGTCTGGCAGCCCGGCACGCCGCCCGCCAGCGACGAAGCACTGACCGCGCTTCTCCGCGCCGCGCGAGGAGTCGCCCCTCTCGTCAGCGCGAGCCCCGCGCGAAAGTAGACCGCGCCGTGAGCACCGGTCCTGAGCCTCCCCCTGGCTCCCCAGCGCCGCCTCCCCCCAGCGACGCCACCAGCGAGCCAGAGCTGCCAGCCCCCAGCGGAATCGGAGCCGCCGCCGTCCGACGACCGGTCTCGGTGCTGACCTGCGTTCTGGCAGTCGCCGTGTTCGGCCTCCTCGCTGCCCAGCGCCTCCCGACCGCCCTCCTCCCCGACCTCAGCTACCCGACCCTCACGATTCAGACGCTCTACCCCGACGCCGCCCCGACCTCAGTCGAGCAGCTCGTGACCCAGCCCCTCGAAGAGTCCGTAGGCGTGATCCCCGGCCTCCGCTCGCTGCGCTCAGTCTCTCGGGCTGGACTGAGCGAGGTCATCCTCGAGTTCGACTGGGACGAGGACATGGACCTCGCCGCCCTCGAGGTCCGTGAACGCCTCGGCCTCGCCAACCTCCCCGACGAGTCCGATCCCCCTCGCGTCCTCCGCTACGACCCCGGCCTCGAGCCCATGCTCCGCGTGGCCCTCCGAGGACGCCCCCTCGACGAGCTGACCGAGCTGGCGGACCGCTGGCTCGAGCCCCGCCTGACCGCGGTCGACGGCGTCGCGGCCGTCAAGCTCCGCGGCGCGCGCACGGCCGAGGTCCTCGTCGAAGCCGACCCCGAGCGCCTCGCCAATCACGGCCTGACCTTCCTTGACCTTGAAACCGCCCTCCGCTCCGAAGACGTCAACCTCCCGGGGGGCACCCTCCAAGACTACGGCGCCGTCTACCTCGTCCGAACCCTCCATGAACTCCGCGACCTAGAGACGATTCGCCAAACCCTGGTCCGAGAACAAGGCGGCCGCAAGATCCGCGTCGGGGACGTCGCCAATGTCCATAGAGGACTCCAGGAGCGAGTCGAAGTCTCGCTCGTCGACGGCGAGGAAGCCCTCGAACTGGCCCTCCAGCGCGAAGGATCAGCCAACCCGATCCGCGCCGCGGCAGCTGCGCACCGCGAGCTAGAGGCCATTCGCAGCGACCTCCCCCCCGGGACCGAACTCGTCGTCCTCAGCGATCCGACCCAGGTGATCGAGCGCGCCGTTGCCGACGTATGGAGCGCAGCCCTGATCGGCGGCCTCATCGCGATCCTCGTCGTCTACTTCTTTCTCCGCGACCTCGTCGCCACGGCCGTCGTGGCGGTCACGATCCCAGTCTCTGTCCTAGCGACCTTCCTGCCCATGCAACAGGCTGGCGTGAGCCTGAACGTGATGTCCCTGGGCGGCCTGGCCCTCGGGATCGGAATGCTCGTCGACAACTCGATCGTGGTCCTGGAGGCCATCGATCGTCGCCGCCTCCAAGGCGCCTCACGTGCCCTAGCAGCCGCGCTCGGGGTCGGCGACGTGGCAGGAGCCGTGACCGCCGCCACCGCGACCACCGTCTCTGTGTTCCTCCCCATTGTGTTCGTGGAGGGGATCGCCGGCCAGCTCTTCCGCGACCTCGCCGTCACGGTGTGCTTCTCCCTCTTGGCCTCGCTCGTGGCTTCCCTGACCCTGATCCCAGCCCTCGTCGCCCTCGACCCCGGGCGCTGGCTCTCGCTCAGCGTTGGCTTGCCCGGGCCCGCCTCTGGCGAGACGAAGCTCCCAGCCGGGAGCCTCCGCCTAGGCCCCATAGTCCTCCTCCCCCTCGGTGAGAGCCGCGGCGCGCGCTTGGCAGCCACCCTCCTGCTCCCCCTCCGGCTAGTGCTCGCCACCTCGGCGGGGCTGATCTGGGCAGCCCTCCGCCTCGCGACGGCCACGCTCGTCTTCCTGACCCAGCCCCTGAACTACCTCCTGGAGGTCCTCAGTCAGCGCTACCCCGCCCTCCTGCGGCGCGCCCTGCGCTCGCGACTGCTCCTCCTATGTGTCACCGTGGGACTCTTCGCCCTGAGCCTCGTCGGCGCGAGCCAGCTCCCCCAGTCCCTCGTGCCCTCCCTCGAGCAGGGGACCTTAGTCTTCCAGCTCCGCCTGCCCGAGGGGACGCCCCTCGAGCGAACCCTGCAGTCGGTACGCCAGCTCCAGGAACCGCTCCGCGCGGACCGCAGCTTCGCTCGCGTGTTCGCCACCGTCGGCTCGATCCCCGCCGCCGGCTCGGGCCGCACGACCCAAGGCGAGCACCTCGCCCGCCTTGACTGCGTGCTCGCGCCTGGCGCCTCTGAGGCTGCCGCCCGGGCTCGGATCAAGTCCGTCCTCGGTGCCTTGCCAAACCTCGTCGCTGAGGAGCGCGAAGGTCAAGCCCTCAGCCTGAGCGCTCCCGTCGCTGTCGACTTGTTTTGCGAGGACGTCGCGCGCCTCGAAGCTAGCGCCGCCCGAATTCAAAGCGCCCTCGCGCTCTTGCCTGGCCTGACCGACGTGACCTCCACCGCCGAAGCCGGGACCCCAGAGCTCAGGATCCGCCCCCTCCGCGAGCGAGCCGCCAACCTCGGGGCCAGCGCAGACACCGTCGCCCGGGCCCTGCGTCGTCAAGTTCGCGGCGAGCTGGTCGGGCGCCTTCGAGAGCGCGATCGGCGCGTCGACATCCGCCTCCGCGCCGGGCCCGTCTATCGCCAGCGAGTAGAGGCCGTGCGCCGACTCCGCGTCCGGCTCACGAGCGGAGAGGTCGTCCCGATCAGCGCAGTGGCCGAGGTCAGCCTGGAGCGTGGCCCCGCTGCCCTCTACCACGTCAGCGGAGCTCGCGTCGCGCGCATCGAGGCTCGCCTGGCCAGCGACGAGACGTCCAGCGCTGACCTCAGCGGCTCCTTAGCCGAGGTCCGACGAGTGCTCCGCGCAGTCGAGCTTCCGCCCGGTGTCGTCGCCGAACTCGCCGGCCAAGACCGCGAGCTCGAGGCCTCCTTCTCCAGCCTGCGCCTCGCCTTGGGACTGGCCGTGTTCTTGGTCTTCGTCGTCTTGGCCGTTCAGTTCGAGTCGCTTCGGTATCCCCTGGTGATCCTCCTCAGCGTTCCCCTGGGCGCGATCGGGGTCGTCGCGACTCTCCTCCTCAGCGGCGCCTCGTTGAGCGTCCTAGCCCTCATCGGAGCCGTCCTCTTGGCAGGGATCGTGGTCAACAACGCCATCGTCCTCGTCGACGCTGTAAACCGCCGTCGCCGAGCGGGAGAAGCCCTCGAGGACGCCTTGATCGCCGGCGCCGGCGAGCGTCTTCGTCCGATCCTGATGACCAGCGCGACCACCGTCCTGGCCCTCCTCCCAATGGCGATCGGCTGGGGCGCGGGGAACGAGCTCCGCGCTCCCTTGGCTCACACCGTGATCGGGGGTCTAGTCGGCGCCACCTTCCTGACTCTCCTGGTGATCCCCTGCGTTTACCGTGTCTTCGCCGGACATGAGAACCAGCCCCTGGGCGCTCGGGATTCATGAGCAATCTCCGGCCCTCCCAGCTAGGCTGGGAGAGGATCGGTCGGAGATATGAACGGGACGCCCCAGAGCCTTCCAGCTGAGAACCCTCTCAGCTCGCGCATCGTGCGTGAGCTCTTGGATGCCACGACGGACATCCTCGGGATCGCTACGCCCGACCTCCGGGTCTCCTACTTCAACCCCCAGGGCCTGGCCTTCTTCGGCCTCTCGTCAACGGAGGACTTGGGTCAGCACATCGCTGACTTCCACCCCCCCGCGGCTCACCGACGATTGAGGGAGACAGCCTTCCCCGAAGCAACAGCGAAGGGACACTGGTCTGGCGAGACCGAGGTCCAGAGTCCAGTCACGGGGGAGGTGTCCTCGGTCTCGATCGTCGTGGTGTGTCACCGAGACGACAGGGACCAAGTCGTGGCCTATTCGGCGCTCATGAGGCCGACGACCTCCTCCGAGCGTCGGGAGGCGGCGCTCCGGCTCCAGCGCGTGGCCTTGGTCGAGCTCGCGACCCATCCCGCCCTGAGCGAGGGGACCCTGAACCAAGCCCTAGAGCCGATCTTGCGAGCATCTGCGGTCTGTCTCGAGGTCGAGCGTGTCGGGGCCTGGTTCTTCGGAGAGGGCGGCGAGACCCTGAGCTGCCGGCTCCTCTACGAGCGCGGCCGGGATTGCTTCACTGAAGGCGCGACCCTCACTCGAGTCGACTACCCGACCTACTTCGCTGCCCTCTCAAGCGCTCGAACCATCGCTGCTGAGGACGCCCGAAGCGATGCCTTGACTGTGGAGTTCCGCGACACCTATCTCGCACGCCACCAGATCAGTGCGCTCTTGGACGCCCCGATTCGACGCCGCGGCGCCCTGATCGGAGTCGTGTGCCACGAACACTGCGGCGCTCCTCGGGCCTGGAGTCCAGACGAGCAGTCCTTCGCCGGCTCGATCGGAGACCTCGTGGCGCTGGCTATGTCTTCCGCGGACGCCCGCGAAGCCGACAGGCTCCGTCGCGAACTCGAGGCGACGGCGCTTCGCTCGCAGCGGCTGGAGGCCTTGGGCGTGTTGGCGGGGGGCGTGGCTCATGACTTCAACAACCTCCTCCAGGGCATGATCGGGCACGTCGAGCTCGCCCTGCGGACCCTGGAGTCGCGCCCAGAGATCACGCGTGAGGCGCTCCAAGACGCCCGCGACGTGACGCGCCAAGGCAGCGAACTCTCTCGTCAGCTCTTGGCCTACGCCAGCCACCGCCGCCAGCGCTCGAGCTCCTCCCTCAAGTTCGTGATCGAGAAGATGCGGCCGATCCTAGAGGTGCCCTGCAAGGGCCGGGCGCACCTGGAGTTCGACTTGGACCCGAGCTGCCCTGAGGCCGCTATTGAACCAGCCCAGCTCCAGCAGATCGTGCTGAACCTGATCACCAACGCCGCAGAGGCCAGCGCTCGCCCCAGCGACGAGATCCGCGTCGAGGCCCGCCTCGTGGACCGCACCCAGGCGCAGCTCGAGCCCTACGAGCGGGGCGCGGGAGTGAAGAGCGGCGCCTTCGTGTCCTTAAGCGTGGCCGACCAGGGGGAAGGCATGGAGCCCTCGGTTCGAGATCAGATCTTCGCCCCCTTCTTCAGCACTCGTGGTGAAGACCGCGGGCTGGGGCTCCCCTCGGTCCTGGGAATCCTCCGTGCCGTCGGAGGCGCGATCCTCCTCGAGAGCGAACCCGGACGAGGCTCGCGGATCGAGGTCCTCCTTCCGCTGGCGATCGCAGACGAGGAAGGCCTGGCCTCTCATGGGCCGCCAAGGCGCGACCCGCCACAGCTCGCGCGCCGCGGCCAAGTCCTAGTGGTCGAAGACCAAGTCACGGTTCGCCACGCCGCTCAGCAAGTCCTGGGCTACGTCGGCCTGAGCTCGCTGGCCGCGGGCGACGGCGAGGCGGCCATTGCGATCTACGAGGCGAATCCGGAGTCGATCTGCTGCCTTCTCCTCGACATCGGCCTCCCGCGCATGAGCGGGATCGAGGTCCTAGAGCACCTCCGAGGATTCGACCCTGAGGTCCGAGCCGTCCTGGTCACGGGCTACGGCGACCTCGACGTCGAGGCAGCGGCCGAGCGCCTCGAAGCCCCGCTCCTTCACAAGCCCTACAGCATCGACGACCTCGTCGCGGCCCTCGGGAGGGTCATCCCGGCCCACAAGGAGTGCTGAGAGATCCCAAGCGGTCAGCCTCCGACCCTCGCCCCTAGCGGAGCTCCCCTTTCCCCTGGGACTCCGCCAACACGACCCCGCCGCTCCCAACCGAAGCGCTCTGTTTCCCGTCTGTTCACTCCTTGCGACCTTGGCGGCCCTTGGCGGCCCTTGGCGACAAGAGGGGCTGTCCACGACCCGGTCCTCGGGAAGGGGATCCGGGCACCCGTCGGGCACGGGCAGCGAAGCCATTGCGAAACCGCAAGCGAGAGGCGCCGTCAGGCGGAGCCTTCCCTCCCCTCGTCTTCGACACGCCAAGACGATCCCGCCACTTCCAACTCCGGCGCGCTCTCAGATCCCGCGAGACGACCTCTAGGACCTCCGTGGATCTCCGTGCCCTCTGTGATTCAAAAAGGGCGCAGCCCACAACCCGGTCGGAACCGGCGTCCGGGCACGCCTTGGACAGCGGCAGGGCAAGCGCACGGGCTCAGCAAGTGGGCCCGAACCCGCCTATCGGTGGGAACGGAAGGGCTCTTGGACTTCGGGTAAGCTCGCGCCTCTTTGGAGGAGCCCATGTCCGTCGTCCGTCCCTTCCGTGCCCTGCGCCCGACGCCCGAGACTGCGGTCCGCGTCGCGAGCGTGCCCTACGACGTGTGCAGCACCGAGGAAGCGCGCGCTCTGGCAGGAGACAACGCCGACAGCTTCCTCCACGTGATCCGCGCTGAGATCGACTTCCCACCTGGCGCCGACTCCCACAGCCCCGAGGTCTATGCCAAGGGTCGGGATAACCTCAAGGCCCTCGAGGCCCGCGGCGTCCTGACCCGCGAGGCCGACCCCAGCCTCTACCTCTATCGCCAGATCATGAACGGCCACTCCCAGACCGGGCTGGTGGGGACCTTCTCGGTCGACGAGTACGACGCCAACACCATCGTGAAGCACGAGTTCACTCGGCCCGGCAAGGAGGCCGATCGCACGACTCACGTCGAGACCCTCGGCGCCCAGACCGGCCCTGTGTTCCTGACCTATCACGCCAGCGCCGAGCTCAAGGAGCGCGTCGCGAGCGATCAGGTGGCAGCGCCCCTCTTCGACTTGACCTCCCAAGACGGCGTCCAGCACACCCTGTGGCGCGTCCCTGACCCCGCCCCCTACGTCGACGCCCTGGCTCAGCTCGAGCGGCTCTACATTGCCGACGGGCACCACCGCTCGGCAGCCGCCAGCAACGTCCGCAAGCGACGTGTTGAGGCAGGCGCCGGGACCGACGACGCCAGCCACCACTTCTTGGCGGTGGCCTTCCCCAGCGACGAGGTCCAGATCCTCCCCTACAACCGCCTCGTCCACGACCTGGGCCAGCGAACTCCCGAGACGCTCCTAGACGCCCTCGGCGAGGTCGGTGAGCTGACCCGCGACACGGGACCCGTGCCTGGGAGTGACGACTGCGTGAGCGTGTTCGCCGCGGGCGCCTGGCACACCCTCCGCCTGACGCCGACTGCCGACGATCCGGTCTCGCGCCTGGCCCCCTCAATGCTTCAGGACAAGGTCTTGGGTCCGCTCCTGGGGATCACCGACCCCCGCAAGGACGAGCGGATCAGCTTCGTGGGCGGGATCCGTGGCACGGACGAGCTCCAGTCGCGAGTCAGCGAGGGTCAGGCCTTGGTCGCCTTCTCAATGCCCGCCGTGACCGTGGCCCAGCTGATCGCTGTCGCCGACGCCGGCCAAGTCATGCCCCCCAAGTCGACCTGGTTCGAGCCCAAGCTCCGCTCGGGCGTCTTGACTTACGTCCTCGACTGACACCAACCGTGCGGCCTCGGCCGCGCGAGCACTGGAGGCGCCGTGAAGGTCCTCGTCGCAGACAAGCTCCCCGAAGAAGCCCTAGCCGCCCTCGGCGAGGCTGGGTTCCAGGTCACGGCCGACGCCGCCCTCAAAGAGGGAGCGCTGGTCGCCAAGGTCTCGGAGCTAGAGCCGGAGGTCCTGATCGTGCGCTCGACCAAGGTCCCGCGCGAAGTCCTCGAGGCGGGGCCAATCGCCCTCGTGATCCGCGCTGGCGCTGGCGTCAACAACGTCGACTGCGGCGCGGCCAGCCAGCTTGGGATCTACGTCGCCAACTGCCCCGGCAAGAACGCAATCGCCGTGGCGGAGCTGACCTGGGGCCTGATCCTCTCCCTGGATCGCAAGATCCCCGACGCCGTCCAGGACATTCGCGGCGGGCGCTGGCGCAAGAAGCACTACGGCAAGGCCCGCGGCCTCTTCGGCCAAACCCTGGGCCTGATCGGCCTGGGCGCGATCGGCCGCGAGGTCGCCTTGCGAGCCAAGGCCTTCGGGATGCCGGTCGTCGCCTGGAGCCGCTCCTTGACGCCCGAGCGCGCTGAGGCCGAGGGCTGGACCTTCGCTAGCTCTCCCCACGACGTCGCGCGCCAAGCGGACGTCGTGAGCGTTCACGTGGCCCTGACCGACGAGACGCGCGGCATGATCGATGCCAGCTTCTTCGCCGCCATGAAGTCCGACGCCTGCTTCGTCAACACGTCCCGCGGAGGCGTCGTGGATGGCGATGCCTTGAGCGCAGCTCTGAGCGGCGGGCTCTGGGCAGGCCTCGACGTGTGGAACGTCCAGCCTAGCTCTGGCGAGGAGCCCTTCGTCGACCCCCTCGGTAACTCCCCGCAGGTCTATGGGACCCACCACGGGGGGGCGTCGACGGCCCAGGCGCAGAGCGCCGTGGCCCTAGAGGCGATCCGGGTCGCTGTGTCTTTCAAGGACACTGGAGCCGTCCCGAACTGCGTCAACCTGACGGCCTCTTCCCCGGCGCCCGCGAGCCTCGTCGTGCGCCACCTGGACCGAGTCGGCGTCTTGGCCGCGGTCCTGAGTGCCCTCAAGGAGGCCAAGGTCAACGTCCAGGAAATGCAGAACGTGCTCTTCTCGGGTCCTGGGGCTGCGGCCTGCGCCACGATCCGAGTCAGCAAGGCTCCCGACGCTCAGCTCTTGGAGCGGCTAGCGAGCCTCGAGCACGTCCTCGACGTCCAGGCCAAGTAACCAAGACACTCACCCCAGCGCCCCTGACCCGGGCGGCCCGCGCGGGCCACTGAAGGACTCCCATGAGCGATCGCTTGCTGAACTTCTCTGCCGGCCCAGGCACCCTTCCCCTGAGCGTGATCGAGCAGGCCCGCGAGGACCTCCTCAGCATTGGCGAGGCGGGCGCGGGGATCTGCGAGATCAGCCACCGCTGCAAGACCTACGACGAGGTCCACGACGGGACCATTGCGCACCTCAAGCGTCTCCTCGGCGCCGACGACGACTGGGAGCTGCTCTTCGTGACCGGCGGCGCCAGCAGCCAGTTCTTCCAGATCCCCATGAACTTCGGGGGCGACGCTGACTACGTCGTGACCGGGACCTGGGCTAAGAAGGCTGCCGCCGAGGCCAAGCACTTCGGGAGCCCCCGAATCGCCGCGAGCAGCGAGGAGACCAAGTTCGACAGGATCCCGAGCGAGCTCGACCTCAACCCTGACGCGCGCTACCTCCACCTCACGACCAACAACACCGTGGCCGGAACCCAATGGCATGAGCTCCCCCGCAGCGGGGCGCCCCTGGTCCTCGACGTCAGCTCGGACATTCTCAGCCGGCCCTTCAGCCTCGAGGGGGTCAGCCTTCTCTACGCGGGAGCCCAGAAGAACCTCGGCCCGGCCGGCACGACCTTGGTCCTGGTTCGCAAGGACTTCCTGGCGTCCGCCAAGGACGACTTGCCCACGATGCTCTCTTACAAGACCCACGCCGCCAAGGGCTCGCGCTACAACACCCCGCCGGTGTTCCCGATCTACATGGTCGGGCTGGTCGCGAAGTGGATCGAGGCCCAGGGCGGCGTAGCCGCCATGGGCGAACGCAACCAGCGCAAGGCCGACGCCCTCTACGCCGCCATAGACGGCCACGACCTCTACCAAGGCTGCGCCGAGGTCGGGAGTCGCTCGCAAATGAACGTGACCTTCCGCCTCTCGGACACCAGCCGCGAAGCCGAGTTCATCGCCAAGGCCGCCGAGCAGGGCTTGGCCGGGCTCAAGGGCCACCGGAGCGTCGGCGGGATTCGAGCCTCGATCTACAACGCCATGCCCGAGGAGGGCGTCGCGAAGCTGGTTGAGTTCATGAAGGAGTTCGCGGGGGCCTAGGTCTCGCGCTGAGCTGAGCTTTGAGTGGGCTGCGATTCTCTCGAGTCGCAGAGGCGCGAAGGGCCCTGGAGTTCGCTGAGAGCGACTTGCCTGAAGTCGACCGCTCCCGAGAGGGGTGCGGCGGAGTCGAGTTGTCGATCCCTGGGATTTGGATTGGTTGGCTTCGCCCGGCGCGGGTTGGGAGACGAGCGTGGCGTCTGGGAACTCGAAGCGTCTCGAGTGGGCCGCCAAGGACGCCGAGGACGCCACGGGCTTCGCTCGCTGGGGCTGAGGGGCCTTGGCGAGGGTGAACTCGGCGCTCTAGCCCGAGGACCCGACCCCTGCGGATCCGCCTTAGCCAGTCATAGCCAGTCAGGACTTAGAGCAATTCTTTCAGTCCTGGGCTCTCCTCACGAAGAGAGGGTTGAGGAGCTATTCGAGCCCGACCTTGTGGCCCGAGGCGCTCGGTGGGGGACTATGGTGCTGGTGACCGAATCCAGAGCAAAGAGCGCGCGAGACCCGCGCGTCGAGCGCTGTCTCGACGGCGACGCGAGCGCCTTTGGGGAGCTCTACGACGAGCTGGCCCCCGAGATCCGGCGCTTCCTGGTCGGGCTGCGCTTGCCCCTCCCGGTGCAGGATCACGAGGACGCCTTGCAGGAGACCTTGCTCCGGCTCTATCGCGGCTTGGCTCGCTACGACGGGCGTCGACCCCTCGTCCCCTACGCCTTGGGGATCGCGCGCCACGTCGCCGTGGATCTCTGCCGCAAGGCCCCTCCGCCCAGCAGCCCAGAGGGTCCTGACGCTCAGCAGGGACCTAGCTCCACGAGCGATCGAGTCAACAAGGCCGAGCAAGGGCGCTTGGTCGACCTCGCGATGCGAGCCCTCGACCCTGAGCAGCGCTCGCTCCTGACCCTGCGGCATATCAACGAGCTCCGCATGCAGGACCTGGCAGACAGCCTGGGCTGCTCGCTGCCGACGGCCAGGGCTCGCCTCCGCGAGGCTGGGCACCGCTTCGCGATCGAACTCCGCCGACTTGGCGTCGTCCCTGGAGAGGTGGCCTCGTGAGCAGCACCGACCTGACCTCCCTGATCGAGGCCCGCCCCCTTGGCCTCCTGAGCGACGACGAGACCGAGCGCGTCGAGCAGGCCCTGCGTGAGAGCCCAGCCCTCGAGCGGGAATCGCAGGCCCTGGAGGGAGCCTACGCGTCCCTCAGCGCTCGAGTCGCGACCGACCTAGAGCTCCCCTGGAGCGCTGACCTCAAGCGGCGAACGGTGGAGGCCTGGGCGGGGCCACCTCCCCTCTCCACGCCCGAGGCTACGGCCACGAACCCAGAGCCAGAGCAGATCCCTCTCGCCGCTAAGGACCCCCTGCCTGCGCCTCCTTCCGCTGCCAAGGCCCCCCTGCCCGCGGCCCCTTTCGCCGCCAAGGCCCCCTTGCCCGCGGCCCCTTTCGCCGCCAAGGCCCCCTTGCCCGCGGCCCCTTCGGCGCGTTCGCCCGAAGAGCTCGGGGTCCGTGTTCACCTGACCTGCATTTACTGTCACGCCGCGACGGATCGAGACGAGGTCCTGTTCTGCGCGAGCTGCCTCGCTCCCCACCACGGCGAGTGCTTCGCGACGCACGGGCGCTGCAGCGCCCCCGGCTGTGAAGAGACGCGCGGCGTTAGCCCCACGGAGCCTGCGCCCACCCAAGCCCAAGCCCCCGTCCCGCAGCGCCGCCGACTCGTCCTGCCCTGGCTGCTGTCTCTGGTCGGGGTCGGGATCGGCGCCGCGGCTTTGGTCGAGTTCGTGCCCTCGCTCTCACAGAGCTCCGCGACTCAGACCGCTGCCGCCTCCGCGAGGCTCGTGATCGAGGAGGGCGAAGAGGCCTGCGACGCGCGCCTCCAAGCGGCCTGGCTCGCGCTCCACGCCGGCGACCTTCCCCGGGCGCTCAAAGAAGCCAATGGAGCGCTCGCTGCGCTAGACGCTGCGAAGGTCCGCTTCTCTAGCCTCGAGTTGCCTCCAGAGGGGGCCCCCGCGCGGGAGGCGCGGACTAAGTTCCGCGAGCGTCGGATCGAGGCCCTGATCCTCCGAGCTCGCGTAGCCATGCTCGACGATCAAGAGGGATCCCTCACAGCTGCCCAAACAGACCTCGAGAGGATCCTCGAGGCGAAGGGGGGACTGGCTCCCGAGAGCGCCGACGCCCGGGTCGCGCGAGGCGAGCTCTTTGTCCTCAAGGGATCTCTCAGTCAGGCCAGCGCTGACTTCGAGGCGGCCCTGGTCCGGATGCCCAACTCGGCTCGGGCCCGCTACGGGAGGGCTCGAGTTCACCTGCTCCAAGAAGACCCGGTCGACACAATCCTGTCGCTGGCGGGGGCTTTGAGAGCCCTCGACGCTCCAGCCCCGACCAGGAAGGGCGCTGTGCAAGTCGAGGTCCTGAGCGACCTCCAGCGCGCGCGCCTCCGCGAGCAGATCCTGGTCTGCCGGACCCAGGCAGGGCTCCTGCCTGGCGACGGCAGCGAGGCCCTCGAGAGCGCCAAGAACGCCTTCGAAGCTGCGGCAGGCAGGACCTGGCGAGTCCACGCGGTTCAGGGGGCGATCCTCGCTCAACGAGGCGAGATCTTCCGCGCCGTGGCCCAGTTCGAGCGCGCGATCAAGCTCAGCGAAGAGGCGGGCTCGGAGGCAGAGGCCGAGGCCTACTGTGCCCTGGCCGAAGGCTATCTGGCCTGCGACCTCCCCCTCGCTGCGGCGCAGGCAGCCAAGAAGGCGGCCGAACTCGACGCGGGCAACCTGCGAGCCATGGTCCTCCGCGCCGAGGCCGCGGAGCGAGGGCTGAACTTCGCTGAGGCCCGCGAGCTCGCGCGCCTCGCCAGCACCAGCGCCCAAGCTCGTCACTGGAAGACACACGCACGCGCCTTCCGCCTCCTGGCCCGACTCGAGGGAACCCAGGGGAACGTTCCAGAGGCCCGCGAGTTCGCCAAGCGCGCCCTGAACCTCGACGAGGACGGATTCGAGAGCCGGGTCCTCCTGGGCCGCCTCGAGCTCGACCGCTACTACGACGGACAGTACCTCGACGGCGCTGAGCGCCACCTCCGCGCCGCCCTCAAGCAGCGAAGCGACGCCCCCGAGGCCCTCCGCGGCCTCGGCTTGGTCGACATTCAGAAATACATGAACGATCCGAGTCGGGCCGAGCGCCGCCTCCTCCAGGCCAGGAAGCTCGACCCCACAGACCCTTGGACGCTCTCGCTCCTCGCCCAGACCCACGCAGCCCTGGCGCAGCGCGTGGCCAAGCGAAGCCAGGACTTCACCAAGAGGGCCCAGAGGGAGTGGACGCGCTCGATCCGCCTCGAGCGCGACGTCCGCTTGCCTGCGGGTAAGGCCTACGCCGAGGGACTTCGCCGCGTGAAGATCGCCCTCCGCCCCGAGGACAAGGAGTTGATGCGAGAGACTCACTTCGCTGAGGCCCGCAAGGCCTTCCGACGCGCGATCTGGCACTGTCCGACTCACAGCCAAGCCCGCGCGGGGCTGGCCTCCATCGGGATCTACCAGCGCGCCAAGGCGCGGGTCAGGAGGCATATCCGCCAGGGCCTCCAGGACACCCCTCACTCCCTGCAGCTCAGAGAGCTCAACGCTCAGAGCTTGGTCCTCCTCCCAGACGAGAGCCTTGGCAGCGAAGCTCAGGAGGCTGTCGAGGTCGCGATCGAAAGTCGCGGGGAGACGGAGGAGCTCCTGCTCCAACAGCTCTTCGTGAGGTTCTCGCTCGCAGCGATCCCCGGTGAGGTCGAGGCTGCGCAAGCCCTGATCACTGATATCCAGCGTGGTTTCGCTGAGCTCTCGAGTCGGGACTACGCGCGCCAGGTCGAGATCAGGCGAGTCATGATTGCCCTCCTGGGACGTATCGCCGAGCGGACTCGCCTCCTGGTCCCTGACCGGATGTCCGTCGTGCGCGTCTTCTACTCAGCCCAGCAGGACTGCGAGCGCGAACTCAAGGCGCACCTCGAGCGGGTCGCCCAAGCTCTTCCGGACGAGCTGGCCAAGGCCAAAGGAGCCCTGGAGTCCGGCGATCGACGCGCCGCTCTAGAGGCCGCGCGCCGACCGGTCCTCACGGCCCCCCACTCCGCCGAGGCTTGGGCCCTCTACGCGCGAGCCTGCAGCGCAGGCGGTGACCCTTCGCTGGCCCTGGAGGCAGGGCTGCACGCAGCCTGGCTCGACGAGCGAAACCTCGGCCAGCTCTTGACCCTTCTTCGCAAGGTCGACTCCGCCGACCACGACGACACCTTGCCGGCTGACGCGGACCCGTCTCCGCGGCTCTCGCACCCTGACCTGCAGGTCTTGCTGCGAGTGGCCCCATTCGTAGGGCAGGCGCTCTCCGCCAAGCCCGGAGAGCTCAAGGCTGCGAGCGTCACCGCCAGGGCCCGGAAGGTCTTCAAGGAGCTGGAGCAGGTCGTGGCCCACGACCCCACTCGTCTCTTGCCCCACGCCCTGATCGGCGCCCTCTCCTTCGCCGTCGAGCGAAACGACTACGCGGTCCAGCACCTGCTCTTCGTGGCCGAGGTCCTGCCCGAGTTCGGCGAGGCGGCCTACCTGGCGGCGGTGGCCTCGGCGCGCAACGAGACGGGACCGCGTCGCCTCAACGACGTGCTCGCGATTCGCAGCCTCCAGGCGGCGACTCGGGCCGGCTTCAGCTGGGAGGCCCCGAGTCGAGACGAGCCAGCGCTAAATCGTCTCCGCAGAGACGCGACGCTCTGGAGCTCTCTGAAGCGAGACCTAGAGAGCCCACGCTAGCGCGCGACCTCGTGCTTGCCCATGCGGTACTGGAGCGTCCTGCGGCTGAGCCCGAGGAGCTTGGCGGCCTGGGTCACGTTTCCTCGGACCCGCGCCAGGGCCTTCACGATCAGCTCGCGCTCTACCTCGTCCAGGCTGACCTCGGCGCCTAAGAGGCGCTCGATTCGGTCGCCGTCCACGAGGGGGCTCGGAGCGTCGAGGGTCGCGAGGTGCTGGCGCTCGACCCAAGGGCTTCGTCCCCCGAGGACGACGGCGCGCTCGATCACGTTCTCCAGCTCGCGGACGTTGCCCGGCCAGTCGTGGGCTTGGAGTCGCGCCAGGGCCTCGCGGGAGACGCCGTGGACTTGGCGCTCGTTCTTGCGACCGAAGCGAGCCGCGAAGTGGTTGGCGAGGAGCTCTATGTCCTCGGCGCGCTCGCGCAGAGGCGGAACCTCGACGGTGATCACGTTGATCCGGTAGTAGAGGTCCTCGCGGAATTCGCGGGTCTGGACCAGGGCCTCGAGGTCGCGGTTGGTCGCGGCCACGAGGCGGAAGTCGAGGGGGATCACCCGGCCTTCGCCGCCCAGGCGCTCGAGCTCGCGCTCTTGGAGGACGCGCAGGAGCTTGACCTGGAGGGTCGGGCTCATGTCGCCGATCTCGTCGAGGAAGATCGTCCCCCCGTTGGCGGCCTCGAAGCGCCCCTTCCGCGAGCGGCGGGCGTCGGTGAAGGCCCCCTTCTCGTGGCCGAAGAGCTCGCTCTCGAGGAGGGACTCTGGGATCGCAGCGCAGTTGACCTTGACGAAAGGACCCTCGGCGCGGGGGCTCGAGCGGTGGATCAGCTCGGCGATCACCTCCTTGCCGGTCCCGCTCTCGCCCCGAATCATGATCGTGGCCTCGCTCTCGGCTGCGGTCTCCGCCAGCTCGACCATGCTGCGGAAGGCCTCGGAGCGACCGATCAGGCGCTCGGAGACGGCGCGCTCGTCGACGGCCTCGGCCAGCTCGCGGTTGGCCCGCTCGAGGCGGCGACGCTCGGCCACGTGGTCGACGAGGACCGAGAGCTCCGTCGGGTCGACGGGCTTGGTCAGGAAGTCGTAGGCCCCAGCCTTGAGGGCCTCGCGGGCGACCTCCACCGTTCCGTAGGCGGTCAGGATCACGAACACCGGGGCCTCGGCCCCCAGCGAGTGACGGACCCGCTCGAAGATCTCGAGGCCGCCCATGTCGGGGAGGCGGAGGTCACAGAGGACGAGGGCGTAGCTGCGGAGGTCCTTGGACAGGGCCTCCTCGCCGCTCACGGCTTGGTCGACCTCGTGCCCGTCCAGGGTCAGGTGCGCCGCCAGGCCGCGGGCCTGGGCGATCTCGTCTTCCACGATCAAGAGCTTGGTGCTCATGGTTCGGAGTATCCCCTACCGAGCCCTCTCCCGCTGGCCGCTTGCGCATTCGGGGTTGCGGCCTAAGGTCTCTGCGGCCCGCGGCGGGCCGAGGTTGGAGGCAGCGTGGACCCCGATTCCAAGACCGCTAGCTCGAGTGCGATCGAGAGCGCGGAGGCTGGGGATCCGACCCCGGATTCCAGTCAGGCAGCGCCTGCGGACGCGCCCCTCGAGAGCCCCGAGGCCGCGGTGCCTGCGGCCGAGGGACCCGAAGCACCGGTGGCTGCGCCCGCCGCGCCGGCGCCCGAAGCTGCGATCGAGGCACCCGCTTCGACTGAGCCGGCTCCAGCCGCCGCTTCGCGCCCCCTGAGTGAGCTCTCCGAGCAAGAACTCGCCGACCACACTCGAGCCGCCTATCCCGAGCTGACCCTCTGCGGCCCCCAGGCCCTCCCGAGCTGGAACGGCTGGGGCGTGACCCTTCGCGGCCGCCGGGCCGTCAACACCCAGGACGGCAGCTACGTCGCGACCAAGTCCCTGATCGCGTTCATGCTCCCGGTGTTCGCCCTCGGCGCCTATCGCGTCGTGGACGGTCCTCTCGAGACGTATCGATTCCTCGGACGGGACAAGCTGAGCCAGCTGGCCAAGGTCTGCAACGCCTTCGTCCTGGCCGCGCTGACGACGGCTCTCGTCCTGGCCTTGCTCCCGAACGCGGATCAACGCGCCCTGGCCGAGGCGGGAGCCCACGCCAAGAGCAAGCGCTACGTCCAAGCCGCGCGGGGCTACGCCGCGGCCCTCGGCTCGAGCGAGAGCCAGGCCGCTCGCGAGGCGCTGAGGGAGCTCGTCAGCGGACCGCTCCGCGAGGCGCCTACGGCGGACGCTGCCCAAGCGATCGAGGTCCTCTCACCTCACCCGGCCCTGGCCGGGATCTTCGACTCGTCCCAAGACAGCGCCTGGTTGAAGCTCGCTCTCGAGCGCGGGAGTCAGGACCCGACCTCAGCGCTCAAGCTCCTCGATGCCCTCGAGCCTCTCGCCGGCGCAGAGGTCGACGCCGCCCGCGAGCAGCTCCTGAGCAGGCTCAACGCGGCGAAGCCCAGCGACCCCATTGCAGCGAGCGGCTTGGCCGAGATCCATGAGCGCAGGGCTCAGCCGAAGAAGGCCTGGGCGGTCCTGGTTCCGGCCCGTGAGACCCTCGGGACTCTCGAAGGCGCGCGGATCTTGGGGCTCCTGCACCTGACGCGGGGCGAGCTTGCCGAGGCCGAGGACCTCCTGGCCCCCTACCTCGAGCTGCGTCTGCCCGAGGCGCTCCAGGCCCTCGACGCCCAGAAGGCGGCCTACAAGCGCGCCCGTGATCGCTCCTTCGCGCTCCTCAACAGCGGCAAGGGCGCGAACGAGGAGTGGTATCGCAGCTACAACGCAGCCGACGCCAATCAGCGCAACCGCATGGTCTCGGAGGAGATCGGCCGCGCCGTCGAGGGCGACCCGACCGTCGTCGCTACCCGTCGTCGCTGGACACGTCTCTCGCGCGCGACCGCGGTGGCGCTGGAGCTCGCGATCGTGCGCACCGCCCAGGCGCGTGGGCTGAACGGAGAAGAGCGGAAGGCCAAGCTGGCCGCCGCCGAGGCCCTCCTGGCCGAGATCGAGCCCGCTCAGGCCGGCGCGCCGCGCTTTCGCTTGGCCCAAGCCAAGCTGCACTTCCTCGCGGAGGATCGGGAGAAGGCCCTCGCGATCCTCGTCGCCTTGGAGAAGGAGCTCTCGGATCACCCGGCCTCTCTGAGCGACGTGGCCCAGGCCTATCGCGAGGCTGGTGATCTGAGCGAGGCCCGCCGTCTCCTCGACGCCGCCTACGCCATGGCCAAGGCCCCGGCCTTGAAATACTCGCTGGCGAGCCTCCGGCTCCTCGTGGCCGAGGACGCGGCAGAGCGCCTGGTCTGGCTCGAGCGCTGCGACCCGCAGGACGCCGCGACCCAGGCTTCCCTAGCGGCGACCCGGGCCGACGCGGCTGAGGCCAAAGGCGACCTAGAGGCCGCCTTGCTGCACTGCCGCGAGGGCGCGGAGCAGCTGAGCAAGAGCCCTGAGACCTCGGCCAATCTCTACAGCCGAGCCCTGATCCGCCGGGCGCTCTGGCGCCTGGGTGGCGATCCCGCAGACCTCACCAAGCACTTGGCTGATCTGCGTCAGGCCGTGAGCTTGGCTCCCGAACACCCGATCTTGCTTCGGAGCCTCGTGACCGCGCTTCACCTCCAGGCCGGCTCTAGCGTCCTCAAGGGACGCCTTGAGCTTTCTCAGCTCCAGCTCTTGCCCGATGTGGGTCAATTCTGGAGCCTCTGCGACGACACCGCGAGCTACGAGGCCCTCTGCCAGGCTTACCTCGAGACCTCGGCCTTCCAGGAGGCCGAGCCCCTCTTGGGCAAGCTCCTCGAGCTCCAGCCCCGCTCCCAGGGCGTATGGGCCGAGCGCTTTGGCCAGGTCGCGCTCCGCGATCAGGCAGAGGGCTACGAGGCGATCTTGGCGGGTCTCCGGGCCGTGGACTTCGAGGACTACAGCGCTGAGGTGATCGGGGCCTATCACGCCGAGGACCCGGCCGAGGTCGAGCGCTGGAAGCTCCGGCTCGAGCGCGCCCTGGCCCGAGCCAAGGCGCTGGAGAAGGCGGGCGGGGCGACCTACGCCCTCGCCCTTCGTCAGGTCGTCCGGCAGCGGGTTCAGGCTCGCGTCCACGGCCTCGCGGTCGCGGGAGACGCTCTCCTGGCCGAGGCCGAGGCCGCTCACGCCGCGGCCCCCTCGGTCCAGACTCGCCTCTCGCGGGTCGCAGCCCACGCGCTGCGCGCCCTCGAGCGTCTTCGGGCCCAGCACCCAGCCCTCGAGCCCCTCAGCCAAGACACGCGCCGGAGCCTCGACGCGCCCTACGTCCTCGTCAAGGGATTGTCTCTAGGCGACGAGGTGGCTGAGGCGATCAAGAGCGACCCCGACGTCAAGGCGCTGGCTGCGCTCCTAGCAGACCTTCAGGCTCGCGCCCCGCGCACGGTCCGGGTCTGGTGGGCGCGACTCCTGCGAGCCTGCGGATCGCCTGCGGCCGACGGCCTCGAAGCGCGGCTCCGCAGCGACGCCTTGACCCAGCTTCGGCTGAAGGTCCTGCTGGGGCTGGCGCCCCTAGACGCGGAGCAGGTCTTGGAGCAGAGCTGGCTCCTGGAGCTCCAGGGCAAGGCTCAGGAGGCCGAGGCCCTGGTCTCCCAGGCCTCAGAGGCTGGGGTCCCGCTCTAGGGAGGGGAAGAGTCTCAAGCGTTTGCGCGGCTCGATTCGCCCCGTGACACTAGGACTAGCCCGCTCCGCGAGGCGCGGGGCGAAGGGAGCGCGCAGCAGATGCTGAACGGTGGTGACGTCGCGGCGGGGAAGCTCGTCGTCCAGCTCGGCTACGTCAGCCCAGACGAGGTCCGTGAGCACCTTCGTCGGGTCGACGCCAGCCAGCAGGAGGGGCTCGACGTGATCGCTAGCCTCCACCAGGCCGGCCGCCTGGACGTGGCGCAGCTCAAGGCAGCGCGCCGCTACCAAGCCATGTTCGACCACGTCCGCCAAGAGGCGGTGTTCCTGCGCTCGGTCGAGAAGGCCCGCCCCGACCTCGACGAGCACGCCATCAGCACGATCCTGGCGCGCCTCGAAGCAGACCCCTATCGACGTCGGCTCTCTGCCGTCCTGGGCGAGTTGGGCCTGATCGCCCCGGAGGAGGCTCAGAAGATCGCTCGCAAGGTCGGGCGCCGGATCGCCAAGGAGGACCTCCGGGTCCTCGAGCGCTACCGTGAGCAGGATTTTAGCGGCGTCGAGCGCCCCCTCGTTCCCGCCAAGCGTGTCGAGACGGGGGTCTTCAAGGTCTCCAAGCTCTTTCGCTCCAAAGCCACCCAACGCCGGGTCAGGACGACCCTCAACAAGATCCTGGCCGAGGAGGTCCCCGCCGCCACGGCCGGGAGCGGCATTCGCGAGTTCTTTCCGCCGCCTGAGAGCCGTGACACGCCGGCCAGCCCGGCTGAAGAGGCCGCCATCGATCGGATGCAGACCTCTCGTTTTCGCAGCAATCCAGGCTTGGCCCCTCTCGCGGCGACGGCGACGGAGGACGGCCTCGCAGACCGCAAGTGGATCGGCCCCTACGAGGTCGTGGAGTGCGTCGGAAAAGGCGGGATGGGCGCGGTCTACCTCGCGCGCGACCGGGGCGGGAGCATGGTCGCCGCCAAGGTCATGCTGACGGCCCAAGCCGACGTCGAGGACCTCGCGCGCTTCGAGCGCGAGATCCGGCTCATGCGCTTGGTCAAGCACCCTGCGGTCGTGAGCGTCCTCGACGAGGGCACGACCCCCGACGGGCTGCGCTTCTTGGCTATGCCCTTCTACGCCGGCAAGGACCTCTCGACCCTCTTGGCTGAAGGGCCCCTGACACCAGCGCGCGTGTTTCGAATCTTCGAGCAGCTCTTGGGCGCCCTTCAGGCGATCCACGACGCGCGGATCGTGCACCGCGACCTCAAGCCCGAGAACGTGTTCGTCCTCGCCGGCGGACAAGATGAGATCCGCCTCGTGGACTTTGGGATCGCCCGCCTCTGCGACGACGGTCTCCCTGAGGGCCAGCGCGCCTTCCGGAGCAAGGCCGGCGTGATCAGCGGGAGCCCCGCCTATGTCGCGCCCGAGACCATAGCCGGCGCCCCGATAGACGGACGGACCGATATCTACTCGCTAGGCGTCATGGTCTACGCCCTCCTCGCGGGCCGACTCCCGCTCTGGGGAGAGTCCCCTTACGACTATCTGCGCGAGCACATGGTCGGGGTCCCGCTCTCGCTCTTCCAGGGGCGTAAGGACCTGCGCTGGCACGACGACCTCGAGAAGCTGATCGCGCAGATGCTCGCCAAGGACCTCGAGCAGCGCCCGCCTTCCTGCGCCGCGATCCTGAACCTGCTCCAAGCCGGCCTCCGCGACGCCTCGCTCAAGGAGCTGACCCTCGCTCCGACCCAGGAGGGCGCGGACGTGGGCTCCGAGAGCCTCATGAACCGCTTCTTCCGCAGGAGTTGGTTCTGAGCCGAGCCCGCAGGGTCTCGCTCGCCTTGGGCCTGGGGATCTTCGGGCCGCTCCTGGGCGCCGCCGCTCAGGACACGGCCCCCGTCGCCTCCCCCACCACACCCGGCAGCGCGTCCCTAGGTGACGAAGCGGTCCTAGCCCGCGAGGCGGGGCGCCTGGCGGCCACCCTCGCGGCCCGCCGGACCCAACCCCCAGCGCTCTCTTGGCGGCTGAAGGTCGAGGTGAGCTCCCTCGGCTCCCTCGTGGACCGCTCGCGGGTCCTAGACGTGACCCGCCAACTCGGGGACAAGGTCCGGGCGCTTCGGGTCCGCTTTCGTGCGCCTGAGGCCTTGGTCGGGCGGGCGATCCTGCTTCGGGTCGAAGGCGAAACGCGCCGAGCCTGGCGCTATGACCCAGACCGCCTCCAGGCCGAGCCCATGAAGTGGCCGAGCGGGATCCAAGGGCTGGGCGGGACTGGCCTGTCCTGGGCTGACCTCTGGGGTCCAGAGCCAACTCGCTGGCGATACCGCCTCGAGGGAGAGGAGGAGCTGACCGTCTCCGAGGCGCCGATCCGGGTCCTCCGGATCCAGGCCAAGGGTCCTGCGGGTGCGACCCGCCTCCTTCACCTCGAGCGCGCCCGCCGCCTTCCGCTTTGCGTCGAGGAGCCCTGGGGGCCCAAGGACAAGAAGGGCCGTCGCCAAGTCTGGCGCTCACGCTGGCTCGAGAGCGGGGCCTACTACCTTCCGCAGCGCTGGCTGATCACGACGCCGACCCAGACCAGCCGAGTCGAGCTCGTCGAGCAGCGCCTCGAGGCCCCGCCCGCGCACCTCGACCCCAGCCGCTTTCAGCGCGGCTAGTGGACCGGCCCCTTCGCCGAGCTGCCCGGGGAGACCCTGCGGCCCACCTCCGAGCGCGTCTCCGAGCTGGCGAGTCGAGCGCCCTAGCCCTCGAGCTCGCTGCCAGGCTCGGCCACACCCCGGCCGCTCAAGCCCTGGGGCACGAGCCGCAGACACCTCAGAGCGCGACCGAGCTCGCACCCCTCTTGGCCAGCCTCGGTCGGGAGGCGGCGGTCCGTGCCCTCCTGGCCTGCAGCGAAGCGCTCGACCTAGAGGAGGCCCGCGAGCCCTACGCCCGGAGCGTCGTCAACAAGATCCTGGACCAGGTCCGCGCCTGGCTAGACGACCCGAGCCCTCGGAACCTGAGAGCCTTGGCGGACCTCGACGAGGACTTCCTGAGTTGGTTCGTGGAGGGCTACTGGTTGGCCGCCCTCCTCGACTGCGTGACGCAGCCCCGCTTCGCCCAGCGCCTGACCCACGCCCTCGAGACAGCGGACCAGAACCTCGGCCCGCAGAGAGCGTGCGCCGCGCTGAGTCGTCTCGTGCCTTGGCTCCTCCAAAATACGTCTCCTGCGGACGAGTAGCGACGCAGGAGGATCAGCGCGTCTTCGCCTGCTCCGAGAGAGCCCCGAGTAGAGAGAGAGAGGGCAAGCGGAACAGGCGAAGACGCCACCGAGGAGAGAGAAGGAAGGTTGATTGGAGCCAGTGCTATGAAACTCCGTCGAACCTATTGCAGGTCCCGTGCCGCGCCCAAGTGGTTTGTTCCGGTCCGGCGCTCGAAGAAAGCGGGAACGCCGTGCTCACTGAAACTGGGGAGTGGGTCCTGGGTGCACGTGGCTGAAACCGGCTGAAACGGATCGCGGTGTTGTTGGCGGGTCGTGGGGTCGTGTGATTGGGCGGGTCGTGTGATCGAAGATTCTCTAACGCAGAGGGCGCGGAGGCTCGCAGAGGTCGTCTCGCGAGATTGAGAGCGCTCCGGAGAGGGACTGGCGAGGGGCCTTGGTCAGGTGAAGACGTGAGGATTTGATTGAGGCTCCGCTCGGCCTGGGGGAGATTGCAGCGGCTCGGGCTCGGCCCCGGGCCAAGAGTTTAGGGGGGTCTGGGGGAGCGCAGCGTCCCCCGGTAAGCCCGCGCCACATGCCGAGAGGGGCCCCAGCTGCTTTCGCCTCTGGATCACCCAACCCCGTCCCTCACTCCAACGAAAGCTGCGTTAGGGCCCCGGGCCAAGAGCTCAGGGGGTCTGGGGGAGCGCAGCATCCCC
>Ga0316204_10002797_pt1 | contig 37823 bp, 34 predicted proteins | sample 6monrhotite_MG_2_FD_205661 | JGI IMG/M metagenome (GOLD analysis project Ga0316204, IMG submission 205661) | Microbial mat bacterial communities from mineral coupon in-situ incubated in ocean water Damariscotta River, Maine, United States -... | ecosystem: Environmental > Aquatic > Marine >... | reverse complement strand
AAGAATTTGATTCATAATGATACGGTCTATTGGATGTGTGGTGTCTAAAATATTATAAGTATTATAAATGAAACGCTCTTAGATGCCGAATTATTTTACTATATTGTGATTAACTCTATAATTATCAGATACTGTTAAATTTGGGCATAACTGGAAGATAAATGGATATATATAGTTATATTGATCGAATAGGTCTGATGGATTACGCAATAATAGCGATAAACCTGATATTAATGGCATATGCAAAGCGAATACTGCAGTACTTTCAGGCAGAGAATGCCGATACTTCAGGCTTTGTATTGAAAGTTCAGGGTTTCAGAGCGCTTAATCTGCTGATCATACTGACATACGGATACACCAATATATACCAGACAAGCATTGATAACAGCCCGGGTATTAAAATGATGACTATTTGGGTCATTATTTACCTTTCATACCTTGTTAAGCAGCTTTTGAGCTTCTGGGTGCATAAGCGATATGGCAAAGTGCGTGAAATAAATGGAGAAAGAAAGAGTATTGAGACATATACAAGTCGGTTATTGAGCTTGTTAATGGGAGTCGTTGTTTTTGTTATTTCACTTATTTCTATTATTAATGTACTTGAATTTAATAGCCTGCTTCAGGCTGGAGGAGTAGTGGGTATTGTAGGTGTTTTTCTGGCATTAACACAGAATGCCTGGGCTCCGGATATTATCAGTGGTCTGATATTTCTCAATAATGGAATGATTGAAGAGGGAGATGTCATCGAGTTTGATGATAATGGTCCAATTATAGGGATTGTTTATAAGACCAAAATGTTTCACACGGAAGTTATTAACCTGATAAATAACCACCGTATCATGCTAAAAAATGCTCGGTTGAGAGAATTTACTATTCAGAATCTTTCTAAATTTGCATCTGCAAAAGGTTTGAGGGAACAACTAATTTTTAAGATTGGTTACGATGTTTCACCGGTGAAGATTCGTCAAATGTTTGCTGCTGCTGAAGTAGCTGTGCGCAAGGAATGCTCATTATCATTTGCTGAAGATACAATATTTGAAATTGGTATGCTTGAGAGTGGTGACCACGCAATTGAATGGGCGGTTTATTATTATACAAAGGATGTGAAGTCTTTAATGAAAAATCGGCAGATAATACGCGAGTGTATATTTAAAACAGCAGAGGAATTTGGTATCTCCCTGGCAACACCAATAACGCATCTCAATGTTTCTAGTTAGGAAGCTAAAATATATTTTCCACTGAGGCACAGAAAAAAACTAATTATATTTAGTCAGCGCAGCCGCAAAATAAAAACTGTGCTGTCTCTGTGCCTCTGCGGCAAAAAAATCTTTAGTTAGCTATTTAAAGCTTATCTGACTTTATAACCATCATTTTCTTAATTTGCATGTCTTCAAATGTATACGGAATTCCACCAACCCCCATACCAGAATGGCGTAAACCTGCAAAAGGCATCCAGTCGACTCTAAATGCTGTGAAATCATTAACCATAACAGCAGATGCATTAAGCTGTTTATATGCATGCATCGCCGTATTTAAATTGCTTGTGTAAACCGCGGCCTGAAAAGCAACATCCAGGGAGTTTGCTCGAGAAATTGCATTATCAATATCATCATAAGCATAAACGCAGATGACTGGGCCGAAGATTTCCTGGTTGCTCACTGAGATATCTTCCGGTGGGTTGAATAAAACGGTTGGTGTATAACAGCTGGCTGATATTTTCCTGGCACCAGAAATTTTCTCTGCACCAGCCGTAATAGCCTGTTCAACCCATTCGTGTATTCGGTCAGTTTCAGCATGGCGAATAAGTGGGCCAATATCCGTTTTGTCTGATGTTGGGTCACCAACAGTCATTGCATTACCGATCTCGCCGAGTTTCTCTGCTACCTGTTTTGCGATAGAGCGATGAACGTAAACTCGTTGTACCGATACACAGACCTGTCCAGCGTGATAAAAGCCTCCTTTAGCTAACATGGGTAGTGCGTTTTCAAGGTCGGCGTCAGCCTCTACAATGACCGGTGCGACACCGCCGTGTTCAAGTGCACAACGTGCCCCGGGCGCTAATTTAGATCGCAACATCCAGCCAACTCGGGCGCTGCCAATAAAACTAAAAAAACCTACGCGACTATCTGTTACCAGAGCTTCAGTTACGTCATGGTCGGTTGGTGTAACTACCTGGGCCCAGGCTTCAGGCAAGCCTGCCTGGTGAAATAATTTTACCAGTTCATAGCACGATAGCGGGGTATCATCAGCGGGTTTAATAATAACCGGACAACCTGCGGCAATTGCCGGGCCCACCTGATGAACAATCAAATTAATTGGATGGTTGAAAGCACTGACAGCAACAACAACGCCAATCGGCTCATGGTGTGTAACTGCGAGGCGATTCATAGATGCTGCATTTATACCCATGGGGATTTCCTCTCCATGGTTAGTGCGAATGCATTCAATACAATTATTTATTCCATCAATTGCGCGATCCATTTCAACTTTGGTGTCGAGTAGTGGTTTACCACCTTCCTTAGCTGATAAGGTTATCAGGCGTTCTGCATTCTCTTGCATTAAACGCGAAACGCCATTTAATATTTGAATGCGTTCAGCGGCAGATAACCATTTTGATTTGTTGTTAAATAACTCATGTGCTGTGTTTAAGGCAAGGTCAATCGAGGCTTTATCCACAGTATCAACAGTAGCAATTAGCTCGCCATCATATGGGGCGATTACATCAAGTTTGCCAGCGGTTGTTACAGAACCTGCAATCATATTTGAATAATGAGAAGTCATTTAATCCCCCTGTGTCCCCCTTTTTCTAAGGGGGATATTTGTGCTTGTTTATTAACGTTGTGATTTTATTTATTGATTTTATATTGGACAGGCGATATCACCTAATCTTTCAGTGAGTTTCATATTTTCCCGATAATCGATTGGAACAACTACAAGGCTTGGTCCCTGTTCTTTAAACGCGGTTTGCAAGACAGCTTTAATATCTGCTGATTTAGTCAGCATATGACCAGACCAGCCAAATGCTTGAGCAAGTTGCATCCAGTCAGGATTATTAAAGGCGAGATCTGTGTGTCTACCAAATTGTGACTGTTGTTTCCAGGCAATTAAACCGTATTCTTTGTCTTCCCAAACCATAACTACGCAGTTTACGTTGAGGCGTTTAGCGGTTTCCATTTCCTGTACATTCATCATAAAACCCGCATCGCCACAAACTGCAAGAATCTGTCTATCAGGATGTACCATAGCTGCAGCAATTGCTCCGGGTAAGGCAAATCCCATTGAGCAAAACCCATTGGGAATTAAACAGGTATTTGGCTCGTGGCATTGATAGTGCCTGGCAACCCACATTTTATGTGCGCCTACATCCGAGAGCATAATGTCGTGAGGGCCCATAACTTCACGTGCATCCCACAGGACTTTTTGTGGTTTGAGAATACCTTCAGAATTATCATCCTTGTCAAAAGCCAGCTCCTGTTGCATCTGTTCACGGGTGGCTTTCTGTTGTGATAAATCGAAACTTATTCCACCATCCCCTTCAATGCGCTCAAGTAGCATCGTGATGGTATGCGCCAGGTCTCCAATGAGCTCGACATCTGGGTGGTAATTTGCGTCAATTTCAGCTGGGTGGAAGTCTGCATGAATAACTTTTTTATTACCGTCCTTGTTCCATAAGTGAGGGTGATATTCGACCATATCATAACCCAGTGTTAGAACCAGATCCGCAGCGTCTACGGCGCATGCAACAACGTCTTTTGACTGTAGGCCAATAGTGTAGAGACAATAATCGGCATCCATATCAACACTACCTTTGCCCATAAAGGTGCTAACTACACCAATGCCGGTAGCTGTACAAAAATTTCTTAGCTGTTCACTACTACGACGTCTAATACAACCATTACCGGCAAGAATAATAGGTCGTTTGGCCTGTTTTAATAATTCATATGCCTGATTTATTATCTTAGTGTCTGGGCCGGGTCTGCGAAATCTTCTCGGCGGAATAGGTTTGGTAGTGGTTTGTAATTTAGCAATGTCTTCTGGTAATTCTATTAATACCGCTCCGGGCTTTTCAGAACGGGCTACACGGACGGCCTTGCGTATGATCTCGGGTATATTATCCTGATGAAGTACACTTGTGGCCCATTTAGTCACCGGTGAATACATAGTGACTACATCCATAACCTGATGAGATTCTTTGTGCAGGCGTTGAGAGGAGCCCTGCCCGGTTAATACCAGCATCGGGGCATGATCCATATTAGAATCTGCTACACCAGTAATCAGGTTAGTTGCGCCGGGCCCAAGTGTGCCTAAACAACAGGCCGGGTTACCCGTCAGCCTGCCATATATTTCAGCCATAAAGGCCGCGCCCTGTTCGTGGCGGCATAATATAAACTTTATGAGCTTCGATTTTTCCAGCGATAGCATAAAATCAGCATTTTCTTCACCGGGTACACCAAAAATATACTCGATACCTTCTTCTTCGAGGCATTTAACAAATAAATCAGATGCTTTCATTGTAATTTATTCCATATGGGGAGATGAATAAATAGAGTGTAGCGTATTGAGAAAAGAAAAATTTGTTTTCAGCAAATGAACGCAAAATACACAAATAAAATATGTTTTAAGTTGTACGCCTACGGCGTACTTATACACCATATGTTTTAGTTTTTTTGCGTAAATTAGCGTTCATTTGCGGAAAATAGCTTTTGATTTTTAAACCAGCTAAAAGCATTCCTATTGACGTATGCCCACACCACGGTTAAGTAAATACATCGCATATGTAAATAAGGCAATATTAAAACCAACAATAATAACTATTGCTGTAGTCAGGTCAGTATCTGTTGTACCTATCATGCCATATCTAAATGAGTTGATCATATACAGAATAGGATTGGCAAGTGACAGGCCCTGCCAGAATCCAGGTAACATATCGATTGAATAGAAAATTCCGCCCAGGTAAGTAAGCGGAGTTAATACAAAGGTGGGAATTATACTAATGTCATCGAAGCTATTAGCAAAAATAGCATTAATTAAACCAGCGATAGAAAACAATGTTGCGGTTAAAAAGAACACAAGCAAACTAAGTGTATAGCTATGAATATTAATATCAGAAAAACACATTGCAACGATAGTTACAACAATACCAACAATCATACCTCGGGCCACTCCACCGGCAACAAATCCGGTCAGTATCAGATAATTTGGAATGGGTGAGACCAGCAGTTCTTCGATGCTTTTCTGAAATTTTGCGCTGTAAAATGATGACACTACATTACCATAAGAGTTTGTGATAACTGCCATCAGGATCAGGCCAGGGACTATATAATCCATATATTTATAACCATCAATGTCACCAATCTGTGAGCCAATTAAGTTACCAAAAATAACAAAATAGAGTGCTGTGGTAATTGCAGGAGGCAAAACAGTTTGTACCCATATACGAATAAAACGCAGGTACTCTTTAACAATAATTGTTTTCAGGGCATTAAATTTTTCAAACCATGTCATGGTAGTGCATCCACTTTGGAGGTTTCTTGAAGTGTTTCTACTAACTCTGGGTTATTTCTGTTTTTATCAACCAGGCACATAAACAACTGTTCTAAACGATTGGTTTTATTTCTCAGGCTTAAAACGTTAATGTTTTGTTGTGATAATAAATTAAAAAATGCATTAATATGGCTTTTCTCATCCAGGCTGATTTCGATTGTACTGTCATCAATTATTTGAACTTCAAAAGGCTTAAACTCACTTTGTTGAAAAATACTCGTGTCGCTTAAAGGTGTTTGCAGGTATAAAATAAATGTTTCAGTATTAAGCTGGTTTAGCAGGTCTTTCATGCTGGTATTCTCAATCGTGCAACCATGATCAATAATGGCAATGTTTTTACACAGACTTTCTGCTTCTTCAAGATAATGAGTGGTGAGAATAATGGTAGTGCCCTGTTGATTAATTCGGGTGAGAAATTTCCACATAGTGCGTCTAATTTCTATATCAACGCCTGCAGTGGGTTCATCCAGTATAAGAAGTTTGGGCTGGTGAATTAATGCACGGGCTATCATCAAACGACGTTTCATACCTCCAGACAACTCCCTTGCCATGACATCACGTTTTTCCCAGAGCTCTAATTGTTTTAGGCAGATTTCTGCACGTTCACGAGCCACTTTTCGAGCAATACCGTAATAACCCGCCTGATTAATCAAAATTTCAATGACCAACTCAAACTGATTGAAATTAAACTCCTGGGGAACAAGCCCAATGCAGGACTTGGCCTGGGCCTGCTGGCTGTCATAATCATAATTAAAAATTTTAACATCACCGGATGATTTACTGACCAGGCCGGAGATAATGCCAATGGTTGTTGATTTACCCGCACCATTAGGGCCTAAAAGGGCAAAAAAATCACCCTGTTTTACAGTAAGGTCTACACCTCTAAGGGCCTGAGTTCCGTTTCGGTAAGTTTTATGTAAATTACTAATTTCGAGTGCATTCATAATATATGGCTGTACCGTGATTTGTGGTAATTTTAATAAGTCATTGATTATATATGAGAAACTTGCCGTTTATCAGTTATAACTTGAAATAATCGGCAATTAATCATACGATTGTCTGAGAATATGCGGCAGTTTGCATTTGTTGTATTGTTTTATGATATAGCCCATCACATGTTGGTCGAAATATCGCTACAATTATCTTATATCGATTATTACACAGGTAAACATATGGGAACCAAAGGATCAGCCAACCGCCAACGTATCGTCGCCGCTGCTGACCATCTATTTTACTCACGGGGGTATAACCAGACTTCATTCAGTGATATATCTGATGAAACCGGCATACCCCGTGGAAACTTCTATTATTACTTTAAAACTAAGGAAGATATTCTTGGCGCTGTTGTGGATGCGCGTCTTTCTGAATTTAAGCTAATGCTAAAAAGTTGTGAAAATGCATCTACTGATCCACTGCAACGTTTGTTAAGCCTTACTCAGTTCCCGTTGCAAAAAGAATCGCAGGTGCTGAAGTATGGTTGCCCAATTGGAACGTTAAGTACTGAGCTGGTAAAAGAGCAGGATACTGAAATTTCTCAGGCTCGCTTAACCGCTGTATTTGATTTATTAAAGGCCTGGATTGAGGTGCAACTCGAGCAGTTGGGGCAATCAACAAGAGGCAAAGGGATTGCGCTGAACCTGTTAGCTAAAATGCAGGGGGTGATTATGATTGCAAATGTATATAAAGACCCCGAGTTTTTGCATAATGGCATTAAAGAAATACAGAACTGGTTAAATCATACACTCGCAAATTAGTTGTAAGGTTAATACACGCATGACTCAGGATACACTTAGTACAGACTCTTATGTTAAGCGCTTTAAAGAAGGCCGTTTTGAATCATTAATGCGTTGGGAGCAACTGGAAAAGTTCTGGGAAAACTTAACTCCCCAGTTAGATAATAAATGGTATGTTTACGCCATTGGTGAGGATGCTCCTTCTAAACCTGTGTCTAAAGAGAAGGCTATTGAGTTTATTGAAGAGATTGATCAGTTGCTACATAAAGAACACGATGAGGATTATTGTGGCATTGTTTATGCGGATAACCATCAAACACCAGAGTTTATAAAAATTTTTGATCCGCACAATCTTGGTGTAAGTTGCGGCTTTAGTGAAAACCCGCCTTTGCCAGGCTGGGTGATGTCCAAAATGCAGCCTGTTAACTTACAGGACGCACTCCAGCCTGCAAATAATCGCCGTCGGTGGTGGCAGAAAATTTTTGATTAAGTGACTTTTCTAGTGTTATAAAAAACCAACCAGTTCTGCATGCAGGCCGTAGTTAGTCGCAGCATACAATAATTCTTTAGGGGTGGTCTCATCCCGATTATATTCAACAATCATTAGATGTGGTCGCCTGCTATGGTAACCCAGGCCAATAACACCGTGCCGATGACGCATATGGTACTCAAGTATATTCTGCTCTTTTTGATCTAGCTCTTCATCGATGTGCAACATAATATCTGACATACGAATATCCATAACAGCCTCCTTCAGCATAGAGTGCGGTATTAAATCTTAGGAGCTATTTAAGAATAATGCCAAGAAAATAAACTAATATAGCTAGCGTTTGATAAGCAAATTTAATTGGTCTGGGTAGAAAAAAGAGCGGTTTGCCACAGAGGCGCAGAGGACACAGAGGTTTATTTTATATACGCGGCTAGCCGCGTATATATTAAGAATGTTTCTCTGCGCCTCTATGGCAAATGCTTTTTAAAACTGAATCAATTTTTAAGACATAAAACGTTTACGTAACAGGTGATCTACGCTAGCTCTACCCGCACCAAAAAACAATAAAGGTAGTAACATAATAAAATAGGTTGCAGCAAATTCAATTCCGTTTTTAAGAACGGTAAATCCGCCGGCTTCAGTTAACCACTCATAATTGCCGTGTTGCTCAAGCAGGCTACGGGCAGCATCACGACGTTTAACGGCTTCATCAATTAAATCAGTACGCCATTCCCAGGGCACAGTAAGCGTGGTTTCGGGCAGTGCATGCCAGCCATTAGACCAGTGTGCTGTCGCTGCTGCAACTAGCATTGTCACCATTAATGGTATAGAAAACCAGCGTGTGGCCAGGCCAATTAGCAAGGCAATGCCGCCAAAAAATTCAGTGGCACCTGCAAGAAAAGCCATTAAATTTGGGAGCGGTAAACCCAGGTATTCACCAAAGTAATAAGCGGTGCTTTCCAGATCGGAAAGTTTTCCCCAACCTGCAAGAATGAAAATTGGTGCAAGGTAAATTCGAATTAATAAAGGAGCGGTGAAATCGAGTAATTTGATTTTTTCTAACAACAATGTTTGCGCCTGGGTTGCAGCATCTATAATTTTGTTCATAAGATATCTCTTATTTTTATAATATGAGTGATGATGTTAGATCGACTTGGACTGCAGGAGAAAGTTCAATGAAAGTGCAACACTATTTATCAGGGTACATTTCATCTAGTGGCATTGACCTTCCACTCGATTGTACAATTCTAGCGTGAAAACGTTTGAACTCTCGGGGTGATTTAACACCACATGAGTGTCCAATTACGCCAACCTCATGAATAATATTTTCAATGTAATGGGTTACACGCCAGGATTTCTGAGAGTGTACCAGTCCGCGCTGTAGTTTTTTATTATGAGTTGTTATGCCAGTAGGGCAGGTGTTTTTATCACATTGCAAGGCCTGTATACAGCCCATCGCAAACATAAATCCACGCGCAGATACAATAAAATCAGCTCCCATGCATAAAGCCCACACTACTTCGGCCGGCGTAATTAGCTTACCCGAGGCTATTACTTTTACCCGATCTCGAAGGCCATACTCATTAAGTTTATCAACCACTAAAGGTAAGCTCTCCTGAATGGGTAAACCAACATAATCAATAAGGCTCATAGGGGCTGCGCCGGTGCCGCCCGTTGAGCTATCTACAGTAATAAAATCAGGCGCGTAATCCATTCCTCGCTCCTGAACTTTATTACATAACTCATCTATCCATCCATAAGCGCCAATTACAGCTTTAAAACCAACAGGTTTACCGGTGACCTGCCTAATATGGTGAATCATATTAAGTAAGTCATCATTAGAATTTATGTCTGGGTGACGATTTGGGCTAATGGAGTCTTCACCTTCAGGTATACCTCGAATAGCAGCAATTTCAGCGGTAACTTTTCCACCCGGTAGAATGCCACCCTTGCCGGGTTTGGCTCCCTGGCTAAGTTTTATCTCAAACATTTTTACCTGTTCATGGGCGGCAACCTCTTTGAGCTTCTCATCAGACAGGTTGCCATTTTTATCACGAACACCATACTTTGCCGTACCAATCTGGAAGACAATATCCGCGCCACCTTCAAGATGGTAGGGAGATAATGCACCTTCGCCTGTATTCATCCAGGCACCGGCCTTACGTGCACCATGGGACAGGGCGATAACCGCAGGCTTGGATAAAGCGCCATAACTCATCCCGGAAATATTAAAAATGGAGGCCGTGGTGTATGGGTGTTGGCAATCTTCACCGATGGTAATGGGTTTTGGTTTTACTGCATCCTTACCCAGAGTAGGGAAAGCGCAGTTTACGAATATAACAGTACCGGCGGGTTTCAAGTCTCGTGTAGAACCAAATGCCACGGTGTTGCTGATGTTTTTCGCGGCTCGGTATACCCAGGATCTTTCGGCTCGATTAAAGGGGAGCTCTTCACGATCCATGGTGAAAAAGTATTGACGGAAGAATGTACCTAAATGCTCAAACCAGTAGCGAAAGCGTCCAATGACAGGGTAGTTTCGGCGAATTGCATGAACTGTCTGGTTGCGATCAATGATATATATAACCAGTACAAAAACTACAGCCGCACCCATAAAGGTTATAAAAAGAATAGTCAGAATTTCGAGGGTGTCTAAGAAAAAAGAGCCATTGTTCATATTGATTATACTTTATTGTTTATTAAAACTGATTTATAAAACATACAGTATTTAAAATAGCACTAAAATACTCAATCTGCATGATGTTTAAGCATAAACATAAAAAGCATCCAGGCTGATAAAAATATACTGAGTAAAGGCTGTATTTATATATTGATAGAGGTTGGTTGCATGAAACTAATGGGTTGTTAATGTTTTATTTGTAGTGGCTTTATTTATCAAAATAAAAAAGGCCTCGAATAGATCGAGGCCTCTTCATTACCAGGCTTAGTTATTAAGCCTCTATAGGTACTGGCTGATTAGCCGCCACATTTACCTTCGCCGCATTTGGATTTTTTCTTTTCGCCGCCGCATTTACCTTCTTTTTTCTTGCCATCGCCGCATTTACCTTCGCCGCACTTACCTTCTTTTTTCTTGCCATCGCCGCATTTACCTTCACCGCATTTGGCTGATTTCTTTTCACCGCCACATTTGCCTTCACCGCATTTACCATCTTTTCCGGCAACATGAATTTGTTGAGTGTCGATATTGCTCATACCGAATGGATTTTCAGCTGCACTGGTGATTGGGCTGAAAGCCACTATGAATAAAAAGCTTATCGCTGTGATAATTGATTTGTTAATTAAGTTGGTCATCTTACGTTACCTTCTTGGCTGGGTTGGGTTTTAAGTTTCTAGAGTCTATCCCGAAATATTCTGAATTGACAAGTATTTAGGCATCAGGATGTGTAACAAGTTCATATCCATGACAGACTTAAGTGATTTTGAGATAAAGAAAGTGAAATAGTTCAATATGTTTAAAAGAAAAACCTGAAAAATCCCATGAAAATCAGAATATTATTATTATCTTATTTTTCTGCAGACTTATTTCCTGGTTAACTTTTTCAGGCAGCGTACATATCTGGCTTCATCAGGGGCCTGGTTATTTACCTGAGAGGACCACATGGCTTCACCAAGGCAATCTATCATGGCGTGCTCGGTATCATGTTGTGAACCAATGGATTTTAATAGTTTACGATAGATTTTTGCGATACCTGTGGGGCGATCGGTAGTAATTTGTTCTCGAAGCCCCAGATGTAAACCCATATGCAGGAAAGGATTGGTTTCTCCCGCTTCGGGTAAAAAATCTTTGTGTAGTTGTTTAATAAAATCATGATATTCAGGGTGCTGCTGAATAACCTCAGCAATCTGTGATTCAAGTGGCGTGAGAACCTGTTGTTGCAAATGTTTTTCCCAGGCATTTTTATACATCAGTCTTAACTGGTTACGATCAGTGCCAAACATTTTTTACAGCCCTGCTTTACTTAATTTTTTATGCATGTGTTTGCTCTAATCAATGTTCTTTTGTTTAAATTCGCACAGGTCTTCAATTATGCAGGAGCCGCATCTCGGTTTCCTGGCTATGCAGGTGTAACGTCCATGAAGTATAAGCCAGTGATGTGCATCTAATTTATATTCTTCAGGAATAAACTTGATTAATTTTTTTTCGACTTCAAGTACGGTTTTACCCGGTGCTATTCTGGTGCGATTAGAAACACGATATATATGTGTATCAACGGCAATCGTTGGGTGTCCAAAAGCGGTGTTACGAATAACATTTGCCGTTTTTCTACCCACACCTGGCAGTGCTTCCAGGGCATTTTGATCGTCAGGTACTATTGACTGGTGTTGGTCAATAAGTAATTTGCAGGTTTTTATAATATTGGCCGCTTTGGTGTTATACAAACCGATGGTTTTTATATATTTTTTTAAACCGGCCTCACCCAGTTTAAGTATTTTTTCAGGGGTATTGGCAACTGCAAATAGTTTGCGTGTGGCCTTGTTGACGCCTTTGTCTGTTGATTGTGCTGATAATGCGACTGCCACCAGCAGCTCAAATGGTGTTGAGTATTCAAGCTCTGTGGTTGGTTTCGGGTCTTCAGCTTTTAAGCGTGCAAATATTTCGCTGCGTTTTAACTTGTTCATTATTGATTAATATTTTACCGACAACAACTAAGCCGTTACTTCATTTTCAATGCTGGTGTGATTCGCCTGTGTTTTAAGCTTTTGTTGTTTTTGAATGCGTTTATCAATAACATTTTTTAACGCGATAATCAGGCCCATACCAATAAATGCACCGGGAGGTAGTATAGCGAGTAAGAAGCCGGAGTAGTCCTCAACAAAAACAAGAGTCCAGTCGCGGGCCATTTCACCAAACATTAAATGCGCATTGCTGAAAAGGGTGCCGTAACCGAGAATCTCACGAATAGCCCCCAGGGTGACCAGAACCAACAAAAAACCAACCCCCATCATTAACCCATCCATAATGGATGGCAGTAAACTGTTTTTAGATGCAAAGGCTTCAGCGCGAGCCAGAATGCCACAGTTGGTTACAATTAAAGGGATGAATATGCCAAGGATTGTATAAAGTTCATATAACCAGGCGTTCATCGATAATTCTATAGCGGTAACAACAGACGCAATAACCAGTACAAAAACCGGTACCCGGACTTCCGGGCGAACAAGATGTCGAATCATAGATACGATAGCGTTAGATAAAACCAGGGTTAAAAGGGTTGCAAGGCCTAGCCCTAAACCATTAATAACGGTACCGGTAACGGCGAGCAGGGGGCATAAACCGAGTAGTTGTACCAGGGCAACATTGTTATTCCACAGCCCGTTTCTACTGATTTCGTTGTAGTTACTGTCGCTCATAATTATGACTCAGCCCCGGGGTTATCAGCAGTGCTGGTTTGAATCCTGGCTTTTTTAATGTGTTTCTGAATGAGTTCGTCTTTATGCCTGTCAAAGTATATCAGACATAAGTGTACCGCTTGTACTACAGCCCGTGGGGTAATTGTGGCACCACTGAACTGGTCAAAAACACCACCATCACGTTTTACTTTCCACTGCCTTTCATTTGGATCTAACAACGATTTACCATCAAAACCAAATACCCAGTCACTACGCTCGGTTTCTATTGAATCACCGAGCCCCGGGGTTTCTTTGTGGCTAACAATTCGCACACCGGCAAGTGTGCCATCAATATTGATACCAACCAGCATTTTAATTTCACCGCTATAGCCTTTAGGTGCAATCACTGAAAAAATCATCGCGCTGATGTTATTTTGTTGTTTAGCGATATATACGGTTGATTCTTTTTCCTGCCCGAGTCTCTGGTCAGGTTCTAATTCAATGGTTGTGTTTAGCAGCTCATTATCATATTTGTCATGGGGTAGAATCTGGTTGAGTTTTCCAAGTAAAGCTAAACGTTCGTTATCAGCAATTTTCTGTGCGGTTGCCTCATGGGTAATACCTACCAGAGCCGTACCAATTACGGCAAATAAACCCAGTATCAAACCACTAACTAAAATGTAACGATTATTATTCATGCGGGATTACTCATCATCGTGTTCCTTGTGGTGATGAGGGAACTCAGTCCAGCGATGACCAAATGCACGTGGCATGGTGTAATAATCGAGTAAAGGCGCAGCCATGTTCATCAGCAGAACTGCAAAGGCAATACCATCGGGATATGCGCCCCAGGTGCGAATAATAAAAATAAAGACACCAATACCTGCCCCATATAACCAGCGACCTTTGGTAGTTGTTGCTGCGGTAACTGGGTCAGTTGCAATAAAGAATGCAGCAAGCATGATGCCACCACTAAACAGGTGAAATGTGGGTGGTGTAAAAGAAGCGTAGTCGTATAGAGCAAACGTATTAGATAAAACCAGTAATGCAGCAATCACCCCGGCAGGAATCCGCCAGTCAATAATGCCTCTGATAGCTAGAAATAAACCGCTGGCGAGAAATAATCCATTCACCCATTCCCAGCCAAAACCACCCACTGAACCAAACATCGGGCCATAAACCTTGTGGTTTTCAATTTCGTTAATACTCAGCTCAAGGCCAAGCTGGGTTTTAACCGTATCCAACGGCGTGGCCATGGTAATGGCATCCCAGCCATAGGTTAGTGGTAACTCATTGGCGAAAATAATGCGTAAGGTTTCGGTAAAACTTAAGAGTGTATAGTCATCAAGTAATGGTGGAACCCATTGAGTCATTTCTTTAGGGAATGAAATAATAACAACAACATAACCGACCATTGCAGGGTTAAATGGATTAAACCCTAAACCACCGTACAAATGTTTGGCAACGATAATGGCAAAAGCAGTGCCAATAACCGTTAACCACCAGGGAGCCAGCTGGGGAAGTGCCAGGGCTAATAAACAGGCGGTGAGTAATGCGCTGCCATCAAAGAGATATGTTTTTATTGGGCGCTTTCGTATCCACAGCATTAATGCTTCTGAGGATAAAGCCACTACGCTGGCTAAAATAATATTGATTAATACACCCCAGCCAAAAAAAACAATCATTGCAATAGTGCCGGGTATCATGGCCAACAAAACTTTGTACATTAATGTCTGCACACTGTTTTGTTGTGCAATATGGGGTGAGCTGGCTGTTTTAAATTGCATTGTTCATCCGGTAATTACGTTTGTTAGCTTCAGCTAGGCTATATTTATGCAGGTGAGGTAAATGCATGTTATTACTTCGTCTCGTCAGTTTTTTCAGTGGCGGACTTCAGCGCGGCTTTCTTGTCCTGAACCCGTTTCATGGCGGCTTCAATAGCCGCTTTTTTGGGGTCAACGAGCGTATCCTTACCCTCATTAGCGGCATTAGCTTCGACCTTTTTTTTCTGCGCTAACATTTCTTTTTTCTTACGCAGTTTTTCATCTCGTTCTTTCTTCTCCTGATCTAAACGGGCCTGTCTAAAGTCATGGCGAACACGCGCATGATCCGATTTAATTCTGTCGCGTTCCTGATTCCAGATTTCGGTTTTAGCAAAACGGTAATACTGCACCAGCGGAATCTGGCTCGGGCAAACATGGTTGCAACATCCGCATTCGATACAATCGAATAAATGATAGTCCTGAACCATATCAAAGTTTTTTGAGCTGGCATGCCAGTAAAGTTGTTGGGGTAATAGTTGAGCCGGGCAAACAGTGGCGCAGGCCCCACAACGAATACAGGGCATAGTCGCGGGAGATTCCTCCTCTGTGTTTTCTACCAGAATACAGTTGCATGCTTTAGTGACCGGCAGTTGGTCTGATTGTAGAGTAAAGCCCATCATCGGCCCCCCCATAATCAGTTTGCAGGCATCTTTATGGTAACCGCCAGACTGCTCTACTAACTCTGATATAAAAGTGCCGATTAATACTTCCATATTTTGAGGCTGTTTGATGCCTTCGCCAGTCACGGTAACGATACGTGAAATTAGCGGTTGCCCGAGATGGATGGCTTTATGAACCGCAACCGCAGTGCCTACATTCTGCACAAGCACACCTATGTCCGAGGGGAAACCATCACTAGGAACTTCTTTATGGGTGAGAACTTTAATCAGCTGTTTCTCGCCCCCCGTTGGGTAGATCGTGGGGATTGTAACAACCTCAATGTTATGCAGTGATTTGTCTTTGATGACCTGCTGCAATGAGGCAATCGCCTGTGGTTTGTTATCTTCAATAGCAATTAAACAGTGTTTGGAAGCCACCATATACTGGATCAGTTCGCAGCCGGAAATTAACTCTGCGGCATATTCACGCATCAGCATGTCATCACAACTGATGTATGGCTCGCACTCAGCACCATTGATAATCAATGTATCAATATAGGCACCCGGGCCCGGGTTAACTTTTACTGCCGTAGGAAAGGTTGCACCACCTAAACCCACCACCCCGGCTTTGCGCACAATCTGGCGTAACTGAGCCGGGGATTTAGAGTTTGGGTATTTAACCGGTTCCAGTTCAATCCATTGATCTTTACCATCGGATTCCAGCACAAAACATAAAGTATTTAAACCAGATGGGTGTGGTGAAGGCATCTCGCTTATATCAACAATAGTGCCAGATGTTGGGGCATGTACAGGGGCGCTGACATAACTATTACTTTCCGCCAGGGCCTGGCCTTTGAGTACATTGTCACCAGGCTTGACAAGTAAATGCCCCGGTTCGCCGATATGTTGTTGTACAGGAATAACCAGCTTTTTGGGTAAACGGGCTTTTACAATAGCATGTGTTGTTGATGCAGCTTTGTTTCCTTCGAGTTTCAGGCCGCCGTGAAAATGCCAGAGATGATGAGGAGCTCTGGACATAATCAGGACTTTTTAATCCAAAAATGTTGCTCGACAAGGCTGGCCGAACAATTTGATTTAATAGCGTTTATTGGATACTGTTTTTTATTATGCACGGGGAGCCATCTCATTCTGATCAGGTAAAGGCCAGCGCCAGGTATCTGCATCAACTTTCACCGGTGTGATGTGGATGCAATCAACCGGGCAGGGTGGGATACACAGGTCGCAGCCAGTGCATTCGCTTTCAATAATGGTATGCATCTGTTTGGCTGCACCGAGAATAGCGTCAACAGGGCAAGCCTGGATGCATAATGTGCAACCAATACAGGTTTGCTCATCAATATATACAACGGTTTTTTCTGGGCTATCGTCATGCTCTTCATCCAGAGGTAAAGGTTCAACACCTAATAAATCAGAGAGTGCCAGCATGGTAATTTCACCACCGGGAGGGCACTGATTAATATTGGCTTCTCCTTTGGCAATGGCTTCTGCATAAGGGCGGCACCCTGGGTAAGTGCATTGACCACATTGTGTTTGCGGTAAAATAGCATCAATTTTATCCACTACCGGGTCGCCTTCAACATGGAATTTAACCGAGCTATAGCCAAGTAAAATGCCAAAAAATGTGGCGATAACGGCGAGGACAATAACTGCTATTAATATCGACAAACTAATTCACCAGACCAATAAAGCCCATAAAGGCAAGTGACATAATACCTGCGGTAATCATGGCTATTGCAGTGCCCTGAAAGGCTTCCGGGATATCGGCGACGGCAATTCTCTCGCGAATACCTGAAAAAAGAATCAATACCATTGAAAAGCCAACAGCAGCGCCAAAACCATAAAATGCTGATTGCAGAAACCCGTGCTGTTCCTGAGTGTTTAATAAGGCAACACCAAGCACTGCGCAATTAGTGGTAATTAAGGGTAAGAATATGCCTAAAACGTTATACAGCAGGGGGCTGGTTTTATGTACAACCATCTCAGTGAATTGCACCACAACAGCAATCACCAGAATAAACATAATGGTGCGTAAATAAGTGATGTCGAAGGCTTTTAGAATGTATTCGTTGACCAGATAGCTGCTAATAGATGACAGGGTAAGCACAAATGTCGTTGCCAATGCCATGCCAATGGCGGTTTCCAGTTTACGGGAGACCCCCATAAACGGGCACAGGCCAAGAAATTTCACTAAAACGAAATTATTTACCCAGATAGTGCTGATTAAAATGAGTGCATATTCGGTCATTTGTGTCCGGCATTAAATTAAATTTATTACGCTGATCTTACCTTAAACCATTGATCTTAGGTTGTAGAAGCGAATAAATATAGGGAAAATCTTATATTTACTGCATATTTTATCCCATATAAATCAGTAAAAGTAGAAATACTAATAAAGCCAGAGATAGATAAAAGGCCTTGCGTTGGGGTCGTTAATTTGAGTTAATAGATCTCTTTCCCGCTATTTGGTGTCAGTGGCTATAGGCATCATCCTTTGGAAACGTGGTATCGGGTCAAACAATTTATATAGCGTGGAATCCGTAATGTTCGGAGCCGGCATCTAGCCGGCTTTTTTTATGGGCGCTGAAGAGTCAAAAGCTATTTTCCGCGAATAAACGCAAAGGCATGCAAATAAAACCCTTTTGTAATGTGTGTTTAAATCGTTGTTGACTTGTACAGTCGTATAAACAAAGTTAAAAGTACATTACGTCGCAAGGCGCATCCCTTAAAAAATAGTGATCATTTACGTTTATTCGCGGAAATATTGCTTTTAATCTTTATTGATTGCTATCCTGTTTGCGGCAAATTTCTGGCCTGAGACTTTTATCAAGTGTGCCTTTCAGGCAATTCCACACAATGCGGCCTTTCAGGGTGGCGGGTGTGAAAATCAATGTTCGATTGTTGCCATTTAAATCAAGTGCTTCTAGCACCTGTTTTTTTAAGGTGATAGTGATAACAGCACCACTGCCTATAACGACAGACTCAATTGACTGGTTGCTAATTAGCTTAGGCAGGTCAGCGTCAATATTCTGGTTGGGCCAGAAATTAGTTCTTTTGATAAACTCAGTAACCTTGTTTCTCGTGTCGAAGGCGAGTGTTAAATCATTTTGAATTTGTGCCTGTTTTTCATATTTCTGATAAAAAGGCAGGGCAATTATGGTCGCTACAATTAACACACCAATACCTAAACCTGCTTTAATTAATGCGGCTTTTGTATTGCGGCTTTTAATGGCGGCTGGATCATAGCCACAATGAACGCATGCTGAGTCTTCGCCTGAGCGTATGGTTCCGCACTCGGGGCAAAAGTGAGCAGAGTCAATAGATTTAAACTGTGGTTGTTCAGCGGGATCTTTAGTGTTTTTTTCAGCGAGCCTTTCTTCTAAACTGAAATTCAGGGGCTTGCTCTGTAGTGGTTCAATATCGGTTCTAGTTGGGTCGGTGAGAGGTTTAACATCAATCGGTGTTGCAATGTCCTGTATTGTGGGTAGCTCGGTTTCCTCTTCAGTTTGAATTTCTTCAATGCGACAGTTTGCGCCTGCGTTAGTAATAGCTTTGTGAAATTTTTCTGCCGTTGGCTTATCGGTTTGTTTTTTTATCACAAACTCATCTTGTTGAAGCATGCCGGCAGCTTTATCAGTAGAAATTTTAAATAGACCAGCTATCTTCTGCGCAATTTCGCCTGAAGTATCGTCGCTTTTGGTTATGATGACTTTGAAATTATTGTTTTCCATAGCTTTCTTTTTTGTCACAGAGGCGCTGAGGCACAGAGTTAATTATATTGTGTATATAGCCTATAAAGTAAAAAATAGTGGAGTTTGTGTTTTTTAGCAGTGTTACGCAAAAAACGTTGGAATACAACTGTTAAAAATGAGATTAGAAATAAAGATATGTATTGGGCAGAAATGTTTTTTATGCACGAAGGAACTTTATTCGTTCTAAAGAATAAGTCATGGCGCGGCTTAAAATGTTAAAATAAAAACTTGTTTAAGCCGCAAATGTTGATGCAGAGTTTTACCGTGTAGCTATTGAGCGCTGTCGAGCTAGCAAAGCTTAGTTGATTGCTTTAAAGCCGATGTCTTTTCGGTAATAAACTTTGTCCCAGTGAATTTTATCTACAATTTCATAGGCGGCTTTTTGAGCTTCGGCAACCGTGTTGCCCATGCCGCAAGCGCACAGTACACGACCGCCATTAGTGATTACCTTGTCATCAACCAGTGCAGTACCAGCATGGAATACTTTGGTTTTATGAGTGTCGAGACCTTCAAGGCCGCTAATTTCATCACCCTTGTTGTAACTGTCGGGATAACCGCCTGCGGCTAGTACAACACCTAGTGCATATTGTGAATCCCATTGTGTTGTATGCTGGTCTAGCTTTCCATCGATAGCGGCGAGACATAACTCAACCAGGTCAGATTGCATGCGCATCATAATAGGTTGTGTTTCTGGATCACCAAAGCGTACATTGTATTCCAGTACTTTAGAGTTTCCGTTTTTATCAATCATGAGCCCAGCATATAAAAAGCCGGTAAATGGGTGGCCCTCAGAGGCCATGCCGTCAACGGTAGGGCGGATAACATCATCGATAACGCGTTGATGAATTTCATCTGTGACCAGAGGTGCCGGGGAGTAGGCACCCATGCCGCCAGTGTTTGGGCCGGTGTCACCTTCATCGCGGGCCTTATGATCCTGTGAGGTGGCCATAGGTAAAATATTTTTACCATCAACCATGCAGATAAAACTGGCTTCTTCACCCACTAAAAACTCTTCAATTACCACACGTGCACCGGCATCGCCGAAGCTATTACCAGAGAGCATGTCCTTTACAGCAGCAATCGCTTCATCTTCGCTTTGCGCAAGGATGACGCCTTTGCCTGCGGCAAGGCCATCGGCTTTAATAACAATGGGTGCGCCATGCTGTTTTATGTAATCAATCGCTTCGGCTTCAACCGTGAAGTTGCCATAAGCCGCGGTAGGAATGTTATGACGTGAAAGAAAATCTTTGGTGAACGCCTTGGAGCCTTCAAGCTGTGCAGCGCTTCGAGTCGGGCCAAAGACTTTCAGACCAGCTGCCTGGAAAGTATCTACCAAACCATTAACCAATGGTGCTTCTGGGCCTACTATCGTTAAAGCAATCTCGTTTTGCAGAGCAAAGCTTTTTAAGGCGTTTATATCTTCAGCATTGATATCGATATTCTGTAATTTATCTTCGTTTGCTGTGCCCGCATTGCCCGGCGCTACGTAAACCGTTTTTACATTTTCAGACTGAGCTGCTTTCCAGGCCAGGGCATGTTCGCGACCACCGCCGCCGATTACTAGTATATTCATTGTTGTTCTCTTTTGACGCGGAGGCACAGAGGCGCAGAAGCAATTAAGTTAAAAACCCCGAGCCTCTGAGCCTCTGTGTCAAATTTATTAATGTCTAAAATGACGCATGCTGGTGAAGACCATGGCCATGCCGTGCTCATTGGCAGCGGCAATAACTTCATCGTCACGCATTGAGCCACCGGGTTGAATCACCGCACTAATGCCAGCTTCATGGGCTGCATCAATACCATCACGGAATGGGAAGAACGCATCTGATGCCATTACAGATCCTTCAACAACCAGGTTTTCATCGGCGGCTTTTATACCGGCAATTTTAGCAGAGTATACGCGGCTCATCTGTCCAGCACCTACACCAATTGTCATCTGGTTCTTTACGTAGACAATGGCATTGGATTTCACAAATTTTGCCACCTTCCAGGCAAACAGTAGATCGCGTAATTGCTCAGTGGTGGGTTTCTTTTCTGTTACCACCTGCAAGTCATCAATACCCACCATGCCCAGGTCACGATCCTGTACTAATAATCCGCCATTAATGCGTTTGTAGTCCAGGCCAGGGACAGGTTTGCCCCATGCACCGCATTCCAGAACACGAACATTTTTCTTTTCTGCAAGAACTGTCTTCGCCGCATCACTGACTGAAGGCGCGATAATGACTTCAACAAACTGGCGTTTAATGATTTCAGCAGCGACATCTTCTTCTAGTGGGCGGTTGAATGCGATAATGCCGCCAAAAGCAGATGTTGGGTCTGTTTTGTAGGCTGAGTCGTATGCAGTCATAACATTATCAGCAATTGCTACACCGCAGGGGTTGGCGTGTTTGACAATAACACAGGCAGGCTCATCAAAAGACTTAACACATTCCAGTGCGGCATCGGTGTCAGCAACATTGTTATAGGAAAGCTCTTTACCCTGAGTTTGAGTCGCGCCGGCAACAGATACTTCGCAAGGTTTGGCTTCTTTGTAAAAAGCCGCCTGCTGGTGAGGGTTTTCACCATATCGCATTTCCTGCACCTTATCGAACTGCATATTAATGGTGCGAGGAAAATTTGACTGGCTGCCATCCGGGTTGATTTTGCCTAGATAATTGGCAATTGCGCCATCATAGTTTGAGGTGTGCTCAAAAGCTTTAACTGCCAGGTCAAAGCGGGTTGCTTTGCTGATACCACCATTTTTGATTTCGTTGATAACACGATCATAGTCACTCGGGTTTACCACAATGGTGACGTAAGCATGGTTTTTTGCAGTCGCGCGAACCATGGTTGGGCCACCGATATCAATATTTTCGATGGCATCTTCCAGTGAGCAGTCGTCTTTGGCAATTGTGGCTTCGAAAGGGTAAAGGTTAACCACCACCAGATCAATCGGGTCAATGCCATTGAGCTTCATTACTTCATCATCAATGCCGCGTCGACCTAAAATTCCACCATGGATTTTTGGGTGTAAGGTTTTAACACGGCCATCCATCATTTCAGGGAAACCAGTGTGCTCAGACACTTCAGTGACTGGCAGATCATTCTCGGTAAGGAGTTTTGCAGTACCCCCGGTTGAAAGTATTTCAACATCAGCTGCAATCAGCGCTTTACTCAGCTCTAGAATTCCCGTTTTATCAGAAACACTAATTAGAGCCCGTTTCACAGGGCGGGTACTTTCATTGCTCATTATTATGCAATCCACAGTCGGTCAACAAGGATGCGAATTATAAACTAAATGGCAGCGTCTCAGAAGGTTAAAAACTTATAGCAGGTAATGAATTGAGGTAGATTAAGTTAAGTCCGTGATTTTATTACAAACGTCAGTCAGAGAGTTAACCAAAGCGCAGATACTGTGTCCTGTTATGGCGCATATCCATCGGGGAAAGACCGCCGCCTTCTGATGCTCTGTCCCCTTATTGATACCACCTGAAGCTGTACGGAGTAGAGCCTGGAATCTGTAAGATAATTCAAAATCAATATACAGAGATCAGGCTCTTTTTGAATGCACAAATACTATAGTGGTTTGCTACCGACAGGGGGCAGAGCCATGTGAAGCTGGGTCTGACCCCGGGTAAAGGATACTGAGTAATTACTTAATCAAATCGTAAGACTTTAACTTTTTACGCAATGTTCCACGGTTGATACCCAGGCACTCAGCCGCCTTTGACTGGTTGCCCTCAACGTGCTGCAGGATTAGTTCAAGTAACGGAGCTTCAACCTGTTGCATAACCAGGTCGTAAATATTGCCTGGATTTTCCCCATCAAGATCGTTCAGGTATTGGGTTAAAGCGGTGCGAATTGTTGCACTAAGCCCTGAGTCCTGGTTTTCATTTTTAATATTTTGTAAGTTTATGACATTGCTATTATTCATGCTGCAATTGGCCTGTTTTTTGTTATTTTGTTAAAAAAAGTTATCACTTCATCAAGTTGTAATTGAGCCTCTTCAATAGCATTGATATGACTCCTGAAAGCGATGACTTGTTCTTGATTATCAGACTGGTGGCTTTTGCAATACCAGCCAATGTGTTTGCGCGCAATTCGCACGCCTTTATATTCCCCATAAAACTCATAAAGATTAGTCAGGTGCCCCTGCATTATCTGACAAATTTCCTGCTGGCTCGGGGCGGCAAGCATTTCACCGGTTGCTAAATAGTGATTAATCTCTCGAAAGATCCATGGCCTGCCTTGAGCGGCACGACCAATCATCACGGCATTAGCGCCGGTATATTCCATTACCCGTCTGGCATCCTGGGCCGAATTGATATCGCCATTGGCTACCAGAGGTATATTAATTAGCTGTTTAACCCTGGCAATCGTGTCGTACTCTGCCTGGCCTTTATAGGCGTCAGTGCGTGTACGGCCGTGCATGCTAAGCATCTGGATGCCACTGTCTTCAGCAATTTTTGCAATAATCGGGGCATTGCGATTATTTTGATCCCAGCCGGTGCGCATTTTCAGCGTGACAGGAACCTCCACTGCGGATACTACGGCTTTTAGTATCTCAGCAACTCGTTTTTCGTCTTTCATCAGGGCAGAACCAGCAGCAACATTGCAAACCTTCTTTGCAGGGCAGCCCATATTTATGTCGATGATTTGTGCGCCATGCTCCACATTGTATTTTGCAGCATTGGCCATTTTTTCAGGTTCGGTTCCGGCAATCTGCACGCTAATTGGCCCGACTTCACCCTGATGATCCATACGTAGCCTGGTCTTATCACTGTTTAGCAGATGAGGCTCTGATGTAACCATTTCAGACACCACAAGACCTGCCCCCATGGTTCGACATAGTTGCCGAAAGGGTCTATCTGTGACACCCGCCATTGGGGCCAGAAATACAGGAGATGTTAGTGTGTGTGGGCCGATTTTCATTCTACAGTCCGTTTCCGTGGACGACTTATATTACCCTCATCAACCGGTAGAAAAAATAAATATATTTATTTTTTTTTGCCAAAAAGGGCTTGATTTTTAGTGTGCTTAAAAAAATCAAATACTTGTGAGATTATATGTGGGCAGAGATAAAAATAAAGTGCCTTATGGCACCTATTATCCTGTTTACCTGGCATTGTGAAGTTTGCTTATAACAGCGCAGTTTTTTTCAGGCCGTCTGGCCAGGGCACTCATTTGTGTTGCAGTTGCTTGACAGACCGGCCATTTCTTTTAAGACATCGAGCTTGTGTATGTTTACATATTTTCTTTGTGTAGACAGAATGCCTTCACTCTGAAAACGGCTGAAGGTACGACTGATGGTTTCAATGGTTAATCCAAGGTAGTTGCCAATATCTTTTCGAGACATGCTCAAATTAAATTCAACTTCTGAAAAATTACGGACTTTCAGCCTTGATGACAGGTTTACCAGAAATGCTGCGAGACGCTCTTCAGCGCTTTTCTGGGCCATTAACATTAAAAGAGACTGATCACTGGCAATTTCTTTGCTCATAATGCGGAATAGCTGATGGTGGAGTTCAGGGATATCGCTGCTGAGAGATTCCAGGGTGTCAAAAGGGATTTCACACAGGCTGGTGGTTTCCAGGGCAATCGCAGAGCATGGATGTTTGTTGTCGTTGATGGCGTCTAAGCCTAATAGCTCACCAGGAAGATACAGGCCAGTAATCTGCTCATCACCCTGTTCGCTTTCACTGAAGGTTTTAATTGAACCACTACGTACAGCATAGATAGAGGTGAAAGTATCACCACTGTTAAACAGATATTCGCCTTTCTGCAGGGGGCGACTACGTTTAATGATTTTATCGAGCTTTTCTATATCACCCATATCCAGCCCTAGAGGCAAGCACAGGTCATGTAAATTGCAGCTTTGACAGGCGGTTTTTAAAGCAGACAGTTTTATTGGTGTTGTAGTCATAATAATGTACTGTGTTAGCTTGCTGTGTTTAGTGAATCAACTCAGTTTATCTGATAATACTAATTAAAGTAAGGTTTTATTTGCTTCCACCCATGCAGGGGGGGGACTCAGGCGCCGCACCTTTCTCAGCCCATTCATCTGGTGTCATGGTATGCAGGGCGAGTGCGTGAATTGGGCCATCGAGCTCATCGGCCAGTGCCTTGTTTATCAGTCGATGGCGGGCGACCAGCATTTTTCCATTAAATTCATCAGAGACTGCGACAACTTTAAAGTGAGATTCAGAGCCGGGAGGAACATTGTGCATATGACTCTCATTGGTGACTTCCAGGTGTACTGGTTTCAACGTTTCCTGTAGTTTATCGATGATCTCGTCTTCAACGCTCATAATGACTCAAATTTATTTAGTTTATATAGACTAATTTTAGCAAAAACCATAGAAGATTGTGAGTCTATATTGCGCCTGTCCAGAAATGGACTGGCCAGGTCTCGGCTGAGCGAACATCAGGCATGTGCCACAGGTAATGAGCTGGTGAATCTACAGGCAAAAAAAGAGCCGGCCTCCACTCGGTGAAGACCCGCTCTTTACTCCCCCCCAGGAGATTCGTTAAGCCGAGATAATCTCAACTGAGATTGATCTGTGCCTGTACTGTGCCTAGCATAGTTATTTGGGTTGATATTGGCGTTGATTTCGATCAACAAAAGCACGTGTAAAAAACTTATTTGCTTTCAAATGCCTGCCAGCTGCTGTTGTGGTAGGTTTCCAGGCCACTAAAATTACGCTTGTAATCCATTTTAGGGTGTCCATCAATCCAGTATCCCAGGTAAAGGTGGGGCAGCTCATAGAGCCTGGAGAGCCATATCTGCTGAAGTATGGCAAAACTTCCCAGGCTACGTTTATGGTGCTGAGGATCAAAAAAAGTATAAACCGCAGATGGGCCGACAGGTAAAAAATCGACCACTGCGACACATAAAAGTTGGTCGTTAAGGCGTGACTCAATAAATACAGTGGTCTCCCAGTCATTTAACAGAAAGCTGGTAAAGTCCTCTTGAGTCGGGTCTGCCATGCTGCCATCTTCATGACGAGCGTTCAGGTAATCTCTATAGAGGCTAAAGTATTCTTCTTTGAAGCCGGCTTTAACAATTCGTGTGGTCAGGTCAGTATTTTTTTTAAGGCAGCGGCGTAGATTACGTCCGGGTTTAAAGTCATTTACGTTGATACGGCAGGGTACACATGCGTCGCATGACTTACAGTGTGGCCGATAGACAAAACTACCACTGCGTCGAAAACCCTTGCTTAATAAAAGATTGTACAGGTTGCGAGTCATTTCAACCTGTGGATCGGGGATGAGGTTGGATGTCAGGCGGTCTTCATAATATCCACATTCATGCTCAGCGGTAATGTAGAGACTAAGGTTCTGTGTGTTCATAGCGCAATTTTTCAAGTGGAGTCATATTTATTGAAACCAGATTCGTACTAAACTTGAGAGACTTTAAGTTGCCAGGCTGCTCTCGGCCTGGTGAGTATCGATGTACTCATTTATTTTATACTGTAAATATAGCAACGGGAACAGAACGGTTAATATACCGTTTAACCAGTAACCCGAGTGTTTTACCGCGTGTGTCATCTGATGTATTCGATTCCTGATGGTGAAAGCCCATAGCCAGGTACTGATAATATACATAAGAGAGAGCGGATTTAATGTGACTTTGTTGGTTTGCTCTTCGGCTGGAGCTCCTGCGACAAATGCAAACAATATATTAATAATAAGTATAGCGAGAACCGTGCTTATCAGGCTGTCAGGGATTTTTTTAGTGTGCACCTGATTGATAATCATAGTGCGAGTATAAAGCCAGTATGGGTAATAAAGCCCAAGGGTAAGAATATTTAGCGCAAATACATGCCAGGTAGAAATACGCGGCAATTTTTGCATGTTTTTATTATCGGTAACCCCAGTGCCTAACCCAGTGGAAGGTGAACTATAAGGGTCGGAATCTGTTGGTTTCATATGAGATTTACCTTGTGTGACTCATTGGATCTGTTTGCGCCAATTATTATAATCGAATTATTTCACAAGAACCGGATGACATAACAGCACTGTCTTGAGGGCTGTGATAATAACAGAGTTGATTGAATACTGGATAAATAGACAGCAAGTAAATCAAGTCTGGGTCACATCGCGTTGCAAGAGTGATATAATGCGCGCCCCGTGTATTTATTGGTTAAAAAATATGAGCCAGCTTAGTCAGTTAGAATCAAGAATCCAACAGCTAGAGAAGGCGCTTAAGGAGCGTATTCTTATTCTGGATGGCGGCATGGGAACCATGATTCAGAGTTATAAGCTTGAAGAAGCTGACTACAGAGGTGAGCGCTTCGCAGACTGGAAATCAGACTTAAAAGGTAACAATGACCTTTTAAGCATTACCCAGCCAATTATCATCCGCGATATTCATACAGCCTATCTTGAGTCTGGCGCAGATATTATTGAAACCAATACCTTTAACGGTACCAGCATTGCCATGGCCGACTATTCCATGGAGTCATTGGCCTATGAGCTTAATTTGGAGGGAGCTAAAGTCGCACGCCAGGCAGCTGACGCGATAAGCACGCCAGAGCGTTTACGATTTGTTGCCGGTGTGTTGGGGCCAACCAATCGTACAGCATCAATTTCTCCAGATGTAAACAACCCCGGTTACCGTAATGTAAATTTTGATCAGTTAGTCGAAGCCTATACTGAAGCCACACGTGGTCTGGTAGATGGTGGAGCAGATATACTGCTGGTTGAAACCATATTTGATACGCTGAATGCAAAAGCGGCATTGTTTGCCATTATGAAATATTTTGATGATAACAATGTAAAATTACCAGTGATGATTTCAGGCACAATTACTGATGCATCAGGTAGAACACTGTCTGGGCAAACTGCGCAGGCCTTCTGGAATTCTGTGCGCCATGTAAACCCAGTTAGTTTTGGTTTTAACTGTGCTTTAGGCGCAGATGAGTTGCGCCAGTACGTAGAAGAAATGTCAGGTATTGTGAATTGTAATATTAATGCACATCCCAATGCCGGCTTACCTAATGAGTTTGGTGAGTATGATGAAAGCCCCGAAGAAATGGCTGCTGGCATTGAAGAGTGGGCGAGTTCCGGGTTCTTAAATATTATTGGCGGTTGTTGTGGGACAACACCTGCACATATCAAAGCCATCGCTGAGGCGGTGAGCAAATACCCGCCAAGAAAAATTCCTGAAATAAAAACAGAATGCCGCTTAAGTGGCCTGGAGCCATTAAATATTAATGATGAATCATTATTTATTAATGTGGGTGAGCGTACCAATATCACCGGGTCAGCAAAATTTAAACGTTTAATTCTTGAAGAAGATTATGAAACCGCGCTGGATGTGGCACGCGAACAGGTTGAAAACGGTGCGCAAATTATAGATGTGAATATGGATGAAGGCATGCTAGATGGTGAAAAAGCCATGGTGACATTCCTTAATCTAATTGCATCTGAGCCAGATATTTCACGTGTGCCGGTAATGATCGACTCATCAAAGTGGCACATTATTGAAGCTGGCCTGAAATGTATTCAGGGTAAAGGCATCGTTAACTCAATCAGCATGAAAGAAGGCGAAGATATTTTTATCGAGCAGGCCAGACTGATACGACGTTATGGTGCCGCCGCGATTGTTATGGCCTTTGATGAAACCGGACAGGCGGATACCCGCGATCGTAAAATAGAAATATGCACCCGAGCTTATAAAATTCTAACCGAGCAGGTTGGGTTTCCACCGGAAGATATTATTTTTGATCCGAATATTTTTGCTGTGGCAACCGGTATTGAAGAACATAATAACTATGGCCTCGATTTTATTCAGGCAACAGAAATCATCAAGAAAACTCTACCCCATGCAATGGTCTCCGGTGGCGTTTCAAATGTTTCCTTTTCATTCCGAGGGAACAATCCGGTACGTGAAGCGATTCATGCCGTGTTTCTTTATCACGCAATAAAAGTCGGCATGGATATGGGCATAGTTAATGCCGGGCAGCTGGCTATTTATGACGATCTGCCAGAAGAATTACGTGAACATGTGGAAGATGTTGTGTTAAATCGCCGTGACGATTCGACTGAACGTTTACTGGATATTGCAGATAAATACAAAGGTGATGGCACAGGTGCAAAAAAAGAAGACACACTTGAGTGGCGTGAGAAGGAAGTTAGCAAACGCATCGAATATGCACTAATTAAAGGCATTGATACCTATGTTGTAGAAGACACCGAAGAAGCCCGCCAAAGTTTTGACCGACCTATACAGGTGATCGAAGGTCCACTAATGGATGGTATGAACGTGGTAGGTGATCTGTTTGGTGACGGTAAAATGTTTTTGCCTCAGGTGGTTAAGTCTGCACGGGTTATGAAAAAAGCCGTTGCACATCTGGTGCCGTTTATTGAAGCTGAAAAAGACGGTGCAGCAAAGTCCAATGGAAAAATATTAATGGCCACCGTAAAAGGTGATGTGCATGATATTGGTAAAAACATTGTTGGTGTTGTTTTGCAATGTAATAACTTTGAAGTGGTTGATATGGGTGTGATGGTTCCAGCCAATCAGATTCTTGAAAAAGCCAAAGAAGAAAATGTCGACATTATTGGTTTAAGCGGCCTGATTACTCCGTCTCTTGATGAGATGGTACATATGGCAAAAGAGTTACAGCGTCTAAAAATGGATGTGCCCATAATGATTGGTGGTGCGACCACATCAAAAGCACATGCTGCGGTTAAAATTGAGCCTAACTACGATGGCCCAACAGTATGGGTAAAAGATGCGTCTCGTGCAGTGGGTGTGGCGCAAAACTTGATTTCAGAAGATTTAAAAGCAGATTTTGTAAAAAAATTGAGTGCAGAATATGAAACTGTGCGTGTTAATCATGCCGGTCGTCGTTCAAAAACTAACTGGGCTAAACTGGAAGATGCTCGTGCAAATAAAGCATCGATTGACTGGTCTAAAAGTGATATTGGTGAACCTGAATTTACAGGCATTAAAGTTTTTGATGATTATTCATTAGATGAAATCAAAGATTACATTGACTGGACACCATTTTTCTTTGCCTGGGAATTAAAAGGTCGTTATCCAAAAATACTGACTGATGCTGAAAAAGGAGAAGAGGCGACTCGTCTGTTTAAAGACGCAAAAGACATGCTGGATAAAATCATTAATGAGAAATGGTTACAGGCAAAAGCTGTGGTTGGTGTTTTTCCTGCAAATACGGTTAATGATGATGACGTTGAGGTTTACACCGATGATAGTCGTAGCGAAGTGCTTACCACGCTTAATTTTTTACGTACACAAACACAGCAACCACCGGGGCGTCCAAACTATTGCCTGAGTGACTTTATTGCGCCAAAAGAAACTAAACTTAATGATCATATTGGTGCCTTTGCTGTAACCACTGGCATTGGTATAGAAGAGCATGTGAAACGCTTTGAAGATGATCATGATGATTATCACGCAATAATGATTAAGGTGTTGGCGGATCGTCTGGCAGAAGCTTTTGCAGAATTAATGCATAAACGTGTTCGTAAAGAATTTTGGGCATATGCAGCGGATGAAACCCTGAGTAATGATTCATTGATTGCAGAAAAATATAAAGGTATTCGACCTGCGCCTGGTTATCCAGCCTGCCCGGATCACACAGAAAAAGCGAAATTATGGGATTTAATAAAAGCAGATAAAAATGCAGATATTACCATTACCGAAAATTTCGCCATGTTACCTGCAGCATCGGTGAGTGGCTGGTATTTTAGTAACCCAGAATCGAGGTATTATGCAGTGGCTAAAATTAATCGTGACCAGGTGCAAGACTACGCTAAACGTAAAGGCATGAGTCTGGCGGAAGCAGAACGCTGGTTATCACCAAACCTGGGCTACGATACTTAATGTCTTATTGTAGTAGTAATGGCATGACTAATTCGTGTGCTTAACCATATCCGGGGATAGATCTTGTTTTTTTAAGCTCTGTCCCCTGTTTTGATACCACGGTTGATGTTTTAATCAAAACAACAGTTTCCTTTGCTCTATTTTCATAGAGAAAAAACCGCACTTAAAAAACAATGTTATTAGAAACCCTCCAGCTAACGTCACTTGAATTAGTTTTGTCCCTGTTTATTATTTTTCTGGCCTACACAGTAAAAGGCATGTCCGGTTTTGGTTCAGGTCTAATCGCTATTCCATTATTAGCCTTTATATTTCCGCTTAGTTTTATTGTGCCTGTACTTGGTTTATTAAGTTATAGCGGAACCATTATGCAAAGTGTTCATTTACGCAAGCAGGTGGTGTGGCGAGACATGTTACCTCTAATACCTTTTTCAATGTTAGGTATTACGATTGCTATCTGGTTATTAGTTAATATTGATGCAAAGGTACTTGTTGCATGTTTAGGCGTGTTTGTTCTTGCTTATTCAATTTATTCTTTGCTGCCCTTGTCAGATTTTAAAGGTGGCCGAAGCTGGGTTTTGCTGGCTGGAAGTTTTGGCGGAATGGTTGGTGCCCTTTTTGGTACAGGTGGGCCGTTTTATGTTGTGTATTTAAAAATGCGGCAATTAAACAAAGGTCAGTTCAGGGCAACAATCGCGATGATTTTTTTAGTGGATGGAGGTGTGCGTATTGGTGGTTATGCCGTTGCGGGGCTCTATAACGAAAAAGTATTATGGATGTTGTTAATGTTATTTCCGGTGCTTTTACTTGGTATGTATATTGGGCATCATCTGCATATTAAAGTTGAGCAAAAACGGTTTAATCAGGTCATTAGTGTGATGTTGTTTATTAGTGGCCTGATGCTGATATATAAATCAATGTTTGCATAACTATAGAAAATTCACCGCAGAGGCACAGAGGTCGTAGAGAAAGTAAAAAATGCATGAGCGGTTATGCCGCTCATGCAATAAAAACTCCGCGTCTCTGTGACAACAGATTTTTGCATTTAAGAACTAAAATTTATAAGCCATATTTGCATAATAATATGCGCCAGGTTCATTCATTAGCATAACCTCACCAGTGCCATCAGCAAGTAAGGTTAAATCTTTGTAAGTATTGGTAACTGCATAGGTTTTATCAAATATATTATCTATGCCAACAGTAAATTCAAAGGCCTTATTTAAATGATGTTTGACTTTTAGATTTACTACTCCATAACCGCTAATGCTTTGTTCGCCATTATCAGCATCAAAGTCATCCCATGAATCAGCGGCTACTAACTCTACTGATGCGGTGCTCTTCATGCCATAATCATAATTGAGGGCAATATTGGCTTTTAGAGGAGGTATTTCAGCAAGATTTGTATTGGTTTGGCCACTCAGTGCCTGATCCTTTTCGCCTCGCTGGTATGCCGCGCCAAAATCCAGGCTGAACTCATCATTAAAGAAATATGCACCACTAACATCCATGCCGTAAATAGTTGCGTCAATGTTTTCAAATTTGTTGGTTGCAAGGCTTGAGTTGAAATAAATATAGTCAGTTAACCAGCTATAAAATAGTTTGGTTTTAATGTTAAAACTGTCATATTTTTTTTCTAAACCAAAATCGATTTCCATGTTTTTAGTTTCATTTAAATCTGCCGTACCAATAATGGTATTCATAGAACTGTTGAAATAAAGCTCTCTAGCATCCGGTACTCTTGAGGCTTGCCCAGCGCCTACAAAGTATTTTGTGTTATCGTTAGTCTTAAACGTAGCGAATACATTTGCACTAAAATAGCTGTATTCATTTTCGGGCTGGCCAAGAGTACCGGCAGGCGTAATACTGGTATCATCATAACGGATACCGGCCTTAACAGTACTGTTAGCGTATTTCTTAGTCAGCTCACTGAATATGGCATGGTTTTCAGTGTCTACATCATCGATACTTTTTCTGCCGGTTATGCCTGATCGGGTTCCTTTTCCTTCATAGGTTCCGTCCCAGTTTCTATTGCTGGTATCAAGACCCAGAGAAAGCTCAGTTGATGAATCAATATCAAAACTATCTTTTATTTTGAACCCCTGGGTATGTGTTTCCAGGTAACTGATAACTTCATTCGCTGATGCCGCTCCAGATGACACTCTGTAGAACGTAGACATGGGGTGCTCAACTTTTGAATCGTAATACTGGATATCAAGTGATTTGGAATAAGTGCCAATGTTTTTTATTGAGTATTCCAGATTAAATATGTCTGAGTCATCATACAAAGCGTCCATTTTACTGGATGGGTAGAGAACGTCATCACTTCGGTTAGCGGTGTAACTAAATTTTAATTCCTGATCGTCTGTAATATCGGCGAATATTTTCCCCAGAAATGTGCTTTTCTCATAAGCATCAATATTTACATACTCAGGTTTATATCTGGGGTCCATCGCCGGCATTGTAGTAGGGTTGAGATTTTCAATCTGTTCTGCAAATGTATCTCCATTACCATCTTCATATTGTGCGCTAGTTTCTTTAGATGCACTGATCAGGTATTTTACAGATTCACTGCCACCGCTGACTGTAGCCGCCGCTTTTCGGTAATCCCAGCTACCGACATTCACGCTTGCTTCACCGGAAAATCCAGCTGTGGGTTCTATAGTTGTTATATTAACTGAACCACTTAATGTGCCAAAGTTTTCAACATCATAAGGGCCTTCAATTATTTCAATGCCCTCTATGTTATTGGTTAGAATATGCGAGGTGGTTGGGTCCATTCTGTTTGGGCAGGCACCATAAACTTTGGCATCATCAATGAGTACATTAATGTTATCTTTTTTCTGGCCGCGTAAAATAATGTCATTAGCGATACCGCTTCTACGAACCAGGGAAATGCTGGGAACTTTTTTTGTTAAGGCTTCCGCGAGATCGGCGGATTTAACTTCTTCGCCGTTAACGTCGTTTAATTTTGTACTCTCAACTGTGATTGTTCCCAATTCATTTTCACTGGCGTGTAATAAGGGGGTGAATAAAAGTAAAACAGGTACAACTCGTTTCATTGTATGCCTCAGGTAAAAATTTAAAATATATAACATTTATGGAGCCATATTAAATGGTGTTTATTTATTAATAGCTCGAAATAACTGCGGGTATTAGAAGTCGGTGTTTGTGGATGATAATTAATAAATGATGATTTTCATAGAGAAAACATTAATAATGCAAAAATGATTTGTTATAAATCATTTTTTTAATTATGTTGTGTTATATGGCTTATGCGAAGTGTGTTATATGACGCACATTGAAATAATTTTCGCGATTAATTTATTTAAAAAGATGTGAAGATTTTAAAGTTCAGGTTTTTTTGCGAAAGAGATTTTAATAAATCAGGTGTATAAGCTGAGAACCAGTCAGGTTATATTAATTAAGTTCTGATTTAGTCAATACAGATTGTGCTTGTATTTTTACCTGTTCTTGCGACACTATTTATTTACACTAGCCCAATTATGCAAGGCATTATGTGTTTGACTGATATTGTCGTGACTATAATTTATTGCTCTCAGGTTATATCTGAACTACTACAAATAAGATCATGAATGACTTTTAAAATTTCTGCTTTTGAGAAAGGTTTTGCGAGTATGGCATTGGCGCCAAGTTTTTTTGACATGGATAAGTATGAATATGCATTTACCCTGTTTCCGCCAGTAACCGCAATTACAGGTGTCACAGAGTCATTTTCACGCAGGCTTTTGATAAACTCCACACCTTCTTTATCAGGCATAACGATGTCTGTAATAATTAAATCGGGTTTATATTTAAGAGCTTTTTGTTCTCCGCTGATCCCGTTTTCCGCAGTGATTACTTTGAAGCGTTTTTTTTCAAGTAACGCGGTCATATAGTCTCTGAAAGCTTCTTCGTCGTCGATAACCAGTATTGTTTTATCAGTCACACTCATATATACGATTATAGACTGTATTGCAGTTTGATTGAATGTGATTTTGTAGAAGTATCAATCTAGTCTGAATAAGTAAATACCTCGGTGGTTGGGTGAAATGCATACCAGGCAAACCAGTAGCTGGTAAGGCTTGGAATGGGTTTTCCTGTGCTGAGGTAGATATTCCCAGAGCGGTGCTCTGAATTAAAGCGCACCTCGATTTTATCTCCTGCAATGCTATCTTGAAAACTAGCCTGTTTCATTTTGCTTAATTCAATGAATGGATAGGCTTTATAGATGCCTTTATAGTGTAATCCAATGACCATTTCTTTTGGGTGATATCTGCGATCTTTACTGTCGATGGGAAAATACAGCGATGTTGATGTGGCGTAATTTCCATAGGGTGTGTGGTTATAGTTTCTGGAAAACCCCGTATTTTCTGATAATACCAGGGTGTCAGGGTGATTTTCTTTCCAGTTTGCCCAGCTAGTATGCTGCAAAGGCAGCATATGCAGGTATTGTCCTTTGCGCTTTCCGCTTATCGCCTGACCAAGTATTTGTGACCAGAGAGAATGTGTTTCTCTGTCGTAGAGCAACATGTCACTATTATATAACAGGCCGGATACCCCGAAATTTGAATCTACAGATTTAAAAGCCATGCCAGTTCCACATAAAGGACAATAACTTATCAGAGTGTCGCCATCGTTAATGATTTCATGCCAGTTAAGTATTCGCACCGGGTAAGCTTTGTCCTGTTCAGTGCCTTCTAAGCCTAAAACTCTGTCACTATCACGGAGGTAAGTTTCCTGATGGGCAGCTATAAATCTGGGCTGGTCAATGGAGGGTATGCCGTCACGTGGGGGGCCTCCATGATAAATTTGACTGAGTGGTACCAGAGGGGATTTAATAATGAAGCCATTGTACTGACTGCTTACAGCAGATTTTTCTGCTGAAATAAAAATCAGAGAGAGAGTGAAAGCAATAACAATAAAATTATGTATGTGTATATATCTGTGCATCGTATCGCTCCAGAATACTGAAATTGCAGACATAACAGCCTGATATTTTGTTGAATGCCTGCTACTGAGGGGGTTTTGACCATAATATGTCGTAGAAATTCTCACAGGTGCAGTCGAAAAATAAAAATATACCACCCGTTTGAGGGAATAAAATTGTTTTTATAGAGCAAATGTCACACAAATAATGGATAAATTATGTTATCCACAAAACCTGTGGATAACTTTGTGGATTAAAAGCATTTTTGGGGCTGAAATCTAAGTATGTCGGAATTGTTACTAAATTGTTTAAAAAATAACCATACTTAATATAGCTATATAAATCAATAAGATAGGATAATTTATAAAAGCTGTTGACAGATTGTTTGGAATGATGAACGATTTTTTAAGCGTTTGAAGAATACTAAATCAACTGTGAATAACTACGCTTGAAATGACTAAAAAAGTGTAAAAAAACTCTCTTTAGGTCTTGATATTTTGTATCATATAGTTCATTAGAGGCACTCATCTTGATTGCACAGAAAAATAACCCCAGGTAAATCATTTGTCCCAGGAAAACCACGGTTTAATAGAGCGAAGTCGCAGCTGTCATCTGTTATATGCCCCCAATTTACTCAACTTACCCAGCGCCAACTACCTCAAAGTCGGTATTTTGAAGCAGGCCGATAGCGTTGAGAAAATCGTCAATGGCGGTCGTGGTCAGGCCTGGTTTCTTCAAGTGAGCGGTATGTCGCTTGTGTTACGTGCTTATCAGCGCGGTGGGTTAGTTGCTAAATTTAACCGTCAGTCTTATCTAGGTTATTCGGTGGAAAACACTCGAGCATTTAAAGAATGGCGTTTGCTACAGTGGATGTCAGAGTCCGGCTTACCAGTGCCTCGACCTGTTGCGGCTTCTGTGTGCCGCTGGCCAGTCAGTTTTAGCCCTTTGTATAGAGCACATATTCTGTTAGAGCGAATAAACAATGTTGTAACGTTGGACCAGTTATTAACCCGGCAGGCAGCAGGTGAACAATTGTGGGGCGCAATAGGGCGCTGTATTCGTAAGTTCCATGATGCGGGGGTTTACCATGATGACCTGAATGCCAGCAATATTTTATTGGCAGAAGATCAGTCGGTTTACCTGATTGATTTCGACAAGGGTGAGCGACGAGACAGTGAATCCAGTGAAACGCAGTGGAAACAAAACAACCTGGCGCGTTTACAGCGTTCTTTGTTAAAACAGCAGGCTAAGCACCCGCAATACTTTTATTCTGAGAAGGGCTGGGAAGATCTGTTATTTGCCTATGGCTAAAAACTTGTTTAGCAATGATTGAAAAGTAATTTTAGATAGGTGTTTAATATATCAGATTGCAGATCTAATGTGGTTTTAGCTGAGGCGCCTAACTCAGAGCAAATTTCCGGTTGTTCTAAAAGCTTCATAAAAGTCGCTTCTAATTCATTCAGATTATTTACCTGAATACAGGCTCTGTGCTTGAGTAATAACTCAGTCTCATCAGCAAAATTAAACATATGAGGGCCGCACACTATTGCTTTGCCAAGTCTTGCGGGTTCAAGTAAGTTCTGTCCGCCATGTTTTATCAGTGAGCCGCCGATAAAAACAAACTCAGCTGCGTTCATAAACTGGTTTAATTCGCCAAGTGTATCCGCCAGGTAAACCTGTGTCTGTTGAGTAATAGCCTGTTGCAGGCTACGCACAGCGTAGTTAATGTTCAATTGTTTAAGTTGTTTTTGAATTTGT
>Ga0316204_10002796_pt1 | contig 37841 bp, 27 predicted proteins | sample 6monrhotite_MG_2_FD_205661 | JGI IMG/M metagenome (GOLD analysis project Ga0316204, IMG submission 205661) | Microbial mat bacterial communities from mineral coupon in-situ incubated in ocean water Damariscotta River, Maine, United States -... | ecosystem: Environmental > Aquatic > Marine >... | reverse complement strand
CTTGGGGGCCAAAAAACTCTTCGGTTCGAAACGGCTGGTCTTCAAAAGCTAAGGGCTCAGCGTCGCAGTATGGGGGGACGGCGTAAATCTTCTTCTCTCGACCTGCACCAAAGAGGGTCAACGATTTTGATTGGTCCAAAAAGGGCACGTCATAACGGGGGATTGGTGAAGGGTCGATCACATAATGTCCGTTGATCCGGGTTGGGTACCGGTGCGAAATGGTGATTTCACCGTGTTCCACTAAATCTTCGTATAACTTCACCAACAGTCTGGAATAATCCCCTTCACCATGCATGATCTTTCGTTTTTCCTCGGATGGCTCGACGATCACCAAAGGGTCGGGGTAAGGGACTTGAAGGATCAAAATTTGGTCCTCAGTCAGGGCCTCTTCAGGAATCCGGTGTCTGGACTGGATCAAGTTCGCCTCTTCGAGAAGCTCGGTGGTGTCTACGCCAGGGCAAGTCTTTTCAATGAAAGAGCGAAGATTGACTGCGTTGACCGAGTCATCACTGCCTTGATCAATCACTTTGAGGCAATCACCTTCGCCGATCAGCGACAAAGTGACCTGCAACCCACCGGTGCCAAATCCACGGCCCATTGGCATTTCCCGAGAAGAATAAGGCACCTGATAACCAGGGATAGCGATGGCTTTGAGGACCGAACGGCGGATCTCTCGTTTCGCTTGGATGTCGATGAAGCCAAAGGTATTGTGGATCATGAGTTACCCTCTGTATCAGCGGTTTGTTGGGTTTTGCGTAACCGGTCCATATCGGATTGGAAAGTGACGTAGTGGGGCATTTTGTAGTGGGTACAAAAGCCTATGCTGTCGACCCCATCGACGTGTAGCAACACGAATTCAGCATCTTCAGACGGATTGCTTGGCCCAGATTGGGCACCCTTTTGTATGGACCGGTCCAACACGGCCATGGCGATGGCCTTCACTTCGTTGTGCCCTAAGCAGGCACCATACCCAAGGGTGAACCGAGGGGGTGCGTTTTTTTCGGTGCTTTCGTACATGGCGACCAACTCGCACTCGGTCACCAGGACTTCGCCTGCTTCCACCAAGTCACCGGTAACGGGGTGAGGTAAATAGACAGGCAGATAGCCTACCCTCAGTTCAGCCACCGTTGGGTGGACATCGCCATAACCCCTCATGTTCGAATAAGCCAAGGCCAACAGGCCTCCGGTTTCCCCACGGCTCAAGGTCGCTAAGGTCGCCGAACGGTCGATAGGGAAGGTCAAGGGTTCTCGGGTGATGTCAACCGGTCGCTTTGTTACATCCGATGACTTTGGGGGTAACATGCCGTCTGCCCGAAGTCGGTCCACCACTTTATCGAAGGTATCGGGAAGCTCTTGGCCCGGTAGGTCCGCCAGCCATTGTTCCGCGATGCTTCCAAAGGCTTCTGGGCTTTCGTCGGCTAACTCCATTTTTAAAAGTCGCCAAGCGAAGTCGCTGGTCGCCCCTAACATCTGCCCGCCGGGGATATCCTTGAAGGCCGCTGAAACCCTACGAATCAGCCGCATCGGGGCAGTGGATAACATGGGCGTTTCAGCCAGCCGCTCTTGGGTACTTCGATACGCTCGCAGGCAAAACGAGGCTTCTAGGCTATCGCCTAAGCTTTGTTTCACCGCTAAAGCGGCAAGTTTGGGGTGATATAGCCCTCCTTCCGAAATGACTTTCGAATGAAGTAAATGTAGTTGGTGCTCAATGTCGTCTAGCCCCAAAGGGTTCGCTTTTTGCCCTTGTCTGGCACGGATGAAATCGGTTAATTCAGCGGCACCTTTGATGGATTTTCCACCGCCCTTGATTGCTACATATCCCATGATGATGCCCTGATTTGAGTGGTCCGTGGTACACAGATTAGTTGATGTTCATCCAACAAAATAAAATCAACTCCCATCGGGAAGCCGCTGTTCCATTGGGCTCGCAACTTCAGCCAGTCTGGGTGTAATCCATTGACTTGCACGTTGGTCCGCTCATTGACCCCAGGACCTGTGAATTCCAATGAAGGCCCTTGACCTAAGTGTTTAACCTTTAAAAGGATTGTCGCTCCAAACTCGGGGGATTCCAGCGTCCCTAGTTGGGGCTGGAACGATGGTGCTTTGTCAGCCTCTGCGACGCAGAACGCTGCGTTCTCAAGGGACTCTACCTGGGCTGTTGAAAGCGGCCAAAAGCTGGGGGCAAGGATATTTTGAGGGTCTGCGACACTGGTTGTGTTGTCACACAAACAAGACATCACCGCCTCCAAGGGACTTGCCTCACCGGCGGCTAAGGTCGCCAATTTTCCTGGTCGAGCCATGCAGTCCATCAACAGCCTGAAATTGCGCTGCGCTACCTCTGGACGCCAGATTGGTTCAAGATGCATCGGCGCCCCCTGCTTCGTTGAGCATCGCAAAATCGACTTTGGTTTTCGCCAACATCGCCTTCCTGATCCGGTTTTCTCGTTCGACTTTTTTGGTCCCAGATTTGATCAGATCCCTCAAAGGTTGAATCCCTTCTAAACTTGCGGATAGCGCCGCATCGGCGACGGCTACCGCAAAGGCTAAATCTTGGTCATCGCTGAAGATGTTAGCTGCACCTTGGTACACTTGGCCAGCTACGGCCTCTAGTGTGACCCAAGCGGTGGCGCAGGGGAATTCCCCGAGGTAAAAGGGCTGACCCATCGCACTGTCTTCAAGTTGGATCATCCCTAAGCCAGCCTTAGGTTGGGATTTCAGGTTAATGGTCCAAGACTGGCTGATTTCCTCAATACAAGCTTTGACAAGCTCCGGTTCCAGGGCCAATAAGGCTTTGTTGGTCGCCGAGCGTTTGAGGTCTATGGTTTGTTTTGTTGCGTTCATAGGTCGTTGTTTAGATATCTAGACAAGGGCGGTGACAAAAAAAAGAGATTACATGGTGCGGCTACGAATTTTTTGGCTGATCCCTTCTAGGGCGATGACGGTCAAAAAAATCATCAGTAAAATAGTGGAAACATGAGAGTAATCAAAGAGATCCCATCGGCCCTTCAGCTCCATCCCAATACCACCAGCGCCAACAATACCCAACACGGTCGCGGTGCGGATGTTGCGTTCGAAAATATACTGGACGTAGGCGACAAACGCCGGGAAGACTTGGGGGAATACGGCGATCCGCAACACCTTGATCCGGCTAGCACCCGTCGACTTGAGAGCCCCTTGGGGACCTGGGTCAGCGTTTTCAATCTCATCAGCAAAAAACTTGGCGAGCACACCGCTTGTATGGATCGCCAACGCCAACACCCCTGGAATCGGCCCAAACCCGTACATAAGCACCAGGAATAGCGCCACGATGATCTCCGGTAACGCCCGGTGTAAGCTCAACTGCATCCGTATGACGTTGTATACGAATCGGTTCGGTGTGTAGTTTTTTGATGCTAAGATCCCTAAGGGCAGTGAAATGAGTATGCTGATAAAGGTCCCCCAAAAGCCCATTTCGATGGTTTCAATCATCTTTTTTCCCGCCTTGATCACATAACCAAAGGAATGGGTGAGGTATCTGGTTTCTACTTGTTCTGTCGTGTCGGTGAGGGTATCGTATTCAGACTCGATGACCACTTCAACCCGGCTAAATGCAGGTAGGTTGTTCGGATCAAAGTTGTCGATCCGGTCGATTTCAACCCGGTCTTCGATTTGGAATGGAAAGGCTTCTGCGACAAAGTTCATCGCTCCGTTGACCACTTTTGAATCTTTGATCCCTAAAAAGTGTAAGGCAATGCCCCCTGTCTCAATGGCCGCTTTGTCCATTTCTGTGTTTTTCGCAGAAAAGGTAAGCAAGACCACGACCAACAAAAGCAGCAATAGAGTTTTGGGTGAAATGGCTTTTTGTAGCTCCCAATTCTGCCAAGGTCGTTCTGTTTCACTGTGTTTCAATTGTATCCTCCAACAAGAGCCATCGAGGCTACCGGGCTGGCTGTATGAACCGGGGGGCGTGCATTCGGCTCGCTGCCTTTGTAGACTTGGTCCAAAATATCGTCGGTCAGTTCACTAGGGGGTCCGTCAAAAACCAGTTTGCCTTTCCTCAAAGCAATGATGCGGTCGGCAAATTCCATGGCGTATTCAACCTGGTGCAAGCTGCATAAAACGGTTGCGTTGTGGTTGCGGCTCGCCCTTTTTAAGTTGTTTAATACACTTCTAGAGACATTTGGGTCCAAGGCGGCAACCGGCTCATCGGCAAGCACAACTTCAGGCTCACCCATAAACGCACGGGCAATGGCCACACGTTGTTGCTGGCCTCCAGATAAAGTTGAGACAGGCCGGTAGAGGTGGCGTTCTTCTAACGAAACTTCATCGATCAGTTCGCAAGCACGCCGCTTGTCTGTTTCACTGAAGGCTTGAATGAGGGTTTGCCACAAAGGCGTTTTGGCTAGTTTTCCGCTGATCACATTGTTGATCACACTCATCCTTGAAACCAAATGCAATTGCTGGTGAACCATACTGACACGTTGCTGCATTTTTTTGACATTGTGCCTTGTAATCGTCTCGCCTTCAAAAACCACGGTGCCTTCGGTGGGTGTAACCATTCCGTTGAGCATCCCCATGAGGGTCGATTTACCAGCCCCTGACGGGCCAAGTAACACACAGATTTCACCCTTTCGGATTTGTAGCGTGATGTTGTCGGCGGCCCGTGTTCCATCTGGGTAGATACGGCTGACTTGATTGAATCGAATCATAGGGGAGTTACCTGGGTTTGTTTGGGTTAGGTCGCTGGCACATGGCTCTTTGCTAAGGAACCTGAGGGGACGTCTCCCCAGGCTCCTTAGCAAAGTCCGCTTAGCGCTGTCCTGACTTGTCGATCAACGCAGCTTTTAATGCTGGAGTGACTTTTGAAAGCTTAGACAAAGCTGCCAACATATCGGCTTCAGGGTATTTGGTGTCATAACGATCCACTTTCTTGCCGCCGTATCCTCGGATTTGACCGGCTTTCACATACTTGTGGATTGAACCAAAAGCCTTGCGAAGCTTAGCTTGTAGCCTTCGGCTTAAGTCTTTGCTCATGGTCATCGGTGGGTTCGGGATTGGCTGTGATTTCGCCAAAACCTTGAATTTCTTAGGGTCAATGACACCTTTTTTGACTGCCTTTTCCCAAGAGTTGAAGCTCGCAGCAGCGGCGTCCACACGGCCTTCACGAAGTGCAGCGATGCTGTTTGAGTGAGAACCAGTGATGATGACTTTTTTGATGTCTTTCACAGGATCAACATGAGCGTTGATGATCATTGCGATAGGGAAGTTAAACGAAGAAGTAGAGCTTGGAGAGCCTACGGCTAAGGATTTGCCTCTCAAGTCGTTCAAGTTTTTTACACCGTGATGACGTTTGGTGAAGATACCTGAATAATAAGTCGCATTGCCGTGTTTTACGTCCACTGCCAACAACTTTGCACCACACATTTTTTTAGCTGCACCGAAAGTCACCGCACCTAGCCAAGCGATCTCGGCTTGTCCAGCGCAAAGCCCACGTACGACCGCAGAGTAGGACTCCCCTGAACGGACCTCAAAGTGAATCCCAAACTTACGGGTGATCGCATCAAATACCGGCTTGTAATCAGCCACGATGTCAGCAGCGCCGCCATCAGTAGGGATCATCATCACACGCAAAGGATGAGCTTTAGAGCCGTCACGAGGGGCGGCTGTGACAACAGAGCTCAACGCAAAAAGACCAACCAGGGCGGTCAGAACGAGTTTTTTAAACATCTTAAATTCTCCGAAAAGGAATGATTATAAGCCTTGTATATACAAGGCTAGGGTTCAACACTCAATTGGATACGGTCTGCTCGAAAGCGAGTGACTGCGTATTCCACAGGCTTTTTGCTTTCGGTGTCTCGGTTGACGCTTTTTACTTGCAGGATCGGTTGGTTTTTAGGCCATTGAAGCAGCAAGTTGTCGTCGTTTTGAGGCATCTTGGCGGTGATCAAACTTTGTGATCGTTGGACATCAATCCCAAAGTTCTCTTTGAGGAACTGATGGATCGATCCGCTGTGGTATTTCTTCATTCCATCCAACCTCTCTAGGGGGAAAAAATGAGAGATCAAACAAATCGGTTGGCCGTCTAGAAAACGCAGCGTCTCCACATAAAACAAGGGGGCGCCTTGGTTTATTTCGAGGGCTTCCGCCGCAGCTTGGTTGGCGACTAACGTCTTCTTCTGTAGGACTTTGACCTCAGTTTGCCGCCCAGCGCCTAAAACGTTTTGGGTGAATCGGGTCACGGGACCTATCGAATAGTTTAACGCCAAGTCCAAAACTAAGGTGCCTTTGCCATGGACCCGACGCAATATTCCCTCATCAATCAGGGATTCAACCGCTCTGCGTAATGTATGTCTGTTGATTCCATAGCGATCTGCCAGCACCTGTTCCGAATCCAACATATCTCCGGCTGAGTAGCGGGACTTGATTTCTATACGTAGCAACTGGCTCACTTGGCGAAAAACGGGTTCACCACTGGTACGATTGATCAACATTGAATTCATCTAGACATCTCGATGTGTAAGTTCAGACCTAAACATAAATGAAAAAGAGTGCGGCATTCTCTATCAATGTAAATTGACTGTAAAAGAATATAATTCGTTGTGCAGTATCTAAGATGCTGTAAATATTTATTATATTATAATGCTGTCTAATGTAGGTGTAGAATAAATATAGCTTTTAGCAGCTTTTATAAACCTTAGTGAGTCAGTGATGACGGTGGTTTTGTGGTCCAACTATCACAAAATGTCTGTTCTAGAGCTGGGGTGGTTTGATTGAGTGTATTTGGCTGGGTGGGCTCACCTAGAAGGAGTTCATGACCTCTTTACATCTCCATAAAAAGCCCGTTTTGTGGATTTTCTTATCTGACCTTTATTTTATATATAATATTGATATAATATATCTTATTTGCAATAAACCCCCGCCCCAACATTGCATGGTTGGCTGAAAGAGTTCTGTGGTTTATGTTAGTGCTGTGGTGTTGCCTCGTTTGATCGGGGGTTCGCCCTGGTGGTTGCTCCTTATACCTGAGGTGCCCTCCCTGCAATCCTTTGACTTCGGTGTTCTTGTGAGTTTGAATTTTTTTGCTGCCTGCCCTAGAGGGCTGGAAGAGTTGTTGACCCAAGAATTATTGGGGTTAGGGATTGACTCGGCCCGTGTTGCCCGTGCAGGGGTTCGGTTTCATGGGGATATGGAGGATGTGTACAAAGCGTTGCTTTGGTCGAGGATTGCCAGCCGGATCACCATGGAGTTGCTCGCCTTCGAGGCCAACGACACCGACGAATTGTATTATGCGCTCAGGGAGTTTGATTTCTTGGAGCACATGGACATCAGGAACAGCTTTGCCTTTCGTGTGGACCTGCGCAAAAGCGGGATGACCAACAGCCACTTTGCGGCGATGCGGGCCAAGGACGCTTTGGTGGACCGTTTCCGGGATTATACCGGGGACCGGCCTTCGGTGAATTCCAATGACCCAGATTTAAAGTTCCATATCTTCGTGGATGGCCGCAAGGGCCTGATGAGCATCGACCTCAGCGGACCTTCGTTATATATGCGAGGTTACCGAGAGGCAGGCGGGGTTGCGCCGATCAAAGAAAGTTTGGCGGCGGCGTTGTTGTACCGATGTCGATGGCCGGAAATTGCAGAAAAAGGCGGTGCCTTGATTGACCCGTTTTGTGGGTCCGGGACCGTTTTGATCGAAGGGTTATTGATGGCGATGAACGCCGCACCAGGGCTGTTGCGGAACCGCTGGGGTTTTGATGGTTGGAAACAACACCAGCCGGAACTGTGGGACAAACTTTGTGTCTCCGCCGAAGAAATGGAACGAACCGGCGACCCTCCGACGCTCATGGGCTTTGACATGAGCCCGGCGTCCATCGACTTGGCGTTGACCAACTTGGGCCGTGCCGGTTTCCCTGGGATGATAAAGTTTGAGGCCCGACCTTTTGAACAGTTTTCCTTGCCCCCTGAAGTGCTGGAAAAAGGTGGTCTGATCTTGACCAACCCTCCCTACGGCGAGCGGATTGGGGAGAAAGAAGAATTACGGCCTTTGTACCAAAGTTTGGGCCGGGTGTTGTCTCGGGAAGCGATTGGTTTTGATCTCGGTGTCTTCACCGGCAACCCGGACCTGGGCAAGGAAATGGGCTTGCTGGCGAAGCGGTCTCATAACTTCTTCAACGGTCCGATTGAATGCCAGTTGCTTCGGTTTGAGCTGAGAGGCAAAGCACCGGTGCCTCGGAAAAAACGAGGCCTGTTGCCAGACCGTGAGCCCACCATAGAATCAGAAGCCTTCACCAACCGACTCAAGAAAAACCTCAAACGTTTGAAGTCTTGGGCGAAGCGGGAAGAAGTTTCTTGTTACCGGATTTATGACCGAGACTTGGCAGAGTACAACGTCTCGATTGATCAATACGCCGACCAGCTTTATATCAGCGAGTACGAAGCCGACGAAACGGTGGACCAGCAGTTGTCTCGACACCGGCTCGATGAAATCATCTTGCGGCTGTTCCACGACTTTGATTATCACACAGACCAGATCCACCTCAAACACCGGCGTAAACAAAAAGGCACCCAGCAGTATGAGTCCTTTGAAGACAGCCACAAGTTTTTTGAGATCGATGAATCCGGTTTACGGTTCAATGTAGATTTAGACCGGTACTTGGACACCGGCCTGTTTTTAGACCACCGGCCTACCCGGCAGCTGATCAAGAAAGAGGCCTGGGGCACTCGGTTTTTGAACCTCTTTTGTTACACCGGTTCGGCGACGATTTACGCCGCTTCTGGGGGTGCAAAGACCACCACCAGTGTGGATCTTTCTTCCACCTATCTAGATTGGACCGACAAAAACTTGGCGCTGAACAACTACGCTGGCGACGATCACCAAACGGTGAAGGCCAACGTGATTGAGTGGCTCAAGCGAGAACGTCAAGAGTACGACCTGATCTTCTGTGACCCACCGACCTTTTCTAACTCCAAGGGTATGGACGGCTTTTTTGAAGTCCAACGGGACCATGTGGACTTGATCCGCTCTTGTCTGGACTGTTTGGCCAAAGACGGATTGTTGATTTTCTCCAACAATTACCGGACCTTTAAGCTGGATGAACCGGCGTTGAGCGACCTGTCGATTGAAGACATCAGCTTCAAAAGCATCCCGGAAGATTTCTCCCGAAACCAGAAGATCCACAAGACCTATTTGATCCGAAGGGCCTGATTCGGGGAATTTGGTTGCTTTGGGGGGGTAAAACCGTTATAAGGGAGGCTTACTTTTAACGGTTTAATCTGAGTCTTTTTCACTGCTATGACGCTGTACAATACCCCCATTCACAAGCTGAATCAAATGCGCCTTGAAGGTGCTGTCTCCACCACCGAGATCACCGAGGCCGTTTTAGGCCGCATTGATGCCACTGAAAAAGACCTACACAGCTATTTGTCTTTAACCCCGGACAACGCTCTCGCCAAAGCCAAGGCTACGGACGATAAGCTTGCCAACAAAGAGGCCGTAGGCCCCCTTGAAGGCATGCCGATTTCGGTCAAAGACATCTTTGCTATCAAAGGCCAGCGCACTACCTGCGGTTCTAAATACCTGGAAAACTTTGTTTCCCCCTTTGAATCTGGGGTGACTTCTCGGTTAGACGAAGCGGGATACGCTCTGGTGGGCAAAACCAACATGGACGAATTCGGCATGGGCAGCTCCACCGAAAACTCGGCCTTTGGGCCAACCAAAAACCCTTGGGACTTAAGCAAGGTTCCTGGCGGTAGCTCCGGCGGTTCAGCGAGCTCTGTGGCCTCTGGTCAGGCCTTAGCTTCAATTGGTTCAGACACCGGCGGTTCGGTCCGCCAGCCTGCGAGCTACAACTCCATTGTGGGGCTCAAGCCGACCTACGGGCGAGTCAGCCGTTGGGGCATGGTTGCCTATTCGAGTTCTTTAGACCAAGCCGGTCCGATGACCCAAGACGTCACCGATGCCGCCTTGATGCTCAACGCCATTGCTGGTTATGACCACCAGGACTCCACCAGCCTCAAGATACCGAAAGAAGACTTCACCGCTGGTTTAGGCCAAGGGCTGAAAGGGAAAAAGGTTGGGGTGATCAAGGAACTGGACATTGCCAGTGCTGATTCTGACGTGATCAAGATCTACCAAGAAAACCTAAAGCTTTTAGAAGCTTCCGGTGCGGAGATCGTGGAAGTCAGTATCCCGAACCTCCAACACGCCGTGGCGACTTATTATGTCATCGCTCCTTGCGAGGCCTCCAGTAACCTGGGGCGGTACGATGGTATCCGCTACGGTCACCGTTCTGCGAGCGCCAGCAACCTGACTGAAGTCTACGAACAATCCAGAGACGAAGCGCTTGGGGAAGAAGTCAAACTTCGGGTTCTCCTCGGTACCTTCGCCCTGTCTGCTGGTTATTATGACGCATACTACTTAAAGGCTTTGAAGATCCAAAACCTGATCCGTAGCCAATACAAAGCGGCGTTCGCCCAGGTGGACGTTATCGCTAGCCCTGTTTCGCCTACCGCCGCTTATAACTTCGGCGATCGAGTCGGCGACCCGCTCAAGAGCTATTTGGCCGACTGTTTCACCATCCCAGCTAACTTGGCAGGCATCCCCGGTATCTCGGTTCCTGGTGGGTTTTCTGGCAACTTGCCGGTTGGGTTACAACTTTTGGGCGACCACCTCAGTGAGACCAAGCTACTCAGCATCGCCCACGGGTTTGAGCAGGCCTTGGATCTCAAAAAGCCTTCTTTAGCGATATAGACCATGGAGCAAAAACTAGCGACAATCACCCAAAGCTTCGAAGAAGCCTTGGCGAGTGTAGAAAACACCCATGGTTTAGAAGAGTTAAAGGTTCGTTTCCTCGGCAAAAAAGGGGAAGTCGGCAAGTTGATGTCGGGCCTCAGGGACCTGAGCAACGAAGACAAGGCCTTGGCTGGCAAGGGGATCAACATCCTCAAAAAACAACTGGCTGAGGCGTTGGAAGCCGCCCAGGACCGGCTGAAAGTGATCGAGGAAAAAAAGGCCCTGGAAGACCAGTGGATCGACGTCACCTTGAACCCTGCGGGCAGCGAGTCGGGCAGCCTACACCCCATCACCTTGGTTCACCAACGGTTAGAAGAGATTTTTGAAGCCATGGGGTTCATGGTTTTAGACGGCCCCCATGTGGAAACCGACTATTACAATTTTGAGGCCCTCAACTTTGATCCGCACCACCCGGCTCGGGACATGCACGACACCTTCTTTTTTAACAGTGGTCGACTGCTGCGAACCCAAACCAGCCCGATCCAAATCCGGGGTATGGAAACGTTCAAACCGCCGATTCGGATGGTTGGGACAGGCAAGGTGTTTCGGTGTGAGCGGCTAGACGCCAGCCACGAGGCATGTTTCCACCAAGTGGAAGGGATGATGATCGACAAAGGGATCAATGTAGGACACTTGATCCACACCATGAAAGTGATGTTGTCCGAGATGTTTGAAAAGCAAGTTGAAGTTCGGCTCCGGCCAGGGTACTTCCCCTTTGTGGAGCCTGGGTTTGAATTAGAAATCGCTTGTTTGTTGTGTAAAGGGAAAGGCTGCGCTGCCTGCAAGAAGCTCGGTTGGGTGGAGTTGCTTGGCTGCGGGATGGTACACCCCAATGTACTCAGGTCTGGGGGCATTGACCCTACCGTGTACTCTGGTTTTGCCTTTGGCATGGGGACCGACCGTTTGGCGATGCAGAAATACGGGATCACCGATATCCGCCACCTACACAACGGCGACTTAAATTTCAACCGCCGGTTCTCAACCGCAAGCGGATACAAGGTGTTTTAGATGAAGATTTCAAGAAACTGGATCCAGGATTTTATTGATTTACCGGCGAACCTAACCCCTGCAGGTTTTTCCAAAACCATGACCCTATCGGTCTGCGAGGTGGAAGGTTTAGAAGTCACCGGTGCCCATTTAAACGACGTGGTTGCCGCCAAGGTCTGTGAAGTTCGGCCCCATCCTGACGCTGAAAAGCTACAGCTGGTGACCGTGGTATACGGCGCAGAAGAGCCCATTGAAGTGGTTTGTGGTGCGGACAACTTTCATGTTGGATCGACCGTTGTATACGCCGGACTGGGAGCAGAACTGCCCGGTGGGTTTAAGATCAAAAAAGCAAAAATCCGTGGGGTGGTCTCTTTAGGGATGCTCTGCGCCGAAGATGAATTGGGGTTCTCTGAAGAACACGACGGTTTGATGTTGCTGGACGACAAACACCTCCCCGGTACACCTCTCTCGGACATCTACCCAGACCAACTCGATTGGGTGTTGGAGATCGACAATAAATCGGTCACTCATCGGCCTGATCTTTGGGGGCACTACGGCTTTGCCCGTGAATTGGCGGCGGTATTTGATGTACCCTTGCGGCCTTACAAAATCACCAAGCCTGAGTTGCCAACCAGCCCTTGTCCGGTTCAAGTCACTGTGGATGCCCCGGAGCTGGTGCCTCGGTATTCTGGTTTGATGCTCAAGGGACTACAGGTTTGCCCCAGTTCCGACAAAATTCAGCTGCGGCTGTTCCGGGTTGGGATGCGGCCCATCAACAACTTGGTGGATGTCACCAACTATGTGATGCTGGACCTCGGCCAACCGATGCATGCTTTTGACGGCTCCAAGATTGCCGGGAACCGCTTAGACATTCGTTTGGCGAAGGCAGACGAAAAAGTCATGACTTTATACAACAAAGAAGTGACCTTAGGCACCACAGACCTCACCATTGCCGACGCCAACGGGCCGGCAGTGGTTGCTGGTGTGATCGGTGGGTTAGATTCAGGTGTCGCCGAAACGGCCAACTCTTGCTTTTTGGAAGCAGCGAACTGGGACCCAGTCGCTGTACGACTGACCGCTTCAAAAATCGGGTTACGGACGGATGCCAGCCAGCGTTTTGAAAAGGCATTGGACCCCGCAACGACCGAGCTAGCGATCTTCAAAGCAGTGGAATTGCTCCAAGAAACCTGCCCTGACTTGGCTTTGGACAGCGGATTTTCGGACCATTGGGGCAAAGAAATCCCTGAGGTGACCATCGAAACCAGCTATTCTTTTTTGAACCAGCTTTTAGGCACCGAGATTGAAAGCAGCGAAGTTGACCGGATTTTGACCGCCTTGGAATACCAGTTGAGCCCGAGCGGCGACCAGCTAACCATCGAAGTCCCTGGACATCGCCGGACCAAGGACGTGAGTATCCCAGAAGATATCGCCGAAGATGTGGGACGGATTTTTGGGCTTGATAAAATCAAGCCTCAGGCACCCTTGTTCCCGGTCAGCCAACCGACCTTTAACCGGCACCGACAGTTTGAAAACCGCTCGAAGCGGTCTTTGATGTCCTTAGGGTTCCATGAAATTTACTCCTACCCACTGACAGACGAAGCCACTGAGGCCCGGTTTGGGCTCGGCCAAGACCCAAGTTTAGTGTTACGCAACCCTGTGGTGGACCACCAAGACAGGATGCGGACCAGCCTGCTGCCCCACATGGTGGACCGGGTGATGCAAAACCAAAAACTGACCCAAAGCTTCAAGCTTTTTGAAGTCAGTCGGATTTATCAAGTCGTCGATGGGGAACCTGTTGAGCCATACCGGCTGGCCATGGCGTTGAGTTTAGACAGCTCTACGGTTGGCGAAGGTTTTTATCAAATCAAGGCGGACTTGATCGAGCTTTTAGGCAGTCTGCAAATTCCAGCCGTCGAGTTTCGGCCTTTGTTGGGCGAACAACCTAGTTATGTACATCCTTACGTTTCTGCCGAAGTCTGGTCTGCTCCAGCCAAAGGGAACTCTGTCCTGCTGGGCACCCTCTTTGGGTTGACCCCAAGCGGACTTCGTGAGTTTGATGTGAAGGATCAGGTGGTGTTGGTGCAACTGAATTTTGACCAAATGTTCGAGCTGAACAAACCTCCTTATGTCTTCAAGACCCCGGCGAAGTTTCCAGCGGTGTACTTGGACCTTTCCTTGTTGGTGGACCGAAGGTTAAACTATCAAATGGTTCAGGAATTCATTTTTGGTTTTTCCAAGCTCGTTGAGTCGGTCCAGTTCTTGGATGTTTATTATTCCGAAGAACTGGGGGACAAAAAGAGCCTTTCGGTCTCCGTGACATTCCGAAAAGCAGACGGCACCTTGAGCCCAGAAGAAACCAAAGACTTACAGGACCGGTTGATCGGAAAATTGGCCAAACAGGGCTATCAGCTGAGATAACATGGAACCGAATAACAAAGAGATATACACTGTCACCATTGTCCGAAACTTTGGGGTTCCTTTGTCGTTCACCATCGCAAAGCGAAAGGTGGCGCTGCTCACGTTCATCGCCGCCTTGCTGGTCGGCTTTTTACTCTTTGCAGCGGTGGATTTTTTGGTTTTGAGGTCTCAAAATACAAAGGTCAAACATCAGCTCTCGATTGCTGAGGGCAAGGTGAAAGTCTTGATTGAGCAAGCGAGGGTGGTTGATCAGCAAGTATATGGTGCCGGGCAGATTGATTCAGGCCGGTCTCAATACAAAAAACAGGTGACCGAACAACCTGAATTTAGCACCCAAAACCTTTGGGAGCAGGCACGAGGTAGCTTGTCAGATGCTGAGCTACAAGAAGGCAGCGCCGTTGATATTGATAAATTTTCAGCCCACGTCAAAGGGGATTTGTTGAGTCTGGCGGTCACCATGGTCAACCGGTCGAACCCAGACCAGTCGATTGGTGGGTATTTGTGTGTTACTTTGATCAATGAGGATGACAGCCCAGTGAGCTATAAATCAGCGACTGGCGGTGCTTTAGGCGAACATGGCTACCCTTCTAGCTATAAATTTGGTCGCCAGTATTTCATCAAGAACCGAGGCGCAAAACGGTCGATTCACCAAAGCCTTGCTCTGAAGGAAACCAACGAGTATTATACAAGTGCGGTGCTTTTTGTGTATTCCTATAAAGGAACCTTGCTTAACCGCAGCGTACACCGACTCAACAAGTCGATTTTCTTAGAGTAATCATGAGTAATCCAATCACACCCTCTGAAGCAGGCTCACCGATCATTTCCAGCTTATTGGGGGCAGGTAGCCATTTTGAAGGGCGAATCGAGTTTGAAGGCACTTTACGGATAGATGGTGTGGTGCTTGGAGAAATCTTGTGCAAGTCCGGTCCCAGTAAAGTGATCATCACCGAGTCCGCCCGAGTTGAGGCGAACATTGTGGCAGATGAAGTGCTGGTTTCAGGGAGTTTGTGTGGTAACATCAAAGCTGTCGAGAAGTTGGAGCTGATCGCTCCTGGTCGCATCGAAGGGTTGGTTTACTCAAGCGATTTTTCCATCAAAGATGGGGCCTTGTTCCAAGGCGAATGTATCATGATCAGAGGCTGGAGCGAGACGGACAAACAGTCCTTTAAGCTAGAAGGTTTCTATCAAATCCACCAACAAAACTCAATCTACGAAAACTCAGAAGAGCCCGAGTAATTCGGCCAGACTTTGTAATTCGGCAACCATTCGTAATTCGGCAAGCCTTTTGCTTATACAAGCCAAGGTATTGATCCCGGGACCCAATGTTCAAAGTTTTCACCACATGGTTTATCTTGACACTCTGCGCGCTAGCTCCAGGGTGGGCCTTTGGCGAGGTGAATTATATCGACCGGGTTTCCAACAGCCCGTTGAACGAAAACCAAACAACCCTGACCTTTGAAACCTACACCACCCCTGACTTTGAAATCGTCGAGAACCTCAAAGCTAAAGTACTGACTTTAAAGTTTCGTAACACCGTCCTGGGCGAAATCGCAGACCTGCTGGTCTTTCGAGACCCCTTGGTCGCTGGGGTTCAATTACAAAAAATCAGCAAAACCGAATACTGGGCAAAAATCCGAACAAAATTTACCGGGTTGACCTATCAGTTCCTGCCACAGATCCGAGGAGCGTCTCGAATCCAACTGCAATTCAACCGGCCTGTTGAGCAAAAAAAGCTCTACGATGGCGCTGAATTGGTCGATATGCTCAGGGAGTTATCGAAGAAACAAGAGACCCTGATCCTCACCTTTGATAAGCCTGCCCAGTACGACATCATCCGGGACAACACTACCCCAGGCAACAAGATCAAGGTTCGTATGATTGGCGCACGTATCACCGACGGGTTGGTGATCCCTGGGGCGGCAACAGATATGATCGAATCGGTTCAGGTTGAAAACCGAGGCAAGTATTTATTATTATTGATCAGCCCAAAAACCTATGTCTTAAAAATCAATAAAAAGACCTTAAAAAGGCCGGACCGTGTGGTTCTCGAGTTAACGGAAGACACCACAAAAAAAATCAGCGAACAGCCGGTGTTGACCAGCGAGCAACAAGTACAGGGGGACCAACGAACCCCTGACGAAGTTGCCCGGGAACAGTTCATCAATAAAAAATTAGACGAGGCAGAACGCCGGTTCCGTATCGGCCAGTTCCAGACCGCTGGGCTAGCGTTTAAAAACATCTTCAATTTTACCCCCGACTCTGAAACCGGAGTTCGAGCGGCGTTTCGAGCGGCGGACTCCTATTATCAATGGGAAAAGGCCCAGGGAGAGGACCAAAATATTGAATTTGTCATCAACCAATACAAAGAGGCGATCAACGCTGCCTTAGTCGCAGATAAGGGGTACGAAGATATCCCACGGGCTTATTACAACATGGGCCGGGCGTACTTGGCCAAAAAGTATTACTCTGATGCCTTCAATCAATTTGAAATCATTTTACAATTTTATCCTGAGTCCGCTTTTTCGTCAGACAGTCTGTTTAACCAAGGGCTGATCCATCTTTCGATGGCAAGGTACCAGAGATCGATTGATCTACTGAACCAGTTCATCAAAGAAAATGAGAGCGCCCCTCAAGTTTCTCTCGCTTATTACAAAATTGGCGAAGCTCAATTTCAGCTGAAACGGTTTAAGGAAGCAAAACATAACTTTGACCGGGCTTGGAGCATGAACGGCGCTTATATGAAACAAGACCCTGAGTTGATGTTTCATATGGGTGAAGCCTATTTCGAAAACCGGGACTACCACACCGCTAGGGCGATTTACGAACAGCTGATTGATCTATACCCAAAGGAATCTTTTTCCAACTTGGTGGCGATTCGTATTGGCGATTTTCTACGAGCTGAGGACAAACCTCAAGACGCGATCAAGGCCTATGAACGGGCGATTGTGCAATACACCAAGGAGCTTTTGCTCATTGGTAAGATGCGTATCGCAAACCTGAAGGCCCAGATGCCCGAGAAGGTCCCCTTCACAGAAGCGTTAGAAATCTACGATTTCATCATCAAGGAACACCCCTTATCTGACCAAGTGGAAGAGGCGATGCTCCGTAGAGCACTGACCATGTCTTTGTTCCGTCAATATCCAGATGCGGTGTCCGCTTTAGAGCAGTTTTGCAAAAAGTACCCAAAAAATCTTTATGTGAAAAACCGGATTATCTATGACCGGATTTTAAACACCATCACCGACTACATCACCCATTACTACCAAAAGGCACGGTACCTGGATGCCTTGGGGGTGTATGAGCAATATGAACGAAAGTATTACCTTCGCCCGACAGAAAGCTCTTGTTATGGAACCGCTGACCCTTACAAAGTTAAGGTAGAGCCTAAGTTTGAGCGAGCCCCTTTGTTTTTGATTGCAGACTCCTACCACCGTTTGGGGTTGCATGATAAAGCGCTCTCTACCATGGATTTGGTCTTAAAAGACCCAAATGATCCGCTTTCTAGCTTAGTGTTAAACCTGAAGGGCCAGATTTTGGTCGCCAAAGGCATGGCAGACGAGGCGCAGAAGGTATACGGCGAGTTCATTGTCAAACACCCGACCCATACCTATACCCCTGAGGTCAAAAAGGCCCTAGGCGACGCCTATTACGAAGTGCATAAATTTGACCGGGTGGACCGGGCGATACGGATTTACACCCAAACCATCAAGGACTACCAAGACTCAAACGATCCACTGGAACGAGAGATCATCCCGGCCTGTTGGTTTGCTTTGGGGAACGTTTATCAAGCGATAGGCCAGTATGACAATGCAATCAAAAGCTATCAGTCGGCTCTGAACAACTATGAACATCCTTTGCAAGATGACGATGTTGAGGTCTATATCGTTGATACCTATTTCATCTTGGGGAATTTGTATTTTGAGCTGAACCAGATGCCAGAGGCCTTGGAAACTTATAACAAAGCGATCCAACTGTTCCCGAACTCTGAGAAGACCCCCTGGGCGAAATATCAAAAAGGCCAAATCTTTGTCCGAGGAAACAAAAAAGACAAGGCGCTCAAGATTTTTGAAGAGTTGGAAATCCAAGCGAAGAAACACCCTGAAGCACTTTGGGGGCCTTTGGCTGTCGAAAGCCGCAAGGCAATGATCAATGACCTGAAATTTGATAACTACCTCTCCCGCACCCCCGAAGCGGCGATGCCATAGCTGTTGTCGGTTATTTCCTCAATAATCTCTCGCTTATTTTAGGCAGGTTAAACATGATATTTTGAACGTTTAACCTGTTTTTTACCCTGCCATAGCTTAAACCTCAGAAGGACTGCTTATTTTGATCCCAATGAAACCTTTTCATAGGATTGATCATGAAGGCGCAGCCAAAACGAAGATTGACAGCAAAACGAATTCAAGTGATCGGCACATCCTGGTTATCAAAGCGAGGGTGGCTTGGGTTAGGGCAGCGGATCGGGAGTTTATCGGTCTTTTTTCTCTTTTTCCTTGGTGGTGGACTGGGGCTCTTCCAGTGGGGGTATAAGTTGATCTTATCCGAGATCGAACAAGTCCAAGTTGCCCAAGGGATCACCACCCACACCAACCAAATTCTGCTGAAATTATACCAAGCCCAGGGCCATGAACATGCCTTTTTAGTGAAGCCCTCACCGGAGGAAATGCAGCGGTTCGTGGCGGTGCTCGGCGAGGTTCAGTTGTTGATCACCAAACTTTCGACCGAAGCCAAAGACCCTAAGTTTAAGTCTCAGGTGGGAGACTTGGGCGAAGTTGTTGAGGGGTACCAAGATAGCTTTGATCAAATTGCATCGTTTAAAAAATCAATGGGATTTGTCCCTACCGAAGGGTTTCGAGGCCGGTTTAAAGACAGTGCGGAACAAATACAACGGGCATTACAAGATCTAGGCAGGGAAGACCTTTTGGTAAACCTCAACGAAATCAAGATTGCGGAGCGAGATTTTTTTCTAGGGATACTCACCGCAGGTCCTGTGGTTCGAGAAAAAATGAACGCCTTACGGGAGCAATTGAAATCCCTCAAACAGGCTGAGCCCTTAACCAAACCTGCTGGGTTGATTGACGGTTACCAAAGTAACTTTGACCGTGTGAAGTTATATACCTATAAAATTAACGATTTAAATGCCTCCTTCAACGATGAGTTTAAAGAAATCCCCGAGATCCTCGCCCAGTTAGACGAGTTGGCCTTGCAACGACAAAGTATCGTGGGACTCAAGGCCCAAGAGGTGATGATGGAACTGGGGAATCAATTCCTTGTTTTAGCGATCTCCACGTTTGTGTTTGTTTCGCTCTTTGGTTGGCTTTTGACTCGGTCTATCTTGAGACCGGTTCGGGCTGTGGTCAGTCTAACCCATGAGCTATCCCAAGGTAACCTGACATCAAAGTTAAAGGGTCATCGTTTTGATGAAATCGGCAAGATGTCAAAATCCCTGAACCGCTTCACCTTGTCGCTGCGACGGACCATCGGCGGGATTCACACCAACAGCGATGTCTTAAGCAGCACCTCGATCCACCTAGCCGCTTCCACCCGGCAAATCGAGGCGACCACCGACCTTGCCAACCGGTCGATCGACAGCTCTAACCAACGGCTACAGACCGCCAGCCTGAATTTACAGGGCTTGGCTAGGTCGAATGAAGACATCACAAAGTCTGTTTGTTCCTTGGTCGAGTCAGCCAGCCGAGCCGCTGAATCAGCCACACAAGGCACCCAAGCCATGCTTGAGGTACAAAGCTGTATGGAAGGGATCGAAGATTCCAGCGACATGATGTTCCAAGTGTTTAACGCCATGGAAAAAATCAGGAACCGGGTGGAAATGCTTTCCTTTAACGCCACCATTGAGGCGGTGCGTGCAGGAGATGCAGGCAAAGGCTTTTTGGTGGTTGCTTCGGAAATCAAACGACTTTCGACCCATACCAAAGATGAGCTCATAAAAATCGAACAGTTGGTTCAGAGTGGACGGGACAAGGTCCTTCTCGGCAAAAGGACCGTCGCCAAAGCAAGCGGCCAATTTGAATCCATCGTGGCTCAGGTCGAATCGATCAACAGCGGCCTGCACCAGATCACCGCATCAATCTTAGAGCAGGATTATAAAACCAAACAGCTTTCCAAAGACACCAAAGACCTCAGCTTTTTGTCAGAACAAAACTCATCAACATTGTTTGAATTGGCGGCGACGGTCAAACAAGTGGATCGCACCACCGAGGAACTCAGCATCATGGCCGCAGAGTTGCGTACTCAAGTATTAGTCTTTAAAGTCTCCTGAGGAACAGAGTCACGATGAACATTCTATTTTTGGGTCATACGGACAGCACGCTCAGCCAGATGGCTAAAACGTTATTGCGCCGTTTAGACCCGAGGTTAAACGTCTTTTCCGCTGGAATATCCCCCAGTTTTGGGATTCACCCTTTCACCCACAAGGTGATGTTGGAGTTAGGGCTACCGTTATTCGGACAAAAGGCAGAGACCATCGACAGGCTCTCTGGTTTAGAGTTCGATTATGTAATCAGCTTTTCTAAGCTACCCCCAGGGGGTGCTCGTCCAAAAATGACGGCAACCGGAAGATTTACCCAATTTATGGTGCCGGAACCAGCGGAGCCAGCGAAAGGGCAATCCAGTCAGTTGGTCCGATTTCGGGTTGTTCGCAAGTTATTGAGCGAAATTGTCACCAGACTTTACTTCGGGGACCTCCGCCCAGCCTGGGAACAAAGAGTTTAACAAAAATTTTACGTATTTCCAACGTACTTTAGGTGAGGCTTTGAAAGGATCGCCTTAGAAACGAATGACCACAACGACGATACGTCACAGGAGACAGATGAAGAATCTTTGGTTGATTTTGGCAGGCCTGATGGCTCTTGCTAGTTGCGCAACTCACAGCGCTGCGCCTGCAGTAGATATGGAAACGGAAGAAGCAGAAGCTGCACCTTACGTTGAGCTTGCTTATGAAGGCAGAATTTATGTGATGGGTTCGGACAAAATGACCGCAAAATATCACCCTCATTTGCCTTACACACAAACCTATTTGGGTTTAGGCCCAAACGGTGAAACCGTTGTTTTGGAAAACCAGAAAAAAGGGGCAACCTTGAAGGCCCAATTGCTCGGCCAATTCTGCGCTAAAAATAAGACCACCAACCCTGTTTGTGAAGGGACACAGGATTCAGAAGAGGGATACTTGACTCTTTTTGAAGACGGACGGCTTTATGTCGTTGGTAGCGAGAAAATGCTCGCAAAATACCACCCACACTTGCCTTACACCCAAACCTACTTAGGTTTAGGCCCAAACGGTGAGACCGTTGTCTTGGAAAACGAGAAAAAAGGCACCACCCTTAAGGGTCGATTGTTGGCTGACTTCTGCAAGAGAAATAAGTCTGAGAACGCTGTTTGTAAATAACAGTCCCTTCAAAGCCTGAACTTTTGGAGGACAGCCGGTCGTTTGACCACTGTCCTTCAAGCCCCACCCTATAAAGACCTGAACCCAGCGTTCACCCCGTCCCCCCCCAAAAAAAAAGAATCCAGCGTCGAATCAGCTTCTATTGTTGTAGACTGATGGCCCTAGCGACTCCCCCAAACACAAGCAGCCCGCCGATCCGTGGCCAGCTTGGCTACCAAAAGGGGTCTAACGGGCGCCTCAGGGCGAAAACTCTGTTGTAGGGCTATGGAATGCGGGGGGAATTAAAAGGGGCAGCTAAAGGGTCACCAAGGCGGGGTAACCGGCGGTGGTGTTCCAGGGGCTAGGTGCCTCGCCAGAACCATTGACCGGTTCTGGGGGGAGCTACTTTGTATAGGTCAACAGTTTTGCGGCAGGTTCTTTGCGAGGCTCTGGCAGTCTTTGGCTTCTTTCAAAGCAGTCACCACCGACGCTGGGGGCTCAGAGAAAATAGAGGTGAGGGTTTCTTCGCCTTGTTTGAGCGGCAAAAAAGCCAAGGACTCGTTGGGTGGATCAAACTGGGCGTTTACCCCTGGTTTGTTGCCACGGGCGTCTACTTTCACCCAACCCCAAGGCTCTAAGTAAATAGCGTTTAGCCCGTGCAAGGCAAGCTCTCCTGCGTCGTCTTGCAGTCGTTGGTAACACAGCCCTGTGGGGATCGATCGGGCTCGTAACAAAGCGGCTAACAACAGGGATTTGGCGTAACAAAAGCCGTGCTCTTCCTCTAAAACTTCCAGAGCGGTCGCCGTGACTTTGGTGGCCCCGATGTCCATGCTGTGGCCGATTTCATCTCGAACAAACAAAAAGGCTGACCTTGCGATGCTGATCGGGTCATCTCCAAACAGGGCCTGTGCGCTGGCGATAATTTCGGGGGTTTCCCAGTTGATTTCTGGGGTGCTCGCTAAAAACTCTTTCCCTGGGTTCATCGGTCGTCCCTTCAGTCGAGATTTTTTGGGGGCCTCAAGACGATGTCCGTCTTGAGGTTCATCAGTAGGTGGTGTGCCCTTTTGAAACAGAGCAGGCCAGCTACTGATCGTCTTCGGGTAGTGTCGGTTTGATGTGAGTTTCACCACCGTGCAAATAATCATGAAACACGTCTTTCACCGTCAGTTGCTGGTAGCTACCATCGGCAAATTGATTGGTGGTTCCCTTAAGGCGGTAGGTCATGTGCCCACAGGTCCAGGTGCCGTAAGATTTCATGTATGTGCACAAACAAGTTTTTTCCATCACCTTTGGGTTATCTGGGTGGATCAGGATTTCTTTGTTGTATGAGTCAATGTAGCTACAGTCGCCTTTAGAGCCCAAGATAAAGCCCAGGGATTCGCAGTTAGGGCGAATGGTGGTGCCGATGCATGGGCTGTCTTTCAACATCCGCATCGGGTAGCCTGTTGGAGAGACCATGTTCACTTCAATTTCTTCTTCCAAAGCCCTGAAGTACCGTTGTTGGGTTTTTAACGGGAAGCCAGACTCTTTGGTGACGGTAAACCGGGTAGCGACCTGAACCGCACCTGCGCCGAGTTGCAACATATCGGTTGCGTCAGCTCCGGTGAAGATTCCACCAGCGGGAATCACCGGGATATCTAGATCGATGGACTTTAAATACTCAAGCACCTCTTTGGTGATGGTGGCGAGATCAAAATTCATCCAGGTTTCTAACTTAAACCCTAAATGGCCACCAGCCAAGGGGCCTTCAACCACGACATAATCCAAAGGACGATTGAGCCGGGCTGTTTTTTTCACAAACAGCTCCAAAGCTCGCTTCGAAGAAACGATCAATCCCAGTTTTACGTGACGAAATCGAGGGTGGTCTTGGACCATCGCCATGGTGCCTAAGTGCAAGCCAGCTGACATGGTGATCCCGTCAATCCCAGCGTCCATCGCCGCCTTCATACGGACAGCCATGGTTGCCTTGGGGTTCGCCATGGTCAGTTTTTCCATCATGTTGATAAAAACCCCGCCTGAGCCAACCTTGCCGTCCATGGTTGCCTTCACCACGTTATAACTCGCTCGGTACAGTTCATCCAAGTCAAACTGGACATGGTATTTTTGCGCCAAATTCTGGCCGACATATTCCTTGAACTGCTGCTGTCGATTCTTTAAATAGTTCGTGCCGTGATGTTTATCAGACACCGCATTGATCAAAGCATCAGAGATATGGCCAATCCCCCCTAGATTCGCAGCTTCCAACGCCAATTCACTGGTTGAAATATCCATTCCCATACCACCAACCATGATCGGTAGGTATTCTGTGTTGCTCAGATGAAGGCGGTAATTGTCTAGTTTATCGTTCATAGATGTTTAAAGGCACACGAACAAAGTCGTTGGTAAGCGTGAAACACAAGCAACCCAAAGTTTTCCAGGGCACTTGATTAAGAAAAAACTGCTTGATTGTTCTTGAACAATCCCTCTAACTTAAGGGTCTTTAAAGCCGATTCATACCCCGGTCAATCGTAGGGGGCTGGATAGGCAAGAAACAAAAACATATTGTAGGTCGTTTTGAAGACTGACTACTACGCCAATTTGTCGGGATTGTAAACCTTTTTTGGTTCCCATGGGCGAGTCATTCTATACCATTTGGGCTCCTGATTTCCTGAATTAAAACCCCTTTAAACCTCTTTTAAACTGCGCTCATGCAACCGATAGACTCGACTGATCAACTTTGTTATAACGCCGTCCGATTATTGGCGGTTGACGCAGTCCATGCGGCGAACTCTGGGCACCCTGGCTTACCTTTAGGGTTTGCTCCGGTAGGGTACCGTATCTTTGGGGAGTACCTGAGGCACAACCCTTCGAACCCAAACTGGATGGGCCGAGACAGGTTTGTGCTATCGGCGGGCCATGGCAGTGCGATGTTGTATGCCTTGTTGCACCTCAATGGGTACGACCTCAGTTTAGAAGACCTCAAACAATTTAGACAACTTGGCAGCAAAACTCCAGGACACCCTGAGTTTGGACACACCGCAGGTGTCGAAGTCACCACCGGGCCTTTGGGCCAAGGGGTTGCAAACGCTGTGGGGATGGCTCTTGCCGCCAAACATTTGGCCGCAAGATACAACAAGCCGGGCTTTGAGCTGTTTGATACCAAAATTTATGTGATCGCTGGAGACGGCTGTATGCAAGAAGGGGTTGCGGCGGAAGCGGCTTCCTTGGCAGGACACCTTGGGTTAGACAACTTGGTGGTCTTTTATGACGACAACAAAATCACCATTGACGGCGATACATCGCTCAGCTTCACCGAAGACGTGGTCGCTCGTTTTGCTGCTTACGGCTGGCATACCCAAGACCTTGGCGGTGACGGCACCGACCTCGCAGGGTTAGACCTTTGCGTTCAGTCTTGTGCCCAAGCACATGGCCGGCCACACCTGATCAAGGTCAGCTCGGTGATTGGTTTTGGTAGCCCAAAAGCGGGCACTTCAGCGGCACATGGAAGCCCACTGAACGCCGAAGAATTAGTGAGTACTCGCAAAGCCCTAAACTACCAGTCTGGATCTTTTGAAGTCCCTGCCGAGGCGACCGGACGATTCAGCCAAGCGGCTACAAAAGGTATCCAAGCGGAAGCCAAGTGGAACGAAACCTTTGCGGCCTACCAAGCTAAATTCCCTGCGTTGGCCCAAGAGCTTCTAGACGCTCAGGCAGGCAAAAACCCCGCTGTAACCTTCCCTGAATTCGAAGCCGGGGCATCGATTGCTACCCGTGCAGCATCAGGCGCAGTGCTCAACGCCATCATGCCTGACCTGCCACTTTTCATGGGTGGATCAGCGGACTTGAGTCCATCGAACAATACCCGGTTTAAGACCGCTGTTGATTTTCAAAAAGACTCCCCTGAAGGCCGGTACATCCGCTTTGGGGTCAGAGAACACGCAATGGGAGCGATCTTAAACGGGATCAGCGTCTCTGGTTTGCTCCGTGCTTATGGCGCAACCTTTTTGACCTTTTCTGATTATCTTCTCCCAGCGATTCGAGTCGCCGCCTTATCGGGGTATCGCAGCGTCTTTGTTTTTACCCATGACTCGATTGGTGTCGGCGAAGACGGCCCCACCCATCAGCCGGTGGAGCAAGTTTCTTACCTCCGTGCCATGCCGGGCCTTGTTTCTTTCCGGCCTGCGGACGCTAACGAAACCATCGAAGTTTGGCGATACACTCTAGAGGCCCAAGGGCCTGTAGCGATGAGCTTAACTCGCCAAGGCCTGCCGGTCATCGACCAAGAAAAATATGGCAGTGCGAAAGGGGTTTTCAAGGGTGGTTACGTCTTAGCCAAAGGCACTGACCCAAAGCTCACCATCATCGCCACTGGATCAGAAGTTTCCATTGCTTTAGAGGCTTATGACCAACTCGCAGCTCAGGGTATTTCGGCTCAATTGGTCAGCCTACCGAGTGCCGAGTTGTTCGAAGCCCAAGACGCCGCTTACCAAGAAGAAACCATTCCACTAGACCTACCACGGATCGGTGTAGAAGCTGGAGTGAAAGCTGGGTTGGCCGCATTCTTAGGGCCGAAAGACCGGTTTATTGGCATGAAAGGCTTTGGGGCTTCAGGGCCAGCCGGGCAAGTGTACAAGTCCTTCGGTATCACCACCGATGCGATTGTCGCTGAGGCAAAGAGCCTCGTCGGTCAATCATAGACAACGATGAACGTCCTGATCAGTGCGCTGACTGTTTTCAGCCTATACCATTTCCGAGAGGAGTCCAAGAAGCTGGATAAAAAATCTTGGTGGTTGATGCTGTTCGGGACGTTGTTGCCGAGCCTTGATTATCTCCAATCGGCGGTTTTTGGCCTCCCAGGGATCGTCTGGACCCCCTTGTGGTTCCACAGCCCCTTTTATCTAGCTACAGGGCTTTTGGTGATTGCGATTTGGGTCTGGGTTCGGATCCGGTCGCTCAGCAAAGCGGCACAGTGTTTTTGGCCTCTTGCGGGACAGACCCTGTACTTAGCCCTGACGGCCCTCAGCACCGAACGTGTGCCCGTGTTACGGCCTTTTTACTCAGGGTCATATGCAGCAGACTTGGTGAACCAAGGGTATCTATTCCCAGCATTGATCATCCTGTTATTGTGGGTCACCAAACGGTGGAACGGCCTGAAAACCCGTAACATTTGTTTGACCAGTTTGGTGATCGTCCCGGCTTTTTTGGTTTTAAACCTCGGCGTTCGTGTGGTTAGCTTCAGCCAACTACCTGAAAATTTGCAAGGTTCGGAACAAGTCAGCGCAACCCCGGCGAACATCCTGCAATCAAAATGGAATGTAGTCGCTTTTAAAGAGGGGAAATACCATTACCAGCAACTCAACCTCTTTTCTGGCTGGGGTACAGAATCCCATGTATTGCAGGCTTCGAACGACTCGGACTTGACCCAAGCATTGCTCGAAGACCCTCATCTCAAGGGGCTTTATGTTTTTCAGTTCAAAAACCCTGTGATTTCCACCAAACTGCTCAACGAACAGTTGCGTATCGAAATCACTGAATTGGTCCCTCTCAAAGAGGTGGTTTGGACCAAAAACATGGTGGTCATCAAGAACTCCAATGAACAAATCATAGACATCACTTGGGAGCGAGGCACCCTCTTCTAGGTTGAGGCTTTCCTTTGTTTAAATACAAGACTATACTCAAATCCAAGTCAATTTTTCCCTTTTGGAGGCTCTTTGCGTAATCTGTTGGTATTGTTTTTATTACTTATCATTTCAGCTGGATGCGCCACAGGACCTCAATCCAAGCCGATCGATTTAAGCCATTGGCCCCAGGGGCCAATGAATGAGGCAGAAACGGCTTTGTTGCCCCCAGACTTCTCTAGCGCACTGGATTCGGTCCGCAACGGGAAGATCAAACAGGCATTAAAGCAGGCGCAAGCCCAAATCGACCTGCACCCTGAAGAGCCTAATCTATATTTACTGAAAACAAAGATATTGCTGCTGATGGAGCGCAAGCAAGAAGCTTTAGACTTCTTGAGCGAACAAATTGTTCAACGTCCTGATATCATCGAGTTCAGAGAAGTTCGAGGGTTTGTATTAAAAGACATGGGGTATAACGAGTCCGCCAAGGCAGACTTGCTCGCTGCAGCCCAAGCGGACATCCCGCACCTAGAGTTGTATATTGCGCTTGCCGAGCTGCTTGCCGAGGAAAAGAACCTCCCGGAAAGCTTGAGCTTCATTGAAAAAGCGGTGAGTCTCTCACCAAAGTCCGACGAACTTTGGTTTGAAAAAGCCCAAATCGAACTACGGATAAAGCGGCTGGAAGAATCGCTTCTTTCGATCCGCAAGGCCATTGAGTTGGCCCCCGAGGTGCTCAAATACCAGCAGTTTTATATCGACTTTTTGTCTTACACTGGCCAGAAAAGCAAACTAGGAACCGAATTAACTTCGCTGTTTCACCAGTTCCCAAACACCCCTTATTTTGCGCTGCGGCTGTCTACCCATCATATCGAAGCCGTGGAAATCGAACAGGCTAAAGATGTCTTGGAAAAATCTCTGACCCATAACCGGGACAGTGAATTGCTTCATTTTCAGTTAGCTGCCATTTTGTCAGCGACCAAACAATACGGGGCTGCTGAAAACCATTTCATCGCTGGGTTGAAACTAAAGCCCTCGAACCACGTGGCCCATGTTCAGTTGTCAAAGATATACCTGATCCAGGGGGAAATTAAGGCCGCCCAAGCCGAACTAGAGGCAGCGGTCAAACACGGAAGCCCAGACTTGTTTGTCTACCGAGCCTTGTCCAAATTGTATAACGACACCAGGGACAGCTACTTGGCGGAGAAGTATATCCGCAAAGGCCTCGCAATCTCAGATAACGACGGCCCTTTGTTGTTGGAGTACGGCAACCTGCTGGAGCGCAGGCACAAATACGAACAGGCGATTTATGCCTACGAACGGGCGTTGAATAAGTCCAATAATAAAGTATATTTATTAGGCAAGTTGACCAGCTTGCATCGTAAGCTAGGCAATTTCGAGGAAGCTAAAAAATTCATCAAATTGGCGCTACACTCAGACCCCAAGTCTTCGTGGGTCTTGGTCCAGCAAGCTGAGCTTTTCATTCACATGGGTTCCTGGGGCGAGGCCTTGGACGTGGTGAACAAAATGATCCAGCTCACCCCCGAGGATTACTGGCCCTACGCAAAAAAGGCTGTGATCCTTATCCAGTTAGATAAGTTTGAAGAGGCAGAAAAACAGATCCTACTGGCGTACCAAAAAAAGCCAGATGTCTACCGCCTGAAAGAGTTGGAAGGGCAAATCTTAGCTCATTTAGGGAAATATCCACAGGCTGCTGCAGCCTACGAAATCGCGCTGAAAGCCAACCCTGATAACGCTTTGATCTGGGCGAAACTAGCCTATGCACGGCTTCCTTTTGACCGAGAAAAAGCGTTGGAGGCCGTCAGTCGGGCGTTAGAGTTGGAAGACTTTGAGCTGACTGGACTCGAACTTTACCTTTATTTAACACATAAAAGCAGCGAGGTGTGGGGGTTTTCGCCGACAAGTGAAGAGGCCAAGATTCACCAACTGATCATAGAGCGGAAGCATCCAGCAGCGGCAAAACGGCTAGAAAAATTGAACAGCCCTTACAAACCCTATTTGAGCTTTTTTAACCAAATCTTCGTTAAAGGCAAAAAAGCAACGTTGTCAGTGTACCAAGATCAACCGCTCACCAAGGGGCCGGGCTGGTTTTCTTTTTATCAATCTACCCAAGCGTTGTTCAATGCCAATGACCCTGCAGCCTTGAGCCATCTGCAAGCAGCGAATCAGCTCAGTCCTCAAAACCCATGGATTGAAGCCCGGCTTGCTTATGGCTATGAGCTTAAAAAAGAATTCACCAAGGCTATCCCGCTCCTTGAAGCGCACTTGGTCAAAAGGCCGCAAAGCTTGTGGGCTAAATTGCGGTTGGCCTTGAATTATGACTTAAGCGCAATGCCCCTTAAATCAGAGGCAATGTACTTAGAAATCATCAAGAGCCGCCCAGATGACCACGTGGCCTTGAATAATTTGGCTTGGCTATATGCCACCGCCAAGGACCCTAAGATGCGCAAACTTGATGAGGCACTCGGACTCAGCGAAAAGGCAGTCACCTTACGTGCGAGTTCCGCAAACCTCGATACACTGGCCGAGATTCTATACCTAAAACATCAATATAAACCAGCTCTGAAAGTGATCGATCAAGCATTGGAGCAAGACCGAGAATCTTTAGATTATTTCAAAAAACAAAAGAAGAAGATTTTAAACGCATTGGAAAAACATGAATAACCCATACACAGCATTGAAACAGAGAGGCAACCATGGCTGAAGCAAACAATAACCAACAAAGCATTACCGACGCTGCACCTAAAGGAAAAGACTTCCAAGGGCAGGTGGAACACTTTATTGATGCCTTCACCAAACGGATGAACCTGACGGTTGGCCGAGATCTGGCTTCTGCTTCTAAGCGAGAGCAGTTCACCGCTTTATCTTACACGGTCCGTGATGAAATGGTTGATAAGTGGATCAAAACCCAATCCCATTATTACACCGAAAATCCAAAACGAGTCTATTACCTTTCCCTCGAATTTTTGATGGGCCGCACCATGGGCAATGCGTTGCTGAATTTGGGGCTCACCGATGTGGTTCGTGCTGCCTTAAAGGAAATGGATCTTGAACTAGATATTTTAGAAGAGTTAGAGCGAGATGCTGGCCTGGGTAACGGTGGTTTAGGCCGTTTGGCTGCCTGTTTTCTTGATAGCATGGCAACCCTACAGTTGCCTGCCTATGGTTACGGAATCCGCTACGAATACGGAATGTTTCACCAAACCATCGAAGGGTTGCAACAACGAGAATACCCCGACAACTGGCTTCATGAAGGTAATCCTTGGGAAATCAGCCGGACGGAAGAATCTTACGAAGTCCACTTTGGTGGACAGGTCACTGGGATTCGGAACATGTCCGACCGACACAGAGATATCTGGGAAGAGCATGAACGAGTCAACGCCGTTGCCTACGACGTCCCGATCCCTGGGTTTGGGAATGAAACAGTCAATACCTTAAAACTCTGGAGTGCCTATTCCACCGAGTCGTTCAATTTGGCCACCTTCAACGAAGGGAACTACATTGATGCGATTGTGGACAAACACCAGTCGGAGGTTATTTCCAAGGTTTTATACCCAAACGACAAAAGCTACCAAGGGAAGGAACTTCGGCTCAAGCAGCAGTACTTCATGGTGTCCGCCAGTTTACAAGACATCATCAAGCGACTTGAAAAGTGTGGGGATAAAATCCAAGACCTACCCAATAAGGTTTCGATCCAGCTCAACGACACTCACCCGTCGATTGCGATTGCCGAGATGATGCGAATCTTGTTGGATCACTACTCCTTCACTTGGGATGATGCTTGGGAAATCACCACCAATACCTTTGCTTACACCAACCACACCGTGTTGCCAGAAGCCTTAGAGACCTGGCCGGTGGACTTGGTGAACCAGGTATTACCTCGGCACATCCAGATCATCTTCGAAATCAACCAGCGGTTTTTGGACCAAGTGGCCGCTTATTTCCCTGGGGACTTTGAGCGCAGGGCTCGGATGTCGATCATCAGTGATGGGGATCAACAATCGGTCCGCATGGCCCATTTGGCTATTGTAGGAAGTTACTCGGTCAACGGCGTTGCCGAGTTGCACAGTAAATTACTGACCACCGGGATCTTCAAAGATTTCTATGAACTATACCCTGGGAAGTTCAACAACAAAACCAACGGCATCACCCCACGTAGGTGGCTGAAACATTGTAACCCACTGTTGTCCGAATTGATCACCGGTAAAATCGGGGACAAGTGGATCACCGACCTCGACGAGCTAAAAAAGCTGGAGCCCTTTGCGGAAGACGCAGCGTTCCAAATTCAATGGCGGAAGGTAAAACGGAAAAACAAAGACCAGCTGGCTGATATCATAGATGACCTGTGCCACGTCAAAGTGGATACCGACAGTGTTTTTGATGTCCAAGTGAAACGGATTCACGAGTACAAACGACAACTGTTAAACTGCCTGCATATCATTGCTTTGTACAACCAGATCAAAGAAGGAAAGGCCGAAGATTTTGTGCCACGGACCTTTATTTTTGGTGGCAAGGCTGCCCCAGGTTACCAGCGAGCTAAAGAGGTGATTCATTTGATCAACGCTGTGGGCAACTTGGTCAACCGGGATCGTCGGGTCGGCAAGCTGCTCAAGGTGGTCTATCTACCGAACTACGGTGTATCCATGGCTGAACGGATTTTTCCAGGTTCCGACTTATCGGAGCAAATCTCTACCGCAGGGATGGAAGCGAGTGGAACGGGCAACATGAAGTTTGCACTCAACGGCGCCTTGACTATTGGTACCCTCGACGGTGCTAATATCGAGATCAAAGAAGAAGTTGGAGACGATAACATCTTCATTTGCGGGATGACAGAAGCAGAAATCCAGCAAAAACGTGCTGAAGGATACAACGCTCAAGATTACGTCCAGAATGACCCAGAGCTTGCTCAGGTCTTACAACAAATCCGGGACGGGTACTTCAGCCCTAATAAGCCGGACCAGTTCATGGGTATCTATAACGGATTGGTGTACGATGGGGACTCTTTCATGGTCCTTGCGGACTACCGTAGTTATGTGGACACCCAAATGAAGGTGGCTGAGGCTTATAAGGACCAGGAACTTTGGGCAAAGATGTCAATCCTGAATGTCGCCCGGATTGGGAAGTTCAGCTCTGACCGAGTGATCGACGAATATGCCAAAGAAATTTGGGGGGTCAGCCCGGTGCCTATCCCTGATGGGAAGCTCAGCTAAAGGAAAAGTACGGGCGGTTTTTTGCCGCCCGTCGTTTTCTGCCCCACCGCTTGGCTTTCGTTCGGTCCGAGATTGAACGAGGGTTTCAGGTGGTGGTCCGCACCTCCCAGGTGTTTGACTGGCTAGCTTTTACCTTGGCTTTTTTTGCTTGGCCAAGCGGCCATAGTGCTCTTCAGGCGGCTTTCGCTCTGGTCAATCCTTTATAAATCCTCATCGGTTTCTCTGCAAACCACAAAGCTTCCTCGTGGTTTGTTTGAATCCCCAGAGCTTCCAAGATCGGTTTTTTGGCGAAACCATTAGACCCTCTGACTGAAATGAAATCTCGCTCCACAATATCTCCATCAACTGAGTAGCCATAAAGAACGGTGCTGAGTCAAAGTATAACAGTTAGTTAACATCTTTCTATCCTACCAGATTATTCACTGAAAAAGTTTTATTCCCACCTAGATACTGCTAGTACTGGCACAAGTTTTTTTAATTTTGGTTTCTTTTTTAAATTTTTACTCGTGAGGGGTATAATGCGTATTCAATGGATTGTTATAGTTTGTGTCGTCTTTATTCTAGGTGGCTGCAAAGCAAAAAATAGTGCTGCTGCTGACAGTGGTAGCGGTGGTGTTGGAACTGAAACCGCCACAGTCCCCTTAGAACCAAGTGCTCCCTTGATCGATACACCGACACAAGAAGCGAATGCCGCTAGCGGTGTCACCGCAGCAGGGTGGAGTGAAGCCGACCTGATCGCCGTAACTGGCGGGAATGCGATGGAGGCGACAAACAGCACTCTTGTAGCTGAGCTCGCAAGTTCTATTTCGATGTCAGGAACCGCAACTGCGTCAGGAACCGCTACTTCGTCAGGGACCGCTAGAATTGTCGCCAAACAAGCGTTCAAATCAATTTTAAATAAAAAAATCTTTGCTGCAGCCACACCGTACAGCAGTGCGGTTGATGTCACATCGGACTGTTCCACCAGCGGGACCATCAAAGTTTTGGGCACGACCAGCGGTTCAGACGATACCACTCTAGATGCCGCAGCAGGGACCTTCACGTCGGTATCTGAATCTTCCACCTCGGTAACCTATACCGCCGATGCCTGTAAGGACGTTGGAGGTTATACCTCCTGGGGGGCAGGCAAGTACCTGGAGACCTTCGCTATTGCAGCTAGCGGCACAGCAACCACTTATACCATCAAAATCACAGAGACCACAAAGAGCACCGATGGGATGGCGGTTCTGACTCCAGCAGGACAAAAGTTCAAACTCGCTGCCGATGCAGAAGGAAGGATCGTAGTAGATCAGTCAGGTACGATTGACTCTTTGGGCAACTTTACCCCCACAGCCGGTTCTATGTCTGTTGATTTCATTGGTACAGTGAATGGGGTTCTCTGCAAGCTAGCTCAGACCTATACGATGGACGAACTCTCCAAAGTGTCTTTTAACCCCATGGACGATGTATCTTGTCTGTAAAAATTCGGCTTTAACCCAAAGCTGGGCTTGTTCACAAGTCCAGCTGCTAGCTCAACTTACTGTACCGGTGGAGCGTCTGAAATGGCGAATCCACCGGTCTTGAAGAAGCCTCCCCCCCCACACACTATCAGCGACTCAACCAAAGAGTAGGTCAAACACCGAAGCAGCAGACACCGCCGGTCTGACGTTGAGCGTTCAGTCAATCAAGGGTGTTTTTACCGGTTTGACGGAAGTAAATCGATCTTTTCTTATGTTTAAACAAGAGGTATACAGGCTGATGAAAGACAACATTCGTTGACAGGCCGTTCAGGGCTCATTCTATATTCCAAAAGGGCTCAGAGGATCTTATGATCTCGAAATATCTCTGTAGATGCCGACTCAGCAACCCTCGAAGCCTTTCACCAAAGTTGAAATAAAATAGTCCCTTGACAATAAAATTCGGTTATAGAATACAATAACCCATGCCTTATTGGCTAGGGTTGCAGCTGGACGTATGTTTAAGTGTCTGGTGCCTCTGATCAAGGGGGAAAACATTGGGTTCGCAAATCTTCTCCAACTCCTGAAAAGGGTGATGGTTCCGTTTTGTGAGGCTGATTTTCCAAGTTTTTAAACGTTAACTTATACCATAATCCATCCAAAGGAAACAAAATGCCCATCGAAGCAATCGCCGCTTTACCCCCCGCACTTGAAACTACCCTAGGCTCGTTCCTGATCATTTCAGCAGCTTTTGAGGTGTCGATGAATGCGCTGTTTAATTGGCGAATTTTCTTATTATACGCCCACGGCAAGGGGATCAAAACCCCGATCAGCTTTGGGGTCGCCTTGATTTTTTGTGCTGAGTACGGCCTCGATTTATTCACCGACTTAGTCGTAAGTACCGGGCTAAACCCCGCTGCCACATCCGGGAAGGTCGGTGTGGTGTTGACCGCCTTTTTGTTCACCGGTGGGTCTGGATCATTTTATAAGATATTTGAACTGCTGAAAATCAGGAACCCCTTGGAGCTGAACAAAAAGGCTGAAGCCACAAGGGCGGCCGCCGCAGAAAAAGCGAGGATTGCGGCATCTACACAAGAACCCGAAGCCGTTCCAGCAAACAACCCTGTTGTTGATAACGCCCCCAAATAGAGCGGGTACAGACTGGGTGGCCTTGAAACAAGAGATTGTTTCAAGGTTGTCCGCTCTATCTGGGCTGAACTTGCGTACCTTTAGGTTAGATGAACGGGGCGTTTACGCCCGAACAAGCTTACGGCGGTCTTTGATCAGGTGATAGAGCTTTGTCACCGTCAACACCAACAAAATCCCTTCGTACATAAATTGGGCTTGGTCGTGCACCGTCTGCATCCACATGCTAACTGCATCTAACAGGTAAAAAGAATGGACATTCAAATAAACCACAACCCCCAGGAGAAACAATTGCACCCAAATTTTCCGGCTTCTGGCTAAAAGATAGCCCAAACACAGCAACAGTAAGCTGTAACCGACCATGTCCATCACCTTATTCCATCCAACTAAATTTGCCGAAGGGTTGATGACATAGCCCCACAGCAGGTAATAGTACATTCGCACAATCGTTACCGCACCCAAAAAATAAAAAATTTGGAGTAAGGTTTCGACCATTTGCAGCTCCCGGTCCTTCGGAGAATCTTGGATTTTTTCGATCAAACCACGAAAATAAAAGAACCCAACCCAAAGCAAAAAAAACAGCACAATTAGATACCGAACGATGTCAAAGAGCAGTACAGCCCTGGTGAAATCGTACTCCGCCGCATGATGATAATAGTCAAGGAGCATGTAAAAAATTTCACAGAAAAACCATGGCAGTATAAAGTGACTGAACCGCCAACCTTTAAACAACAAGATTGAAAAAACAATCGGTTCAAAGGAATAACTGAGGTAGATTGGAGCTCGGATGTGGAACACCTCCAAGAGGCTAAATCCCCGACCAAAATCGCCTTTGATCACCAGGAACCCAATGTACCAAACGCACAAAGAGTTCAAGGCAAAGACATAACCCAAGATGATTTGTTTTTTTCTGAGACTGGTTTTTTCGCTTTGAGTTGCCATTATTTCACTATATTTCTGTGTTTTTCACCATGGGGTGCTCCAACATCCCCGAGTTGACCTATGGATCATCACCCTGTTGAGCAGGGAATCGGTTGGGGACATTTCGAGGCAACGAGACCGGCGTTTACGCCGGAGCCAGTTTACGGCGGTCTTTGATCAGGTGATAGAGCTTGGTCACCGTCAACACCAACAAAATCCCTTCGTACATAAATTGGGCTTGGTCGTATATCGTGTTCATCCACATGGGCACGATGCCTAGAAATTGAACTGAATGAACATTTACATAGACAACCACCAGCAGAAGAAACAGTTGCACCCAAATTTTTCGGCTACCTGCCAATATATAGCCCAAACACAGCAACAGTAAGCTGTAACCAACCCGATCCAGCACTGCATACCAGCTTATTCGGCTCACCGAATGATTGATCACATAATCCCACAGTGGGTAATAATAGACTTGAACAATCGTTACGGCGGCCAAAAAATAAAATATCCGAAGTAAGGTTTCAACCATTTGCAGCTCCCGATCCTTCGGAGAGTCTTGGATTTTTTCGACTTGACTGCGAAAATAGAAGAAGCCAACCCAAAGCAAAAAAAACAGCACAACCAGACACCGAGCGATGTCAAAGAGCAACACAGCCCTGGTGAAATCGTACTTCCCTGCTCCATGATAGTAGACAAGGGGAGTATAAAAAGTTTCACAGAAAAACCAAGGCAGTACAAAATGGTTGAACCGCCAGCCTTTAAACAATAAGATTGAGCATATGATTGGTTCAAAGGTGATGCTCAAATAGAGCGGACCTCGGATGTGGAACACCTCCAAGAGGCTAAATCCCCGACCAAAATCGCCTTTGATCACCAGGAACCCAATGTACCAAACGCACAAAGAGTTCAAGGCAAAGACATAACCCAAGATGATTTGTTTTTTTCTGAGACTGGTTTTTTCGCTTTGAGTTGCCATTATTTCACTACATTTCTGTGTTTTTCACCATGGGGTGCTCCAACATCCCCGAGTTGACCTATGGATCATCACCCTGTTGAGCAGGGAATCGATTGGGGACATTTCGAGGTAATGAGACCGGCGTTTAAGCCGGGGCAAGCTTACGGCGGTCTTTGATCAGGTGATAAAGCTTGGTCACCGTCAACACCAACAAAATCCCTTCGTACATAAATTGGGCTTGATCGCGTACCGTCTGCATCCACATGCTAACTGCATCTAACAGGTAAAAAGAATGGACATTCAAATAAACCACAACCCCCAGGAGAAACAATTGCACCCAAATTTTCCGGCTACCGGCCAATATATAGCCCAAACACAGCAACAATAAGCTGTAACCAACCTGACCTAGCACTGCATACCAGCTTATTCGGCTCACTGAATAATTGATTACATAGCCCCACAGCGGGTAATAGTACATTCGCACAATCGTTACCGCACCCAAAAAATAAAAAATCTGGAGTAAGGTTTCAACCAGTTGCAGCTCCCGGTCCTTCGGAGAATCTTGGAGTTTTAGGATCAAACCACGAAAATAAAAGAACCCAACCCAAAGCAAAAAAGCCAGCACAACCAGGCACCGAACGATGTCAAAGCGCAGCACATCCCTGGTAAAATCGTACCTCCTCGCTCGATGATAATAGTCAAGGAGCGAGTAAAACATTTCACAGAAAAACCAAGGCAGTACAAAATGATTGAACCGCCAACCTTTAAACAACAAGATTGAACAAACAATCGGTTCAAAGGCATAACTGAGGTAGATTGGAGCTCGGTTGTGGAACACCTCCAAGAGGCTAAGTCCCCGACCAAAATCGCCTTTGATCACCAGGAACCCAATGTACCAAACGCACAAAGAGTTCAAGGCAAAGACATAACCCAAGATGATTTGTTTTTTTCTGAGACTGGTTTTTTCGCTTTGAGTTGCCATTATTTCACTA
>Ga0316204_10002795_pt1 | contig 37857 bp, 33 predicted proteins | sample 6monrhotite_MG_2_FD_205661 | JGI IMG/M metagenome (GOLD analysis project Ga0316204, IMG submission 205661) | Microbial mat bacterial communities from mineral coupon in-situ incubated in ocean water Damariscotta River, Maine, United States -... | ecosystem: Environmental > Aquatic > Marine >... | reverse complement strand
AGTCACTTGTCTAATAATACTTTTGAATCTACTCTTATTTTATAGATAAAATCGCTTTTGCTGATTATGCCGAGACAACCAAGAATCGAATATGAACATGCCTTTTACCATGTTATGAATAGGGGTAAAGCTAGGTGCATGATATTTCATGAAGATGTTTACTATCAAACATTTCTAGATACTCTCGGCGAGGCTTGTTTGCGGTTTGAATGTTTAGTTCGTGAGCTTTATTACCCACCAAATCCGCAAACGCGAGAGAGAAAACAGCCAGTTTAGGACACGGGTTGAGGAATTGATCAAGAGTATTGTGAAGCAAGCAACTTGCCCCCTTTTTCCATGACCCCTTTTTCACACCAAATCACTGGAGTCAATTGGTTGTTACGATACCAAAAGGTGGAATGACATCCCCGATAGTTGAACCTAATCGTTCAAGATTCGAAATGTTTGACGGCAAGCAATTGCTAGTTAGAGCCCATAATTTATCCATTTCTTACTTGGCATTATCAATACGCTGATATTCAAGTTTGATAACGTGTTGATCAAATTCCTGTGCAAAGTACTCACTCTTTTCAATAAATCCGTAGTGCTGATAAAACCCTCTGCCAATAGAATTTTCTTTGAATACATCCAATTCGAGCGTTTGATGCAAGCTGCGGGCTTTATCCATTAATTGTTTTCCAATTGATCATTTTTTTCCTTTACAAATAAGCCTCAAAGTAGAATATCAAAATCGTCATCAACAATTCTCGAAACGTTTAGTACTAGATGCCGCAAAAAATAAATACTGATGCCTGCCGATTGAAGATGAAAGATTTTATGGTTGGCACTAGATTCAATATTGACATGGTGGGCCTATTTTTTGAAATTTTTGAAGTTAATAAAAGGGTTACTGAAGAATCTGAACTATACCCAAAGCCATTGGAGTTGCAGCTAGGCGGCGAAGGAACTCAGCCCCATGAGCTTAGGCGTACTAAGCGATTGGGGTGAGTGAGAGCAGCCAACAACGCTGCAGCTTCAAGGGAGACGGGTATATGACCCAAACCCCTCGCTTAGGGCGCGTTGTGATATAACGCCCTACCTCGCACATTATCTACATGTTCTTTGTTCGGGCGCTATCCATGGCCAAGTTATGTAAGGTGTATTTAAATATGTCTTTTCCAGTTGTGAAAACCTAAGTTTGTTAGACTACCATTAACTCAGCAATGTGGGTTTGCTCGGACGGACACGTTTATACCAGTTCAAAAAGCACTTAAGGAAGCAAGAAATGAAACTAAATTGTGATTTAGGTGAAAGCTTTGGTATTTGGAAATTAGGCCAAGATGATAAGTTAATGCCGCACATAGATATGGCCAATATTGCCTGCGGCTTTCATGCTGGTGATGCACATGTAATTCACAAAACGCTGCTGCTAGCAAAGCAATATAAAACAGACGTTGGCGCACATCCAAGTTACCCAGATAAATTAGGATTTGGACGAAGAAGTATGCTTTGTTCAAAGCAGGATATTATCGAGCTCATTCATTACCAAGTAGCAGCACTTGATGGTATGGCTAAGAACCAAGGTATCAATATCACTTATGTTAAGCCTCATGGTGCGTTATATAATGACATGATGAGTGACGATAGTGTCTGTGATGCCATTTTCGAGGCCATCAGTGGTTACCATCGTCCATTAAAGTTGATGTTGTTAGCAACACCAAAACAGCAAAGTTATCGAGAAAAAGCCAAGGCATCTGGCATTGAACTTATTTTCGAGGCATTTTCTGATAGACGATATACCCAAAGTGGTTATTTAATGTCACGGAAAGATCCACAGGCTTTGCTCAGTGAAGATGAAATCATTCAGCAAGCAAAAAGCCTAATGGCTAGTGGTGTGGTTATTTGTGATACCGGTAAAAAAATTGCGTTACAAGCCGATTCTCTTTGTGTACATGGCGACAATGAACAGGCAATTAAGGTGATAAAAGAGCTAAAGCGTTTATGCCACAATTAGTTCATTACCCGCAGATTGAAGTGGCTGGTGAAGGTGCTTTAATTATCTACCTAGACAAAGTAGCTAACAGCGCCACTATTAAAAAAATTACTCAGCTAAAATATAACATTGCCAATGTCTTAGGCGATTGTGTGCTTGAGTTGGTTCCGTCATATGCCTCTCTGTTAGTTATATTTGATCCACTTAAAACGGAATATTTTGCCGTTAAAAAAACGATTTTAACATTGCTCAATGCAAATATTAGCGACCTTTCAGGCTCACAAAAAATCATTGAACTTGCGGTGTATTATTCACCAGAAAGTGGCCCTGATTTAAAAGCAATTGCGAGCCGTTCAGGCTTAAGCATCGAAGATGTCATTGAAATTCATCAACAAACAATCTATCAAGTTTTTGCAATTGGTTTTGCCCCCGGTTTTGCTTTCTTAGGGCACGTTGATGAGCGCATAGCCTGCCCTCGATTAACATCACCTAGAGCAAAAGTAGCAAAAGGTTCGGTTGCTATAGCTGATCGACAAACGGCTATTTATCCAAGTGAATCTCCTGGAGGTTGGAATTTAATTGGTTTATGTCCTGTGACCTTGTTTAACCCAAAAGTCTCGCCTTACTTAACTTATCAAGTGGGTGATAACGTTAAATTTAATGCCATTACTCAATCAGAGTTTTTAGAGCTAGGTGGGCGTTTGTGAAACATGCACCCAAAAGCTACTTTGAAGTAGTTCATCCTGGCATTTTATCTACATTTCAAGATTTGGGGCGTTTTGGGCAAAGCCATTTAGGATTTACATCTGGTGGCCCAGCCGATAAACAGGCTTATCTTTGGGCGAATCGGCTTTTAAATAATCCTCAAAATTGCCCTGTGTTGGAGGTCAATTTTGGTGGTTTAAAACTGATTGCCAAGACAGCCACCACCATAGCAGTAACAGGAGCAAAGGCGCCATTAACCATAAATGGTCAAACAAAAGACACTTGGCGCAGTCATCATGTTAATGCTGATGACGAAATAAAGATTGGTTATGCCTCTGAAGGTTGCAGAACATATTTAGCCGTATTCGAAGGCTTTTTAGTTGAACAACAATTTAATAGTGTCTCAACTGTTATCAGAGAAAAAGTCGGTGGAACTAACGGTGGTGCGTTAACTGCCGGCGAATTGTTATGTTATAAGCCAACCCCAAGGCAAACACTTTACGCTTTAGGTAGCAACGACATTCCCCGTTATGCAAATTCATTAAGGATACAAGTGGTGACTGGATATCAACACGCATTATTTGAGCCCGTTGAATTAGCCAAATTCTTTTCGAATGAATATCAGGTAAGTGCTCAATGTGATCGCATGGGTTATCGAATCAATGGCCCAGCAATTCAATCAGGTATCTCTCAAATGCTTTCTGAAGGCATTTGCAATGGGGCGATTCAAATTCCGCCAGATGGCCAGCCGATCATTTTATCCGCTGATCGTCAAACCATTGGTGGTTATCCCAAGCTAGGCTCGGTGTTGTCATTAGATCTAGATTTACTGATGCAATGTAGCCGAGGCGCTAAAATAAATTTTGAGCCGATTTCTATCCACTGTGCCCATACCATGCTGCATTTAGCCAACGCCAGATACGCAGAAACAAAACTCATCAAGCTAGTCCGGTAAATGACAAGCAGGACAACGCTATTAAACTCAATTCAATCTCAGCTCGATTTATGCTGTTACAATCGAAATTTGGACTAGGCCAAATAAAAAATGACTATCGCCAATTCCCCGTCCAAGCTCAGCTTGCCCCAGCAAAATCCCGGTGTGACCACTGTCCTAGAGTTTCTTATTCTCAAGTTTCCCGCTATCACCGCTGATGTGTGGCAGCAACGTATGGTGGACGGCAAGGTGCATTGGCATGATGGCAGCTTAATCCATGCACACACCGCTTATGCTGCCCAGCAACGGGTTTATTATTATCGCGAAGTTTTATGTGAGCCTGTTATTCCTTTTGCAGAGAAAATAATATTTGAGGACGAGCTGATCTTAGTGGCATACAAACCGCATTTTTTACCGGTAATGCCAGGTGGTGAATATGTTGCAGAATGCCTGCAAAATCGCCTGCGCAATAAAACCGGTAATCAGCAACTGCAAGCGGTGCATCGCATTGATAACGGCACTGCAGGTTTGGTATTGTTTTCAGTTAACCGCCACTCTCGTCAACATTACCATGGCCTGTTTGCAACACATCAAGTCAGCAAAACCTATCAAGCCATTGCTAGTACGATTAATAATCCTGTGCTAGATAACCAGCAGTGGGAAATTAAAAATTGTTTGCAGAAATCCGAACCGAGGTTTTTGATGCATATTGTCGAAGGGCTCGCCAACAGTCATTCGCGCATTCGTTGTCTGCAACGTTCAGCCGACAAAGCCTTATTTGAGCTCAACCCCATAACCGGCAAAACCCACCAATTACGCGTACATATGCAAAGCATTGATTTGCCATTAGTGAACGATAGTTATTATCCAAAGTTACAGTCAGTTAAACCAGGTGATTACAGTAAACCCTTGCAACTATTAGCACAAAAACTGCAATTTATTGATCCGATGACAAAACTGGCAAGATGCTTTTCTAGTGATACCGAACTCAGCCTAGATTAAGGGGCATACTCTTTGTGTCTTTTTTACTTTTAGGGAGAATAAATTATTAGCTTCGTTTTGTTACAAATTCACTCCAATGTGTCAGCCCTAATTCATTAAGAGATTTAATGAATTGTTGATTGATTTGAGCGGCTTTATCTTGATTCCCGAGGCCTTGTTCTAGCAACGCCATTTGATACTGTGAAAAGGCTCTGGGAGCGGAATATTCTTTAGATATGCTGGCAAGTTGCTCATACAGTTGACGGGATATCTGCTCGTTGCCCGTGATGCGATGAACATAAATTGCAATACATAGTAAACTGGGTACTGAAATATCCTTTTCATTAACAGACTGGATGCTTTGGGTAGCAAGTTGTAATGCGGATCCCAGTTGGCCCTGAGAAGCATAAAAAGCTGCCAAATAAGCTTTAGACACATCTACGCACCTTGAATAACCAGACTGATGCGCCACGGTTAAAGCTTCGATACAACAATCTTGCGCTTCCGCGATATCACCTCTGAAAAGGTGGGATGCACCTTTTAGCTGCAATGCAGTACACAGAAATAGTTCTTTTTCAATTGATGGTTTATAGGGATCGCATTCCGAAATACAATTTTCAGCGCTAGAAATGGCTGAATCAAATTGACCTGTGAAGAGATAGTAGAGTGAAAATGTACTGTAAAAATGCGCCTTTTCTAGTCCGGCTGACTCCTTGTTTGACTCACAGTGGGCCAAGTAGTTTAGGCACTGCTCATAATTACAATCAAAGAAGTGCGTAATTGCGAATGCCAAATTAACAGAGAAAATAAGCTCTGGCTGGTTTGCCTTTGATGCTTTGACAGAGGCTTTGGTGAAATATTTAAAGGCCGCTTTTTGCTTTCGATGCAGCAGTGACGCATAACCTAACTTGATGTAAAAATTCGCTAGAATGGCACTTGGAAGTTGAGAATGAAATGTCGACTTAATCAGTGAAATGGCAAGTTTGATCTTACTGCTTGCCAGCAACTCATAGAGTAGGCTGTCGTTGTGCAATTCGTTGACTAGCGTGTCGCGATTTTTGGCGCTTGGGTATATATCAATTTCTGATCTAGCAATTAAGTCGTCCATTTCACAATCAAGCACTTCCGTCAATTTTTGTAAGTTTCTGGTCCTGATCCGTGTGACATCACCGTTGAGCCAGCGCGTTAATGTTTTTTCACTGACCTCTATTTTTTTTGCCAGCCAGACATGTTTGATAGACAGACTATTAATCAGAGATGTTAGTTTCTCTCTGTTAATAAGTTCTGTCTTATTACTATTCACGGGCTGTGTTTTCCCCTAGTTAGAATGTGCACTGATAAGCGCGTAATTGGATTCAGTCAAGCATCGCCACATAATTGACATGGGGCAAATATGTCCCTCTATGTCCGTTGTATAGGTAGATAGTATGTCCCTATACTATAACTTAAGCCACTATCTGGCATATTTCGTTCAATAAGGAAGAATAAGTATGAAAAATTTTCGGTTTGTATCCTTAGTGATCGCATTAAGTACCAGTTTTCTCGTGAATGGGGCGGGATCTCAGGAGTCAAAATTTGTCCTGGGTATTGCACTAGGTTCAAGCTCAGTAAACATTGACCAAAACAAAATTCAGACAGATGTAGACTTCGATGACGACGGATTTGGTGCTACTTATCTAGTGGCTTATCGGTGGGGAAACAATCTTGTTGCTGAAGCTAATTTGTCCCATGCTACCAACAATTTTTTATTTGAAGGCTTTGATTTTTACAAAACGACGGAACTGAAGTTGATGCTGGGATATTCTTTTCAGTTGGCTCAGTACTTACGTATAGTGCCTATGCTTGGTGTCAGTAAATGGGATCTAGATAGTCAGGAAGGTCTAGTTTTCAATTCAGGGCCGGAGCAAAGAGTTGAATTTGATGGTACGGACTTAACTTATAAATTAAGTCTGGAACTTCCAATTAATGACAGTTTTTCTTTATCACTTTCTTATGCTAAATCCCATTTAGACCTTGGCACAAGCGAGCTGTCTTTAGTGGGGCTAAAATTTGAATTCTAAAACCAATAAGGTTACCATTTTTTGAAAAAATGGGCCGAGTGAATAAATAGTTCATCAAACGTTAGTTAGGCAAATATCCTTTCGGTTATTACATCAATATTTGTTAAAATACTCAGCTTGGATCACACAGGTAATTCCACATGACGCAAACCTGCGCCGACTCCCTTGTTGTACTAGATTTTGAAACCACAGGGCTGTCACCCAATATGGGAGATAGGGCCATAGAAATAGGCGCTGTTCGTCTTGAAAAAGGGCAAGTCGTGGAGCGTTTTCAAGCACTGATGAATCCTGGTAAACGGGTTAGCGGATTTATTGAAAACTACACTGGTATCACTAACCCTATGTTAAGCCAAGCTGCTCCTTGTGATGAAGTCATGGAAGAGTTTGCTAACTTTATAGGTCACAGCAACCTTGTTGCCCATAATGCCTCATTCGATAAACGTTTTTTGGATGCGGAATTGGGTCGAATATCTAGAAGTTATAATGGTCATTTTGCTTGCTCTTTACTTATTGCAAGGCGTTTATATCAACATGCGCCTAGTCATAAGTTAGGTTCGCTAATTGCTTATAAAAACATCTCGTCAGAGGGTGGTTTTCACAGAGCCTTGTTTGACTCAGAAATGACAGCGAAACTGTGGATGACTATGTTAGACGATATTTCCCAACTAATAACGGCAAAAGACGTACCCTTTACATTGATCCAAAAGCTGGCTAAAACCCCAAAGAATGCGGTGAGTAAATTACTGCAGGCCCAATAATGACTCAGTTGCTTTTGAGAATATTGGCAAAGTCGCAACTCATCTTTGCTTTTCTCTGTGCTCTCTGCGTCCTCCGTGGTTCACAATATCTTTGACCTTTAGCTTTTCAGTATTAAAAGCTTTACACCACATAGGAAACAGAGCGTTTTTAATATGTGTAAGTATCGACTTTAAGGCTCTTTATGTCGATAATGGACCATTCAGTCTGATCATCTAAAACTTCTACAGGAATGATTTTGAAAATTACCTTATCGATTTATTTGCCACTAATGTTCAGCGCTATTTTGATTTCATCATGTTCGGCTGTCAGCCAACATGCTGTGCCTAGTCTTGTTTCACAAAACCCTGTTACAAAAAGCATCCTTAAAAAAGAAGTAAATGCCTTTGCAGATGTTGTTTCTGCTACCTCGTCATTAAGTCAGCAATATGGTGCAGATAAGGTGTTAATGGTGATGGATATAGATAACACCATACTCACAAGTACCACTGATTTAGGCAGTGATGTTTGGTATCAATGGCAAAGAGGGAAGCTTGATATTAAACCCACAGCATCACAAAAAGTCACTTGTTTGTTTGAAGATTCAATAGGCTTGCTGTACGAATTAGCACCCATGAAGTTAACCGAAAACAACCTCAATCAAACTATATCGAACTGGCAAATATCTGGGCATACTGTAATGGCGTTAACATCTCGTGCGCCTAAATATCGCGCCGCTACTGAGCGAGAATTGGCCCGTAATCAGGTTGATTTATCTTCCAGTGCACTTGTACCAGTGGGGCAAGATACGCTGATGTTTAGAGAGAAAAGGGGTAGAGAACTTAGCTATATGCAAGGTGTTATGATGACCTCTGGCATGAATAAAGGAGACATGTTGCAATACCTGTTAGAGAAAACTGGTAGAGAATTTGCGGCTATCGTGTTTGTGGATGATTCTCAAAAGAATATTGAAGATATGTACAAGGCCTATCAACAGGTCAAAAATGTGGATATGCGTATTTTTCATTACACTCATATTGAAGATGAGCGTGAAAAACAGTTTGGTCAGGTATTAACACAAGGTCAGGCGGATAACATGGCCGAGCAGTGGCAACAATTAAACACTGCCTTGGGCCATATATTTCCTACAAGAGACCTAACTCAGGGCTGTTTGTCTATATAACCTAATCTTGATTTTTGTGTTAGCTCTGGTTGTAACCGAATACTTGCTCACCCGCTATATAAGTGGCGTTCACATAATATTGATCGCTTAATACGACCCAGTCTGCAGCAAACCCTGGAGCCAAATAACCCTTTTGTAGTTGCAAGCCTAGGAATGTGGCTGGAGTGGTGGAAGCCATCTTGATAGCGTCTTCAATAGTGCACTGTAAATCTTGTACGCAGTGACGAACGGCACTGGCCATATCAAGTGCCGAACCTGCTAATCTACCGCCTTCGATGGTTAATTTGTTGCCTTGTCGATTGATCTGCATACCGGCAAATTGCAATTCGACTTGTTCACTACCAACATGCGACATAGCATCGGTCACCAGCATGATACGCTCAGGCGTTTTGCATTTAATCGCCAATTGGCAACTCGTGATATCCACATGTTGATGATCAACAATTAACCCACAATAGCTGGATGTGTCTAACAATGCGGCTCCCACCATACCTGCTTCTCTACTTTGCAATGGTGACATGGCATTGAATAAGTGAGTAAAACCTTGGGCACCCGCTTGGAGTGCCGCAAACGTCTCAGCGGCACTAGCATTTGAGTGACCTAAACAGACCTTTACATTAGCCTTGACTAATTCCCCAATGACCTTCAAAGAAACGTTTTCAGGGGCCAAAGTGACACACACTAATCCCAGATCAGTACGTTTAAAAACGGCCATTTCTTGAGGGCTAATTTTACGGATATGTTGGGATGGATGGATCCCTTTTTTAGGCTGACTTAAATGTGGCCCTTCGAAATGAATGCCTATGATGCCTTGCACATTTTCAGCGATGGCTGTTGCCACGGCATCGGCTGCCAATTGCATCGTCTCTAAGTCATCGGTAATAAGGGTAGGCAAGATTGCGGTGCTACCACACTGTTGATGGGCACGGCTCATAGTGATCAATGTATCTAGGGTTGGCTGATTATTGAACAAAACGCCGCCACCACCATTGACTTGCACATCCACAAAACCAGGAGCGACTAGGCCAGACAACAGGGTAGCATCGCCTGGAGATAGTGCTGTTTCCATCGAGATTATTTGACCACTTTCAACAGTCAGCATTTGATTTCTTTTAACGGTTTTTCCGTCAAATAAGTGTTCTGCAAAATAACGTTGCATCTATGCCTCGAGCTGTTTTTGTGAGGTTTTCAAGATAAGACTCTGCTAGCCAGTTTTGACTTAGCATACAGAATTGCACCCTGCTCTGGTGTGGCTTGAGCAGGCTGGATCATGGCCTGAAGTTGGCTATCCAAATAAGGCATCAAAGGTTCTGTTATGCCACCAATCAAAGACAAACGCTCTAGGTTGCCGCTTAATAAGCGCCGACAAATTTTGTTGATATAAGTCGCCGCCTGATTAACCAGCAATAATGCATCTTCTTGTTGGTTTGACGCTAGCTGAAATACCAGCGGAGCAATCGACCCATAAAATGCCGGTTTTGCATCTAAGGTTAAGCTCACTAAATCATAGGCATTATCACAACTTGTCAGATCCATTATTTGTTCGCTGAGTAGATCCGTAGGGTGAATACCATCCAAGACTTCAAGACAATGACTAATCGCCATCTTGCCAAGCCAAGCACCACTGCCTTTGTCGCCGACTACAAAACCATGCCCGCCGACTTCAAAGTGTTGCTCATTATGAATGGCGACCCCTGATGACCCAGTTCCTACTATTACAACGGCTCCGTCTTGGCCCAAATGGGCCCCAAGACAGGCTATATGTAAGTCAGTGGTTATCTGCCAGCTGGCAAAAGGTAAATGCTGTGTTAGAAATGTTTGTTTTACATGGGGGATGTTAATACCTGCCAAGCCTATTCCTGCGTGGATTTGGTTTAGAGATAACCCATTAATATTCGATTTGGCGATGGCTTTTTCACTGGCTTGAAGTACCGCTTTTACTGAACCTATCAAATTCCGCGCGGCATTAGCTGGACCAGTAATAGCTTCAGCCAGAAGGTTTCCTTGAGCATCTTCAAGGCGTGCTTTGCATTTGGTGCCGCCACCATCAATACCTAAAAAGAAGTCTGTAGAATTAGTCAAAAATAATTCCTCTGTGTTTACAACGATGCATACTTTGTTTATCCACTATTGCTAATTTTATACTTACGTTTTTCCAGCTTTAACTATGCACTAATTCTTTAAGCAAAAGTCACTGTTATCATTATTGAGTGAAGATCATTTTTAGGATTATTTTGTAAAATACTGAAGCTAAGTGAAAGTGCTTCTCACTTGGTTATACCCGTCTCCCTTGAAGCTGCAGCGTTGTTGGCTGCTCTCACTCACCCCAATCACTTAGTACGCCTAAGCTCATGGGGTTGAGTTCCTTTGCCGCCTAGCTGCAGCTCCAATGGCTTTGGGTATAGGTATTTTTCCAAGTTGTAATTTTTTGGCACATTCCAACCTGTCTCAAGTTTAGTCCAAGTTAACTTAATCTATAGGGAAGAAAAATCAGGATATGCTATATAAGATCAGCTCTTTTGGGGAGTGCATTAATATTCGGGCGTATTTAACCCGTGCTGATGTCACTGATTAATCGGAGACATCTTTAGGGCTGGAAACAAACACATTGGTTTGACGGAATTAAGCACATGATTTTACTGCATTAGACCCAAAAATTTTGCAACCCACTTAACCTTTTGGAGATCTTATGAAAACTATTTCGTCCATTATCTCATTAGCTGTTGTTGTCTCAGCCTGTTCCACACCCGTCCCAGAAGAACCAATCAAAGTAGCAATGGCCGCTAAGGTTAGTGGTTGGCAGGTAGACTTTTTAGATGAATTTGACACCTTTAACCCAGAAAATTGGCAAGACCAAATGTTATGGGTGAATGATGAAGACCAATGTTATGTGCCAGACAATCAGTTTAATACCCGGGAAGTCAGTGAAGGTACACTCAAACTAAGAGTGATTGACCTAGGTGAAAAACGGCCTTGCGACAATATGAACAAAGCAGGCAAACAACATCACGACACACAATATGTGGCCGGTCGTATTGCTTCAAAAAACCTTAAAGAGTTTGTAAAAGGCAAATGGACCGCCAGATTAAAAGTTGAGAACAGTGGTCAACCTGGCATGTTTCCAGCGTGGTGGTTGTTAGGCTCTTTGAACAATGAACCACCAGTGCAAGAAGCGGATGAAACCGTATGTTGGCCAATGACAGGCTCTGGCGAAATAGACATTTTTGAACATCATAGTGATGGGGGCTCGGATCACTATGCAGCCCGTGCCATTACAAGCCTGGGTTATTGTGGTGGAGGTGATTGGCAGGCACTGATGTTGGTGCAAGCCGCAACTTTGGGTGAATACCATGACTATTCGGTAGAATTGCTTGGCAATGATATTATTTTCCGCCTCGATGAAGTGGAAGTGTATCGCAATAGCAAGGAAGAAGATCAATTCCCCGAGCCGTTATTCGCTATCCTAAATTTTGCTAAGATCAATGACTCACCTATGACTCAGAACTGGACCATGGAAGTGGACTGGGTGAAACACGAAGTCTGGAAATATACCCGTCTCCCTTGAAGCTGCAGCGTTGTTGGCTGCTCTCACTCACCCCAATCACTTAGTACTTCTAAGCTCATGGGGCTGAGCTCCTTTGCCGCCTAGCTGCAACTCCAATGGCTTTGGGTATAAATAAAGGTGCTTCGGTGGTCAAAAATTTCTCAGTTAGACTTTTGGCCGCGTCTAAATTCACTTGGCGATACCCCCACTAATTTTTTAAAGCTTTTTGAAAAACTAAATATATTTGTGTATCCCACATAACTAGCGATATGTTGAACCGGCCAGCGGGTATTGAGTAACATGCTTTTGGCGCGCTCTATACGCAAATGAATGAGTTTTTGTATCGGGCTTTTCCCAAATTGTGCTTGGCACAAACGGTGTAAATGAGGGGGCGAATAATGCAATTGTTCACACATGGCCTCTATCGTCCAGTCATACTGGAGGCGTTTTTCGATATCTTGAAATAAACTATGCAGTCGAGTATTTGCCTTGTTTTGATTGTCTCCTCGCAAGATAGCGTTTAGATAATGGCTTAAGATTGGCATGACCCCTTCGCGCAAAGTAGCATCCGCTTCGCTATATAAAAGCTCCAGGGCAAAATGTAACGACTCGAGTTTTTGATTGTTGATGACGCGGGCTTGTTCTAAAGCGATATGTTGCCAACGTTTTGTATTGGCGAGGTTTAGCCAAATAATGTCCCATTGCTCCCCAGTTATGCTTACCTTAAAACTCTGCTTGCTTGGTAAAATTGCAAGGGTATGGGGAACGAGAGCGTATTCTTTGTTTATAGTGGTTAACTTGCCTTGCCCTTTAAGGGTATAAAATAGTGTATGTTCAAGTGGAGCGGTGCGCGCTACGCAATATCTTCCTGATAAGTTAGAACAACCAGCTAGGGTGATTTCAAGATTTTTTATTTCCGCTAAAATATCTAAATCTATGAAGCGTTCATAGCAGTTGGGGCCAATATCTAGTACATCTTTGATGGGGTTTTTCATGAATTAAAATGATAGTTTTGGATAAAATATCGATAGTTTAATCATAATGAAAATTTAGCGTTATAGCTATAATATGGTGCATATACCCAAAGCCATTGGAGTTGCAGCTAGGCGGCAAAGGGGCTCAGCCCCATGAGCTTAGACTTACTAAGTGATTGGGGTGAGTGATAGCAGCCAACAACGCTGCAGCTTCAAGGGGGACGGGTATAAGCACAACACTAGAATACGCATCTCACATGCCTACAGGAAATACCATGACGTCATTAGAGCAGATTATTCAACGCCGCGATTGGGAAACACCACTCACCACACAAATCAATAAAGTGAGGGCCCATAGTCCACTTAATGGTTATAAAACTATTGCTGATGCTCGTCATAAACAAAATCCACAAAGGCAACTACTCAACGGTGATTGGGAATTCAAGTTATTTAATAAACCAGAAGAGGTCGATGGGTCATTTCTTAATGAGCAAACTAACGACAATTGGCAAGAAATTCCAGTACCTTCAAATTGGCAACTTCAGGGTTTTGATAAACCCATTTATTGCAACGTTAAGTATCCTTTTGCGGTCAATCCGCCTTTTGTTCCCAGTGATAATCCAACAGGCTGTTACCGAACTGAATTCGAAGTGACTCAAGGGCAATTAGCGCAGCGTAAGCATATTATTTTTGATGGGGTTAATTCGGCGTTTCACTTGTGGTGTAACGGCCAGTGGGTGGGATATTCCCAAGACAGCCGCCTGCCTAGTGAGTTTGATTTACAAGCATTTTTGCAGGTGGGTAAAAACCGCATAGCCGTAATGGTGATACGTTGGAGCGATGGCAGTTACCTTGAAGACCAAGATATGTGGTGGCTTAGCGGCATATTCCGCGATGTGTTTTTGCTTAGTAAACCGCAACAACAAATTCGTGACGTATTTATTACACCTGATTTAGACGCTTGTTATCGTGATGCCACTTTGGCCATCAAAACTACTGTTAATGCTCCCGATAATTACAAAATTTGCGTACAAGTATTTGCTGGTGATTCAGCCATCTGTGAACCTCAGACCCAAAATACAAATAACAAACGAGTAGATGAAAAAGGTGGTTGGCATGATGTGGTATTCCAAAGTATCGCCATTGAAAACCCTCGAAAGTGGACCGCTGAAACACCTAACCTTTATCGCTGTGTGGTAAGCCTACAAGACGAGCTAGGCAACACAGTCGATGTAGAAGGCTACGACATTGGTTTTAGAAAGGTCGAAATTATCCATGGGCAATTATGCGTAAACGGTAAGCCGCTAATGATACGCGGCGTTAATCGACACGAACATCATCCAGAAAATGGTCATGCGGTATCCGAATCTGACATGATTACCGATATTAAGCTAATGAAACAAAATAACTTTAATGCGGTGCGTACTGCTCACTATCCGAATCACCCCCGCTGGTATGAGTTATGTGACGAGTTAGGGCTGTATGTGGTGGATGAAGCCAACATAGAAACTCACGGTATGTTTCCTATGGGGCGATTAGCTGCTGATCCACAATGGGCTGGCGCTTTTATGTCGCGTTACACCCAAATGCTAGAACGGGATAAAAACCATGCCTCTATTATTATTTGGTCACTGGGCAATGAGTCTGGGCATGGTGCCAATCATGACGCTATGTACGGCTGGTCTAAAAGCTTTGACCCGTCGCGGCCAGTGCAATATGAGGGTGGTGGCGCTAACACCACAGCCACAGATATTATTTGCCCTATGTATGCGCGAGTTGATACTGATGTTGCAGATGAGGCAGTGCCTAAATATTCAATTAAAAAATGGCTCAGTTTACCGGGCGAAACCCGACCACTGATCTTATGCGAATATGCTCATGCAATGGGTAATAGCCTAGGTAGCTTTGATGACTATTGGCAAGCCTTTAAGGAATACCCACGACTACAAGGTGGCTTTATTTGGGATTGGGTTGATCAAGGCCTATCCAAAACCGATGAAAACGGAGTGCATTATTGGGCCTATGGCGGTGACTTTGGCGATACAGTGAACGACCGTCAATTTTGTATCAACGGGCTGTTATTTCCTGACCGTACTGCTCACCCAAGTTTGTTTGAAGCTAAATATCAGCAACAACATTTGTCTTTTACCCTAGCGCCAGTAGCTACAAACTCAAACCACCATGAATATTTGCTCTCTATTTTTAGCGATTATGTGTTTAGAGCCACAGACAATGAAAAATTAGTTTGGCGACTGTTGCAAAATGGAACTGAAATTGAAAAAAGTGAGGTAGCCTTAAGTATTGCACCGCAAAGTTCGCTTACCTTAGCCATTAAACTTGCGGCACAATTTGAACAAGGTGCTCAATACCACTTAAACGTAGAGGTCGAACTAACTGACGACTGTAGCTATGCGCAAGCAGGTCACGTAATGGCAACCGAACAATTTTTATTAGCCAATAACCAAAGTTTAATGAGCACTGCTTTTGCAAAACAAGGTGATCAACTGCCCCATAGCTTAATTGAAAATAATGATGCCATTACTGTTCAGGGATCAGGCTTTACGCTCACATTTAATCGCCAAACAGGACTGATTGAAAATTGGCAGCAAGACAACAAACAAGTCATAGCTAGCCCACTTATTGATAATTTTTATCGAGCCCCATTGGATAACGACATTGGTGTAAGCGAAGTCGACAACCTTGACCCCAATGCATGGGAAGCACGCTGGTTAGCTGCAGGCATTGGTAAATGGCAACGTAGATGTCGCCAGATTGATGCAATATCTTCCAAGGTGGATGTACGTATTATTTGTGTATTTGATTATGAATATAACGGCGAATTAGGCTGTCAAACCGAATGGACTTATATCATCAATAATTGCGGTGAAATGAAAGTTAATATTACTGTTCTTTTAAGCGAAAAGTTACCACCTCTGCCACGTGTCGGAGTCAGTTTAGGCATAACAAAACAAGATAACCTTCAGGTTAAATGGTTAGGATTAGGGCCATTTGAAAACTATCCAGATCGTAAATCGGCAGCCCGTTTTGGTGAGCACAGTTTGCCTCTAAATGATCTGCATACGCCTTATATTTTCCCCACTGATAACGGCTTGCGTGGTGATTGTAAATTACTCGAAATAGGTAAATTGCGGGTTGCTGGTGAGTTTTTATTTGCAGCAAGCGAATATTCTCAAAGTCAGTTAGCCGCAGCTAAACACACTCACGAATTGCTAGTGGATGATGTGATCCATGTACATATTGACCATCAACATATGGGGGTAGGCGGTGATGACTCTTGGAGTCCGAGTACACACAAAGAGTATCTACTAGAGAAAAAGCAATACAGTTATTCATTTATTTTTAAAAACTAAAATGCTTGGTGATTACAAAACCAAATTTCTGGGAGGCGCTCGGCTAATTATGGTGGTTGAATCGAGATCTGTTTGAGCACTATCTTCAGGTTGATAAACTAATATGTAGCTGGCGATAAAAATTGCATCACCTGCTTGCAGAGTGTAATCATCCTCCAATGCTTTTCCGTTAACCTTTGTACCATTTACCCCAAGATTTTGAATGACCCTATTGCCATTAACTGATTTTATTATGGCGTGTTTACGAGATACTTTTGAATCAGGTATGCTTACAACACATTTCGCATCTCGACCTAAAAGAAAATCGCCATCGTCAAGTTTAAATGAGGCTTGTAATTCGTAGTTAGCGTACATGTCTAGTCGAGCCATAATTCCAATTACCTTGTGGATCCAATATAAATCCCATCAAATTTGATGGATAAGTCACAATGTGGCCGTTAGACAACTTAACTAACAGTTCCCATTCCTTGAATTTATGAGTGTACTATTATATATGGAATTCGTACAGTTGCTTGTATACACTCCATCATAAGAACCTAGAAAAAGATGTACCAAAACCGCTAGATTTAGAGTCCATTGTTAAGTTCAACTTAACTTAGTCTTGGTAATTTTCGCTGTATTTGGGCAAGCCAACTGTCGGCCTATAAATTGATGGAATAATAAATACTTGGACACCTTCTCGACAAATATTACCGCCGACCTAGCCAATGCTTCAGCGCAAAACATTACATTAAGTGAGCAAGAACGCAGAGTTTTTACTGAATATGCACAATTAAGTAAGATCTGTGCCAATGATTATTTGGTTACAAAAGGAGATGGGGATACTTGTTTTTACTTACTGATAACAGGGAATATGGTTAAGGAGCAGCATACAAAAGCAAACATGTTAGGAATGTTCGAGCAGGTAGAAGAAGGAGAACTGATTGGTCTCTTAAGTTTTTTTACTGAAGAGAAACATCAAAATTCTATTCTTGCCCGCACAGATTGCCAAGTCGCAATCGTCTCCCGAGAAATTTACGATAACCTGTTGTCAGAACAGCCACTTTTATGGAAAAAGCTGCAAAGTATTGGCCTACATATGATGCGTAAACATCGATTATCTATCCATCTTGACAAATTATTTGGACCTTTCGGTGTTATGTTGCCTTTTGTTCTGGCAGATATAGAAAATGAACTAGAGTGGGTAACTCTTCCAAGCGGGCGGACTTTGTTTCGTCAAGGTCATGTACCTGACGGCGCCTATATATTGGTGGCTGGACGTTTGCAAATGACCACAAAACTGTTAGACGGAAGAGAGGTTGTCAACGATGCAATTTTAGCAGGTGAAACGATCGGAGAAACCGCTCTTTTAACAGACCAACCACAAGCACATACTGTCTATGCTGTAAGGGATAGTGAATTAGTTAAACTATCAAACTATAGTTTTGAGTTGATGTTGCAGCGTAACACGCGAGCGATACATAATATTGCGCATATATTGGGAAAACGCCTCACTAATTTACCAATCGAAAAAGGCACATCTAAAGCACCGGTTCGATGTATCAGTTTACTTCCCGCAAATGACAGTATTCAACTTAAACATTTTGCTCAGCAGTTATGCTCAACGCTTTCAGAATATGGTTCTACGCTGCATCTAAACAGCGACATAGTGAATGAGGAACTAGCTACTGAGGGTATTGCTCAAAGTCATGAAAATGAGGCGACTAGTTTACGACTAGTAGAATGGTTGCACTCGCAAGAAGATAATTGCCAGTTTTTAGTGTATCAGTCAGATCAGAAATGGTCTGAATGGAGTGCTAGATGTGTTCGACAAACTGACCAAGTGATTGTTGTCGCCGAAGCAAATTCGGAGCCGGATTTGTCATCGCTAGCGCCGCATTTATCCGGTGAGCGGCAACGTTGGAGTTTAGTCTTGCTGCATGACTTCGATACCGACCGACCGAGAAACACCTCTGCGTGGCTGAAGTCAGTTTCACCAGATGCTATTTACCATGTGCGAAAACAACATGCCGCAGACTTGGCAAGATTATCTAGGATCTTATCAGGTAACGCTATTAGTTTGGTTTTAGGCGGTGGTGGAGCTCGAGGATTCGCTCACCTGGGTGTTATTAAAGCGATGGAAGAATTAAATATTCCAATTGATATGGTATGCGGCACCAGTATGGGAGCGCCAATCGCGGGTATTGTTGCACAAGGTGCTAATGCTGATGAAGTCATCAAGAGGGCTAAACAGGCATACCACAAAATTATCGATTTCACCTTTCCGCTGGTTTCTTTGATAGCGGGAAAACGTATTAGCCAGACGATTAACGAGCAGGCTAAAGGATGGGACATTGAAGATTTTTGGTTACCATTTTTCTGCGTATCGACTAATTTGACCACCGCATTGCCGGTTATCCATCAACGTGGAAATTCTGGGTTAGCAATCCGCAGTAGTGTGTCTATTCCAGGTGTTTTACCTCCAGTTCCTCATGGAAATGACTTGTTGGTCGATGGTGGTGTATTAAACAATTTACCAGTGGATATAATGCGTGAAATTAATCCTTTTGGAGTAATTATTGCTGTCGATGTAGCACCACCAGTCGGACCGAAGGCAAAATCAGATTATGGAACTGAGTTGTCAGGATGGTATTTACTCATGCAACGAGTATTACCTTGGTTAAAAGCACCTTCAGTACCGAGTATGGGCTCCACAATCATGCAAGCAATGGTGGCCGGCTCAGCCCTTAAACGCCAACAAATAATTGAACAAAAACAAGCCGATCTTTATCTTAATATACATGTGAAAGGAGTCGGTATGCTGCAATTTGAGGCACAATTTAAAGCAACCAAAATTGGCTATGAGGCTAGTTTTAATAGGCTTAAAGCGCATTTTCAGTCATCCGATAAAAAGTCCGAAATCAGTCAGGGGGAATAATATGAAGGATCCATTTGTAGGCACGATGTTTGTCGCTTTTAGTCTATTCAGTCAGTTGCTATTAGCCAGTGATATAACTTCAGTTGCTGCGCTAGGTAGAATTGAACCTGAAAACGGGATTATGATTATCGGTGCGCCCTCTACTCCAGAGGCAACTGCTGGGTCTTTGATTTCCAAGTTATTTGTAGGTGAAGGCGACAATGTCATAGTTGGTCAGTTGCTGGCTGAAATTGATTCAGCTGCTGTAGCAAAGGCCTTAGTTGTCGAAACTGAAAAAGAATATGAGTTTGCAGTGCGACAATTTGATGCTGATAACAGTATCGCCGACGCAGCTTGTGTAATGGCAGATACGGCCAAAAGCGAGGCGGGCAGACGAGAAAAATTATTAAGTCAGGGATTGGCGCCTGCTGAAGAGGCTGAACAAGCTCAGGGTGATGCCAAGTCACTTAAAGCGTCTTGTCAATCGGCTCGGGTGTCGGCCACGGCAGGTGAGATGGCGATTGAAGTAGCGAAAGCTAGGTTAGAACGTCGTAAAGCCGAATATCAGCGCAAAATGATTTATTCTCCCATTAATGGCATGGTTTTACAGGTGAATGCGTATCCAGGCGAATTTGTGCATTTAGATGGCATTTTAGAGTTAGCTGCGGTAGAAAAAATGTACGCTGTGGCTGAAATTTACGAAACTGATATAAACCGAGTCCACATAGGCCAAAAGGCCACGGTTAATAGTGATGCGTTAAAAGAAAAGCTAACGGGGAAAGTCACCTATATACAGCCTAAAGTGCAAAAGCATGATGCCATAGGTACTGACCCTGCTGCACGTAAAGATGCGCGAATAATCGAAGTTGATGTGCTGTTAGATAACCCGCAAGTTGTGAGACGTTTAATCAACTTGCAAGTTAAAATTGTTCTTGAGTAATACGTAACATGATACCAATGCAGACTAAAGTTGCGTGGTTGCAGCTAAAACATCGGCCCGTGCGGCTTTTTATCGCGCTGTGTGGCATTGGCTTTGCGGTCTTGTTGATCCTCATGCAATTGGGTTTTCGTTCCGCCTTGTTTGAAAGCGCTGTTCGCTTCCACGAAAAACTTAATTACGATATTGCACTGTTTAGCCCCGACAGTGTATTTATTGTGCGTCCTCAGGCTTTCTCGCAACGCCGCCTTTATCAAGCACTGGCATTGCAAGAAGTGGCACAAGTGATGCCGATTAACATTTTTCCAGGGGTATGGAAAAATCCTTGGAACAATGGCCGTAGAAGTATCAATACACTGGGCTTCGACCCTGGCGACCCCATATTTGACAACCCCGAATTTAATCAACTCCGACCTAAACTAAAAGCCCGTGATGCGATGATTTTCGATTCTGCATCACGACCTGAATTTGGCCCTGTAAGTGAATCAGTGAGCCGCGACAATATTCTAGTAACCGAAATAAATAATCGAGAAATCAGTATTGTAGGTTTGTATAAGATGGGTACGTCTTTTGGTTTGGATGGCAGTGTATTTATGAGCACAGATAATTGGCATCGATTGTTTCCTGATCGCTCACGGGAAGACATACAGCTGGGCCTAATCAAGCTCGAAGCGGGTGCCAACGCTAATGATGTAAGAGATAAACTTAAAGAATATCTTCCTGGTGATGTGTTGGTTATGACCAAGAAAGATTTTGTAGAAAGGGAAACGGCTTATTGGAACTCAGCGACACCTATAGGATATATCTTTACTTTTGGAGCAATAATGGGCTTTGTGGTGGGTGCCATTATTGTGTATCAGATTTTGTTTGCCGGTGTGTCTGAGCATCTTAGTGAATATGCAACGCTACGTGCTATGGGATATTCAAGCACATTTGTTTCTGGCATAGTGGTGCAACAAGCCGTGTTGTTGGGGGCGCTGGGTTACATTCCTGGTGTGGCAGTTGTCATGTGGTTGTATTCCATCGCAGCAGGCGCAACAAATTTACCCCTTTATTTAACTCAAGATAGAGCCATAACCGTATTCATATTAACCATGATAATGTGTGCCATTTCAGCCTTGCTGAGCGTTAGCAGAGTCGCTCGCCTCGATCCTGCTGAGGTATTTTGATGTCCTCAGATATTTCAATCAGTGTTAAAAACTTAGATTTCTCTTTTGGCAGCGGCGACCTTAAAAAACAAATACTATTTGATATCAGTACTGATATTAAAGCAGGTGAAATTGTCATTGTTACCGGCCCATCTGGCTCTGGAAAAACCACTCTTTTAACCATTGTAAGCGCTTTAAGAGCAGTCAAAACTGGTAGTGTGCAAATACTTGGCAAGGAATTAAGTGGTGCAAAAAGCAGGGAGTTAGAGCAGGTTAGGAAAAATATTGGTTTTATTTTCCAGCAACATAATCTTATTGGTGCGTTAACTGCGTTACAAAATGTTGTACTTGGCATACGTATTAGCGGTAAATTTAAAGGTCGCCAAATAGAGCAAAGAGCAGTCGAATATTTACATATTGTTGGTTTAGGAGAGCGCATTCATTATTATCCTGAGCAATTATCAGGGGGACAACGACAGCGGGTTGCCATTGCCAGAGCCATGGCCGCTGAGCCAAAAATTTTGATGGCGGATGAACCAACGGCTTCGCTGGATAAGCAGTCGGGCCGTGATGTCGTCGACCGCATGAAAAGTTTGGCGAAGGAGCAAGGTTCAACTATTTTATTGGTCACACATGACAACCGTATCCTAGATGTGGCTGACAGAATTGTATATCTGGAAGATGGGCGTATTGCCAGTTTTAATGAGGCAGTTATTGATAACAGTCAACAGTTGATGAAAGTCGTGGCTGATACTCCCTCTGAGCGGCCAAATGATCAAACTGAAAGTGATTTTGAGTCTCAATACTTTATGGTTGATCTTTCACTACAATCACAACGGATTCTGGCGCTTAAAAGTAAGATTAACCCTGTCGCGTTCAAAGGTGTTTTGACAAATGCACTGACCGACTTTACCGCACAGGCAGCCGAAAAATTCAATACCCAAGGATTTCCATTGTATCTCGCGACAGACGGGGCATGGCATGCTTCACCACTGGGAGATACCAGTGGCCAACATATCGCTATTTATCCAAATCAGGGGGGGCTAGTCAATACAGTAAGAGAATTGAATAAGTCTGTTTTGATTAGCAACTCTCTTTTGGATGAGCAAATTGATCCAATCATTGATAAAAATGACGAAGCGCAAATGATTATGGCGGTACCGTTAAAGCGACGAACCGGAGAAGTGTTTGCAGTTGTTCAGTGCCGACGTTTAGTGGGTACGCCTGTCTTTACGGAACGAGATTTAAAATTATTTGAGCTGTTCTGTACCAGTATTACTGGTCTGTTGGACGCATATACTAAGTTATGATTTCATTTGTTTAGTGGCTTGCATTACCCTTTGAATCTGCTGATCTACATCTGTTAAATGGCCGGTCTTTATCCAAATTTTTGCGCCAACCTCAGCAGTTTTTAGGATTAGCGGATATCCGGTAGGGGCGCGTAACCAACTGTGTTCTATTAAGGTGTCTTGCTGTTCTTTTACGCTACCTTGTAACACAAATAATTCTGCTCCGGCTTCGGGTAAAAACTCTAGGCTAGTGTGTGCTTGCATACTCATCACAGAGACTTGTTCATGTTTATCTTTAAACAAGGGTATAACCGACACACCTTTCACATCAGTATGAGGTAGAGCCTTCATCTCATTAATATTTAGCTGCACTTGGGTTCTGTCTTCAGGCTGAAATTGCCATAACTTGACTAGGATCACGCAGCCCGCTTTTGAACCTGGTGTATGCCTAGATTGAGGTGGGTTGCGCACGTATGAGCCTGCTGGATAGTCGCCATGTTCGTCTTGAAACACGCCTTCCAAAACCACAAACTCTTCTCCTCCTGCATGTAAGTGCGGTGAAAACTGACTGCCCGAGGCATAGCGCACTACTGTAGTGGCCCGTGCAACTTCTTGTCCTACTCTGTCTAATGGTCTTCTTGACACACCTTTAATAGGTGAATCTACCCATGGCATGTTGGCACTGTGAACAATTTCACGTTTACTAAAATCAGCGGCAATTTTCATAGTCATTCTCGCCTATTATTCTTAATGTCAGAAAACTTAGGCTTGTGTCGGTGATGTATCTATTGATGCTGTTTTGTTACGTCTGAACACTTTTGCAATCATTCTAAATAACCATACGAATCCGGCCTTAAGGTCTTCTAGGATCATATACAAACAAGGTACCAACACCAATGTAACCAGCGTGGCGTAGAGTACTGCAAAACCCAAGGCAACGGCCATGGGAATAACAAACTTAGCTTGTAGACTGGTTTCGAACATAATAGGCAATACACCGGCAAAGGTAGTGATAGAGGTCAGGGTGATGGCTCTGAATCTAGCACAACCCGCTTCCGTAACCGCCGCTTTAATAGCGTGCCCTTGTTTACGTCTTTGGTTAACAAAGTCAGTCATCACCAGGCTGTCGTTAATGACCACGCCTGCCGCTGCAATCAGCCCAAATGTCGACATCATGCTGAGGTCTAAGCCAAAGAAGAAGTGGCCCCAAATGGCACCCGTTAAACTAAAGGGAATAACCGACATAATGATCAATGGTTGCCCATAACTTTTAAGTGGCACCGCTAGTAAGATATACACCATTAATAAACCAGCGATTAAAAAAGTAATTTGCTGATCTTGTTGTGCCTGCTGTTCTTCGATGGTGCCGCCCAATTCAGATTTAACCCCTGAAAAGTTAGATTTAAGCTGGGGTAGCAAGTTTTCTTCAACGTCTTTTATGACTTCGTTGGGCTCTACCAATTCTTCATCAATCGAACCAAACACATAAACGCTACGGTAACCTTCTTCACGGCGAATATAATTAATTCCCGGCTCTTCGGTTAATGTCACCACATCACCTAACATCACTTCTTGCCCTGTTGGGGTACTAATAACCGCATATTTTAATTCAGCAAAACGTTCACGAGTCAGTTTGGGATAACGCACCATAACCCGGACTTCTTCGCCATCACGGATTACCCTTTGGGCTTCTCCACCAAAGAAACTCGCGCCAACTTGACTGGCAATATTGGACAAGTCTAGGCCTAAGTCATAAGCCACTGGCAACAAATCCATTTGGATTTCTTTGCTGGCCGGATCGATAGTGGAACTGATATCAAATAAGCCTTCTTGTTGTTGTAACATTGATATGAATTCACGGCCGGCAGCATTAAGCTTATCGATATCTGCACCAAACAGCATAAAGCCAAATTCACCATTACCGTTGCCGCCACCATTGATGTCGTCATAAATGGTGAATGATTTCATACCTGGGATAATGGGAATAACCTCACGCCATCTTCTGGCTAGCTCAAATGCATCAAAATGACGTTCGTCTTCATCAACTAAAGGTACAATAATTCGCCCACTGGAGCGTCCTTGATTAAACACCATAATGTCTTTCATCATGCTGCTACCATATTCATCAACAATTTTTTGATCAACATCAAGTATCATTGACTCGATTGTTTTTAAGGCTTCAATAGTAGTCAAATCAGCAACATTTTCATTCATTTCAATATTAATGCTGGGGAAATCATGAGGTACTTTAGGAGCAGGGATCATCCTGACGTAATTGCCTTGTATTAAACCTACGCTGATCAGCAATATAGCAATAAAAACAGTAAACACCATCCAGCGCCATTCTATGCAGCGCACCACAAAGTTTTTATAAGGGCCGTGAACGAAACCAAAAAATCGCTTGTTAAATCTGGCTCGCCAACTGCTTGGTTTTACTGGCGTGAATTTCATATGCGCTAAATGAGCGGGTAATATCAATTTGGATTCGATGAGGCTAAACACCAAACACAATATTACCACCACCGCTATATTGTAGAAAAAAGCACCTTCTGGCCCAGTGGAAAATAAAGATGGTGCAAACACCGCAATAGTGGTTAACACTCCAAAGGTGGCAGGTTTGGCAACACGTTTAGCTCCGCGCACTACGCTTTCCACACCACCACCTTTTTCTTCAATCTCTGAATAGGCACTTTCGCCTATGACAATGGCATCGTCCACCACTATCCCTAGCACCATGATAAAGGCAAACAGTGACAATATATTAATGGTGATACCAAATACTGGCATCATCATCACAGCACCTAAGAAACATATAGGTAAACCAACCATGACCCAAAATGCCAGTCTAAACCTTAAGAAAATCGTCAGCATCAAGGCCACAAGCAACGCGCCTTGGATCAGGTTTTTTAACATCATATCTAGGCGAGCGTTTAAGTAGAATGTCATATCTACTAGTACTTTTATTTGTAGCCCTTCTGGCAAAGTTTTGTTGCGCGCCTCTATGTATTTTTTCACGCTTTCTGCGACGGGCACGGTGTTTTGATCTTTTGTGGCCTTGACTGATAAAAATATCGCATTAACGCCGGAATATTTAAAGTAACGTTCACCCTCAGTAAAACCATCCTTAATTACAGCTACATCCTCGAGTAATACTTTGGCACCGTTGTCGCCAATTTTGACTGGAATACGTCTAAACTCATCACCGCTGTATAATTGATTTTCCACACGTATGGCGACTATGCCGGAATCAGTGCGCAATTGCCCTGCCGATATATTCGCTGAAAAACGTCTGATGGCTGCGGTGACATCAGCAATAGTGAGATTATATTTGCGTAATGTGTCTGGGTTAATTTCAATAGCTATTTCGTCTTCGGGGGCATCTAACTCAACTAAAGACACATTGTTAAGCTGTAATAATTCATCTTCAATTTGTTTAGCGATGGGTTTCAATTCGCTGATTGGCAAGTCCCCTACCAAAGACATTTCGATCACATCTTGTCTAAATTCAACTTGGGTAACATTCGGTGGTTCCATATCAGCCGGAAAGGTAGCAATGCCGTCTACTCTGGCTTTTACCTTGTCTAAAACCTCAGTTAACTCCTTATCTTTCTGGATCTCTAAGGTGATTCTACCATTGCCGCGAAAAGCACGAGACGTGGCCTTTTTGATTTCTGTAATATCTTTAATGGCTTCTTCAATTTTTATCAGAATACTTTCTTCGATTTCCTGTGGAGAAGCACCACGATAGACCGCACTAACATTGATATAGTTGATTTCAATATTGGGAAACATTTGTCGCTGGATAGTGAAGTAGCTAAAAATGCCCATAATGATGATAAATACCATTATTAAATTGGCAGCAACAGAGTTGTTGGCAAAATACGCAATTAAACCTGTTTGTTTTGGCTCGGGCGTTTGCGACTCTATAGCGGGGCTGTCTGTATTTTCAGTAGTCATGATGGTGCCCTTATAATGATTTCTGAACGACTAAGTCTTCTTTAGGCTTGGCAATTTTAACCTTCATGCCTTTCTGCGGATATTCAGGCAGAGTAGTCACTAAGGTATCTTGGTTTTGTAGGCCTTCGCTGATCAAAAAATATGCACCTTCTTCACGCAATATTTCAACCCGTTGAGGTTGCATCTGTTGTTCTTCATCTAACAACCAAATAATACGGTTATTGACTAATTCTTGCGGTAAGCGATATACCTGATTCAGGGTTTTCCCTGGGAAACTTACTTCAACATAATGACCAAATTTAAGGGGGGGCAGAGAAGATTTTAAGCTATATGGGTCTTCTATTCTCACTACCAACTGACTCATGCGAGTACTTTGGTCAATAATGCCTAAATCTCGGGTAACCTTACCCTCGCGAACAATTGCGTTATATCCTTTGGTACTGATAGTGGCTACTTGTTGGGTAATATCGCTGGGCAAAAATTCTCTGTCAAAGCCAGCAATAGGGAAAGACACTTCTGCAGACTCTATATTGTAAAGCTCACCTACTTGTGAACCCTGATTCACGTATTGTCCAACGCCTACATCGCGGCTAATGACTAAAGCGTCGTATGGTGCTTTAATGGCACAATTATCTAAGTCTCGTTGGGCTATTTTTATTCTGGCTTGAGCTGATTTCACCGATGCTTGGGCACTTAACATTTGTGGTTTACGTAAATACAGGTCAGACACTTTACTGCCCTTTGCTTCACGTTCGGCTACATCTGCTCTAGCTTGTTCTTCGATTAGATTGGATTTGGCCAAACTAAGGTCAGCTTCGGCTTGTAACAAGGCGGCTTCATAGGTATCAAGCTCAATAGTAAACAGGGTGTCACCACGCAAAACCAAACCACCAGGCACAAAGTTTGGATGCCATGTCAGTACTTCGCCGGACACTTGTGCCGAAACCAAAGTACTCTCAAGAGGTTTCACCTCACCGTAACTGGTAATTCTAACTTGATAATCTTCAGCTATAGCGGTTTCAATTTTGACTGTAGGGCGTGTATCGACTGGTTCTTTATCTTCATCTTCTTCGCCAGAAGCTTTAATAACGGTCATGCCGCCAAAACCAATCACCAGTATTACCAAAGGTAATATTCCTTTAAACCACTTCTTTTTCATTGCACTTTGCCCTAACCACCAAATCTAATTGCTACATATTAACTTACGACAACAAAGATACATAAGTTCATTTGTAAAAATGTGTGATTGTTAACTTGGATTAATTATCTCGCTGGCCTATGCCCAAAGCCATTGGAGTTGCAGCTAGGCGGCAAAGAAACTCAGCCCCATGAGCTTAGGCGTACTAAGTGATTGGGGTGAGTGAGAGCAGCCAACAACGCTGCAGCTTTAAGGGAGACGGGTATATGCCAGTTTCACAAGAGCTAGTGTAAAAACAGGCTGAATTTACTATAGTGATGTGAATTCATCTTTCGAACAATTAAGAGACCTATGAAACGTTGTGCATTTTTATCCATGGATAGCCTTGAAGACTTTTTTTCTTACGACACAATGTTATTTGAACCACTAAAAAAGGTGGGGTGGTTAGCCGAAGAGGTGTCTTGGCGAAAAACGGATGTTGATTGGAATGTTTACGATGTGGTGGTGATCCGCACCACCTGGGATTATCAGGACGATGTCGAAGGATTTATGGCATGTTTACAACGTATAGAAGCCTCGTCTGCACAATTGCAGAATAGCTTGAAAATCGTCGAGTGGAATATCAGTAAAAACTACTTAAAAGATTTACAAAACCAAGGTATTAATATTGTACCTACGCTTTGGTTCGATTCTTTTTCATTAAATGATGTGCAGGCGGGTTTTACTTATTTTGATTCACCACAATTAGTTATCAAACCTTTAGTGAGCGCTAATGCTGACCATACCTATAGATTGACGCCTGAAAATCTTGTGCAACAAGCAGATCAATTAAAAGCCATTTTTGTTAACCGCGAATTTATGTTGCAGCCTTTTTTAACTGGGATTGTTGAGGAAGGTGAGTATTCACTGTTTTATTTCGCCGGGCATTATAGCCATAGTATTTTAAAGCAGCCTGAATCAGGTGATTTTAGAGTGCAGGAAGAACATGGCGGACAACTTAAGTCGATTCAACCATGTGAAGAAATGCTCACAGCTGCAAGACACTGCTTAGCCGCTTTACCTGAAGATGTGTTGTATGCGCGGATAGACTTGGTGCGCTACAAAAACGAATTTGCAGTCATTGAAATAGAGTTAATCGAGCCGTCTTTGTATTTCAATATGGACGCCAACTCCCCACAACGTTTTGTCGATGCATTTATAGAAATCTATCAATAAAAAGCAACTCATCGGTCCATTGATTATGTTATGTTTTTGTTAATTCAATTGAAGTGGTGGAGTGTCTGTTGGCGCTAGAATTACAAGAGGTTAGTTTGCTAGTGGAAGGGCAATCCTATCTCAATGATATTTCACTCAGATTTGAAGCCGGGTCTTTCAATGTGCTGTTAGGTCGCACATTGGCAGGCAAAACATCTTTGCTTCGTGTGCTTGCGGGTTTAGACAAACCCACAACTGGACGGGTTATATACAAACAACAAGATGTGACAGGTGTAGCTGTACAAAAACGCGGCCTTTCTATGGTCTACCAACAGTTTATTAATTACCCGCATTTAACCGTTTGGGAAAATATCGCGTCTCCCTTAAAACTGGCTAAAGTTTCCGCTGCTGAAATAACAAAACGTGTAAAACACACAGCTGAAATGTTGCATATTGGAGAATACCTACAACGTTTGCCTTTAGAGCTTTCGGGTGGGCAACAACAACGCTGTGCTATGGCCAGAGCGCTAGTTAAAGATGCAGGCATTGTATTGTTCGACGAGCCTTTGGTGAATTTGGATTATAAACTTAGAGAAGAGTTGCGTAGCGAATTAAAAGCTTTGTTTAAAACCCGAGAAACCATAGCCATTTACGCTACCACTGAGGCTCATGAAGCCTTAGCTTTAGGGGGCACTACAACCTTACTGCATCAAGGAAAAGTATTACAAGCAGGTGAGGCGCAGCAGCAGTTTGCTAAACCGATAAATTTGTTTGCCGCTGACTTATATAATGAGCCTGCTCTGAACGTTTTTTCTGCCACTGTGAATGATGGACTTTTGCAAATTCAAAACCCCATTGATTTGGCGAGTACCGGTCATCTAGCTGATTTGCCAAACGGTCAATATCAATTTGCTATTCGGCCCAACCATATTGCTTTGCAACCCAACAACCTGACTTCCATTGCGCTATCATCGAAGGTGGATTTAGCAGAAATCAGCGCCTCGGAAACCTATTTACACGTTGAAACCAGTGTCGATTCGGGACAAAATAACTTGAGCTGGATAGTACATATACTTGCTATTATGAGCTTTCGGAGCGGTAGTGAAATTGACATCTTTTTACCCTTGGAAGACTTATTTGTGTTTGATTTAGCAGGTAACGCAATCCGCTGCCCAGATACTCATGCAATGAGTGTTTTGTAATGGCCACCATCACCCTTAAAGGTCTTGCTCATAGTTATTTGGCACAACCCCGTAACCCGCAATCACATCCTCAAGATTATGCCATTCAAGCCTTAGACCATGTGTGGAAGCAAGGCGGTGCTTATGCGTTGTTGGGCCCTTCTGGTTGTGGGAAGTCAACGCTATTAAACATAATTTCTGGTTTGATTAGTCCATCTGAAGGTGAAGTGTTATTTGACGACCAAGTGGTGAACACTTTAAGCCCAGAGCAACGTAATATTGCCCAAGTGTTCCAATTTCCTGTGGTATACGATGCTATGACGGTGGCACAGAATTTGGCTTTTCCCCTCAAAAATATCAAGATGCCTAAAGAGCAAATAAAAGACAAGGTACTGGAAATCGCCGACTTGTTGGAACTAACAGACTCTCTTTCTAAAAAAGCCAAAAATTTAAGTGCCGATCAAAAACAAAAAGTCTCAATGGCACGAGGTTTAGTGCGCGAAGAGGTATCCGCTATTTTGTTTGACGAACCCCTCACCGTAATAGATCCCAATCTAAAAAGGAAACTCAGACGCAAGCTTAAACAAATCCACGAACAGTTAAATATCACTATGCTGTATGTCACCCATGACCAGCTAGAAGCCGCTACCTTTGCAGATGAAATAGCCTTAATGTACCAAGGAAAAATTGTGCAATTTGGTACACCTCAAGAATTATTCGAGCGACCCAATCACAGCTTCGTAGGATATTTTATCGGTAGCCCCGGAATGAATTTTATTCCGATTGCAAAGAGCGAAGAGGGGGTGTGTTATCAGAATATTAAATTGTGTATTAGCGAGTCACAGCAAGCCGCCTTGCAAAATACTCATTCGACTAATCTTAAATTAGGTATACGGCCAGAGTTTGTAGAGTTAAGTGCAAGGTCTGAACCTAATAGTTTTGCCGCTAGGGTTTTATCTGTGCAACATTTGGGCAGCTACCAACTGGTGATGGTGGACTTTATTGGGCTAGAAATGCAAATTCGTGTGCATGAAAAAATGCAATTTAGCAGCGACCAAGTGTATTTGGCTTTCCCTAGCCAATGGTTAAAGCTGTACGTAGATGAATATTTAATGGGCGAGCCTACTGCCGATGCCTACAGTGAAAACAAGGGCGGCAAACATGCATAAGATACCCAACAACAAAGCGTGGTGGTTGGTGTTACCGATGTTTTTGCTGGTGGCATTCTCGGCCATTATTCCTCTGATGACAGTAGTAAATTATTCACTGCAAGATATTTTTGACCAAAACACCGCTTATTTTGTGGGGGTTGAGTGGTATCAAGAAACGTTGCGAGATACGCGCCTCCATGATTCCTTGCTGCGACAGTTTGGATTTTCATTTTCGGTGCTTTTAATTGAAATTCCCCTAGGAATAGCAGTAGCATTAATGATGCCCACCCGTGGCTGGCAAGCATCAGCGGTACTTATTTTATTAGCATTACCACTGCTTATTCCTTGGAATGTTGTAGGTACTATTTGGCAAGTATTTGCTAGAGGAGACATAGGACTATTTGGCTGGACCTTAAACCATTTGGGCATCGACTATAACTACACCTCCAACTCGCTAGATGCATGGTTAACAGTATTGCTGATGGATGTGTGGCATTGGACCTCACTGGTTGCTTTATTATGTTATTCCGGCTTACGGGCTATCCCCGATGCCTATTATCAAGCGGCTAAAATTGACCGTGCTTCGCCCTGGGCAGTATTTCGATACATCCAATTACCCCGCTTGAGAAACGTTTTGGTGATTGGGGTGTTACTGCGTTTTATGGACAGCTTTATGATTTATACCGAACCTTTTGTGTTAACAGGCGGTGGCCCCGGTACCGCCACCACTTTTTTGAGTCAAACTCTGACGCAAATGGCCATAGGTCAGTTTGATATTGGCCCCGCAGCGGCATTTTCTCTGGTGTATTTTTTAATCGTGTTGCTGGTATCTTGGGTGTTTTTTACCACTATCACCCATATGGATAAGTCTGACGCTGGCAGCAAACATGATAACTAAACGGACTATGGGTATGCTCCTATACCTGAGCTTTGTGTTGTTACCTATTTATTGGTTACTTAACATGTCGTTTAAAAGCAATGATGAAATTTTAGGGCAACTCACCTTATGGCCCCAAGACTTCACCTTTGGTAACTACATCACCATCTTTACCGATGCCAGCTGGTATATGGGTTATGTGAATTCCATGACCTACGTGGCCATGAATTTGGTCATAACACTGCTGGTTTCGTTACCTGCGGCTTATGCCTTTAGCCGTTATAAATTTGTCGGTGATAAACATTTGTTTTTCTGGTTGTTGAGTAACCGAATGGCGCCGCCAGCAGTCTTTTTATTACCGTTTTTTCAATTGTATTCATCGGTAGGACTATTCGATACCCACTTGGCGGTGGCGCTGGCCCATTGTTTGTTTAGTATTCCCTTAGCGGTATGGATTTTAGAAGGTTTTATGTCTGGGGTACCCCGGGAAATCGATGAAACGGCTTATATTGATGGTTACAGTTTTGGGCACTTTTTTATCAAAATTTTTATCCCGATGATCCGCTCGGGCATAGGTGTGACCGCATTTTTTAGCTTCATGTTTTCTTGGGTAGAGCTTCTTTTGGCACGCACCTTAACCTCGGTCAATGCTAAGCCTATTTCGGCTATTATGACCCGCACTGTTGGCGCTGCTGGGATCGACTGGGGCGTACTAGCTGCCGCAGGTGTACTGACTATTTTGCCGGGCATATTGGTTATTTGGTTTGTGCGAAACCATGTTGCCAAAGGTTTTGCTTTGGGGAGAGTGTAAATGCAAACCCACCTATACTGCAGTAAAGAAACATGTTGAACTGGATGGCGTGGACCCTGCCCAGTGCTTTGTTCTTTATTGGCATTGCTAGCATCTTGTTGGTGATGACTATTTGGGAAATCCGCAAGCCATGTATTGAACGCAAAGGGTGGTTGCCCATCACCACCACTCGTGGTGACAGATTATTTATTGGATTATTAAGCAGTGCTTTTGTACATTTACTGTTTTTGGGGCTAACAGATTTAACGTTATGGATTGCTTTTGGTATTTCGGTATTACTTATGGCGGTGTTACTTCGCTGGGGGTGACCGCAAGGTTATCGTTTATTCAATCTATTTATTGCCAGTAAGCTGGTCAATCGTAAAAGAGGATCTAGGGGGACAGTATGCAAAAAAAAATACAACTAGCCAGTTTGATGTTAACTATTGGGCTATCAGTTCAATCCGTTAAAGCCGATGAAGAAGCTGCAAAACGTTGGTTAAAGAGTGAATTTACTGACTCGACCTTAACTCAAGAACAGCAGCTGCAAGAAATGCGTTGGTTTATTGAAGCATCTAAACCCTTTGCTGGTATGAGCATCAATGTTGCCTCGGAGACTATCGCTACTCATGAATATGAAGCCAAAGTATTAGCTAAAGCGTTTACTGAAATTACTGGTATCAATATCACTCATGATTTGATCCAAGAGGGTGATGTGGTCGAAAAGCTACAGACCCAAATGCAATCCGGTCGTAATATTTATGATGCTTATGTGAATGACTCAGACTTAATTGGCACCCACTTTCGTTACGGTAAAGTGGTGGCTATTTCAGACATGATAGCCGGTGATGCTAAAGACCTCACTCTGCCAACCTTAGATTTAGATGATTTTATCGGCTTGAGTTTTACCACAGGCCCTGATGGAAAAATCTATCAACTGCCAGATCAACAATTTGCCAACCTGTATTGGTTTCGAGCCGATTGGTTTGAGCGCGAAGACTTAAAAAGCAAATTCAAAGACATATATGGTTATGAATTAGGTGTGCCGGTGAATTGGTCTGCCTACGAAGATATTGCCGAGTTTTTTAGTAAAAAAATCAAAGTCCTTGATGGTCAACCCGTTTATGGGCATATGGATTATGGAAAAAAAGACCCGTCTCTTGGATGGCGCTTCACCGACGCATGGTTTTCAATGGCAGGTGCCGGTGATGTAGGCATACCTAACGGATTACCCGTAGATGAATGGGGCATTCGTGTAGAAGGGTGTCAGCCTGTGGGTTCAAGTGTCTCCAGAGGGGGGGCAACCAATGGTCCTGCCGCGGTTTATGCCACCCAGAAATATGTCGACTGGTTACGCCAATATGCACCGCCAGAAGCCCAGGGCATGACCTTTTCTGAATCAGGGCCAGTACCGGCACAAGGCGCCATCGCCCAACAAATTTTTTGGTACACCGCATTCACCGCCAGTATGAATGTGCCAGGCTTGCCGGTAGTCAATGCAGATGGCACGCCTAAATGGCGTATGGCACCTTCTCCAAAAGGCCCCTACTGGCAAGAGGGCATGAAACTAGGCTACCAAGATACCGGTGCTTGGACGTTCTTAAATTCAACGCCAACCAAACGTCGTTTGGCCGCTTGGTTGTACGCTCAATTTACCGTCTCTAAAACCGTGTCTTTGAAAAAAACCTTAGTGGGCTTAACACCCATTCGTGAATCTGATATTAACTCCCAACAAATGACAGACGTAGCACCTATGCTTGGTGGATTAGTGGAATTTTACCGCAGCCCAGCCCGAAAACAGTGGACACCTACTGGCACCAACGTACCTGATTATCCAAAACTGGCGCAACTATGGTGGAAGTATATTTCTGAAGTAGCCAGTGGTGAGAGCTCTGCACAAAAAGCCTTAGACGGCCTCGCAGCGGCACAAGACAAGGTGATGCGACGACTAGAGCGCGCCAAAGTGCAAGGCGAGTGCGGGCCAAAATTGAACAAACCAAGAGATCCCGAATATTGGTTAGCACAACCCGGCTCACCCAAAGCCAAGTTGGCCAATGAAAAACCACAGGGGCAGACGGTGGCTTATGATCAGCTTTTGAAAAGTTGGCAGGGTGACTAAAAGCCGTTTTTGAGAACAGAGTGTTTTGATGCTCTGTTCTTATTGACACTGATACTCCTTATAGTGTGTGGGAGTAATAAAGTACCATGCTGACTAGGGCTGGTATCGGTAAAATAAGTTGCGAAACTGACTTGAATAACAAAATGTCTTGGACATCCAAGATAAAAATACCAAAGATGTTTCAGCACCACTGCCTCCACAACCATAGAGGATCAAAAGTAACCTTAAAACCAAACTTATTTAGAATAAAAAAAGACAACTACATCCGCCCTTAAAAATCTAAAACGCATGGTGACTTACAAAGGGATAAGCTGAAATAAGAAGGTAATACAATAATCAACCATTGGCCGAATCAACAATAAATTGCGAACGTGACTTGTGACCCACAGTAAGATATTGTTTTAAATTCAAATCATGACTTACTCAACCCCATTTGTTGATACTGAGGAAAAGGTGTAGTGCTAGTAACCGAAAGTCATCACTCAACAGATTCAGCACCCACACACTCATTGGTTCCGTTTATTATCGGCATTACTGGCCATCGAGATCCCTTACATCTACAAACTGAAAATTCTACAGCACTTGAAATTAAGCAAGCGATCAAAAACTGTATTGTCTATTGGCGTAAAAAATTAGGTGACAAAACGCCTATTTGGCTAATGAGTGGGATGGCTGAAGGCTGTGATTTATTGGCATTAGAAGCCCTTGATGAATTGCGTGAAAGTGGTATTACTGGTGATGATAACTTTGCAGTATTTCCATGCCTACCCATGCCATCAGCTGAATATGAAAAAGATTTCGCTGAATCGCCAGAGGAATATCAATTTGGGCTGGCTGGATTTAACCGATACCTCAACGAACACCGCAAGAACATGATAGTGGTTAGTGAGAAATTTCAGGTAACACAATCCAATCCATTATTAGTCGAAGGCGATGATCAGCAACAACGCAATTACCAATATTTAAATGTAGGGCTATTTATTGCTAAATACAGCCATGTTCTTATCGCATTGTGGGACGGTAATGAAAGCAAAGGTGTCGGTGGCACCGCGGATATTGTCAGGTACAAATGTGGTGAAGGATTAGATTGGTGTAATGATAAAATTGCTGCCGGATTGCGTCCTCATAGTGAATTTGATGGTCAAATTGGTGGTGTTGTACAACATATTCCAATCGTTCGACGACAGTCCAGTTCAGACGAACCGTTATTGTCGAAACTCGTACAGTTAGAACATAAAGACTATGCAGATACTCCATTTCCGCTCTATGTCAGCCATTGTCTGAACAGAAAAATCAATCCTATCCAAACATTTTTGAGTAATGAATTTGCTCTACTTAACCAACAAATTATCCGATTCAACACTTTTGCTCAGTCGAATCATATCGACAATTCAGCAGCTAAAATTACTGGAATTGAAAATGGTTTGAAGGATACTGCGGGTTTATTCTATCAAGCAGATGCTTCTGCGGTGGTACATCAAAAAAGTTATCGCAATAATCTTGGAAGCTTTATTCGCATTGCCCTTTACGGGCTAATCACTTACGAGGTGATGTCGATTGTCTTGAATATTTCGTTGGGTATTGCCTTAAACGTAGCAATATTGGTGTGTATATTTGCCTTGATATCGTTAATCCGATTGGAGAAAAAAAACCAAACTAAGATTAAATATCAAACTTTTCGCTGTGTTGCGGAAGCGCTGAGAATACGTGCTTATCTGAATTTAGCCAATGTTCCGCCTGACGTGAAACCCATTATTCCTAGGCGATACCGGCAAAACTGGCCGATCATTAACTATGCATGTCGACTTGCCGAATTGACACTTTGGTCACAAACCATTGAGACCAATACCAGTTTAGTAAAAAGCGAATGGCTACAAGGGCAAATAGACTATTTGGATTCTCGCCTACAGATGACCGGCAAGTCAACAATCGCAGATTTTTTTTACAAACGCCCCAAAAAGGCTGCTACATTTTTAGCCAAGTGGTCGAGACGAGCTTTCACTCTTGCCATAGTTGTTGCTACAGTATTGATTTTTATTCAAATAGCCCACCTGATTCACCCGCTGTGTGCAAGTTACTCGGATCACTGGCAATGCAATCAAATGGCGCAATTGATTCAACAGTATAAAACAGATCATTGGCTCGCCAACTACACGCTGTTAAGCGTTCAGTTCGCATTGATGGTGGGAACGATTATGGCATTGTGGCAAGAACTAGCTAACTATCAATATACCTATAAAGGCTATGAAAACCTTCGCATGCTTTATGTTCGCGCATTGTATTTATTGGATAAAGAACAAAATGATTTGCAAACCGAAATGCTAGCCGAGCTGGCTCAAGAAGCAATGGAAGAACATGCTTCTTGGAATCACTCAGAACATCAAACTGATTTGATACATAGATAAAATCAAAAAAATAAGGATCATCAACGTGCCAACTGAAAATAAAGAGCTGACCTATGATGTTTTTATTAGCTATGCTGGTCCGGATGAGGAAGCTGCAAAACGTCTATGTGAAAAGCTTGAGAAACAAGGATTGCGATGTTGGATAGCGCCTCGAAATGTGCGGGCAGGATATAGATACGTTGAAGAAATACTTGAAGGCGTGATCCGCTCCAAAAAAAGAAAAGGGGTCAAGTTGCTTGCTTCACAATACTCTTGATCAATTCCTCAACCCGTGTCCTAAACTGGCTATTTTCTCTCTCGCGTTTGCGGATTTGGT
>Ga0316204_10002792_pt1 | contig 37912 bp, 28 predicted proteins | sample 6monrhotite_MG_2_FD_205661 | JGI IMG/M metagenome (GOLD analysis project Ga0316204, IMG submission 205661) | Microbial mat bacterial communities from mineral coupon in-situ incubated in ocean water Damariscotta River, Maine, United States -... | ecosystem: Environmental > Aquatic > Marine >... | reverse complement strand
GGCGTTTGAGGAAGAGGATGAGGTTAAGTCTACCGTGACAGGTGAGCTGGTGTTACATAAAAACCGCCTTGATTTGAAATTAAAAGACAAATTGCTGACAAATATTAGTGGAAAAATAACGTTGTTGGATCAGGGAGTGGAAGCAAGTGATATAACCGCCAGTCTGTTAGGCCAACCCAGTGTGTTTAAGGTGACGACATCCGGCGTTACTAAATCGCAAGTGACCGATAGCATCAGGATCAGCGCGAAAGGTAAATTTAACGCCAAAGCGTTAAGTAAAGAATACTTTCCCGTATTGAATGACCTGGTTGATGGTGAGTCAGAGTGGTTTGTTAACCTGACGCTGCCAGGATTTCAAGATAAACCGAGCGGTAATAGTATACGCTTATCCATTGAATCCAGTCTTAACGGTGTTGAGTTGAACTTACCGCCACCGTTTAGAAAACCCGCTGACCAGTCCCGGCAATTAAAAATCCGGATGGATTTGAAGGATCTGCACAACGCATTGTTACGGACATCTTATGGTGGAAGTTTCGATGGCGTATTCGAGAGTGACCTGGCCAATGGTTTAACCATTACACGAGGTGAAACACGATTTGGTATTGGCCCCGTCGCATTGCCAAAAGGGCAGGGCGTACGTGTGGTCGGGAGTATGGATGAGTTATCACTGGATATCTGGTTGAATCTGCTGTCACAAATAGGCGCAAAAAAAGCGCAGCCAGGTGCCAGCGGCGATAATGTATTAAGCACGGAAATTAACCGCCCATTTACCTCACTATTGCATTCGATGGATTTATTCGTGGGGGAGTTTGAAGCTTTTGGTCAGAAAGCCACTAATTTAAGTTTAAAGGTTGAAAACAAACAGGACTGGCTGGCAGTTAGGCTTGACAGTAAAGAAATTCAAGGCCAGTTGAAAATACCCAATGACATTAAAAATGACGTTGTGGAAATGGATTTACAACATTGGCATTTAACATCATCGGATGCCTCCTCTGGCGTTATCCACCCGCAGGATTTACCGGCACTAAGCCTGAACAGTCGTTCGGTAACTTATAACAATCGAAAATTCGGGCATGTGGCGATCGAAACGGCGAAGTCAGATGAGGGCTTATTGCTGCAACAGGTCATCATTAAACCGAGAGAAACCACACTTAAAGGGCATGGTACCTGGTTCGAGACGTCAGGGAAAATGAGTTCCGCCATTGAATTTGTTTTAGAGAGTGCTGACATGGGAAAGACCATGAAGGACCTTGGTTTTGTCGGTACTATCGATGAAGGCGAAGGGGTGTTGACTGCCCGGCTTAATTGGCCTGGATCGTTAATCGATGTCGATCTGGAGCATTTGGAAGGAGATGTCGAGTTTACGCTGAAAAATGGTCGAATATTGGATCTGGAACCCGGTGGGGCGGCACGGCTTTTCGGCCTGTTTAGTTTACAAACCTTACCGCGGCGCTTAACATTGGATTTTAGTGATATCTTCTCCAAAGGTTTGGGCTTCGATTCCATAGAAGGCCAGTTTCACATTGAAGATGGTGATGCATATACACGCAATTTCCGTTTGCAAGGGCCAAACGCGGATATTGATTTAAAAGGCCGGATTGGGTTGGCCTCACAGGATTATGATCAGAAGGTTGTCGTTACACCACATATTACCGATGCGACTATTTTGTTAAGTGTGATAACGAGTCAGCCCATATTGTTCTTTCTGCAGCAGATAATGAAAGAGGATATCGAGAAGGCAACTAGCCTGGAATATTCACTAACCGGTTCCTGGAACAACTTTAAACTGGAACCCATTTTGAAAAAAAATTCCGAGGTTATCGAGTCTGATGAATTTTAGTTGCCGATGTTAATTTGCCCCGGGATTTGATGTAAGATAAAGCCCCCGCAGTCTCCGGGGTTCATTATTTCATCGGGCAGCACTCTTATACACCCGTGGCGTTTAGTCGTCGTGGTAGTGTATTAACATAAGAAATATCAACGGGAATATTTACTATTTATACCGCATATTTTGCTGATGTGTGGCACAAAGGAATTTATATGGAAAGCGACGTTAGAAAAATAAAAATCGCAGGCATTCAGATGGCATCGGGTCCCAATGTAAATGCAAATATGATTGAATCACAGCGGCTAATCAAACTTGCTGCAAATGCCGGTGCTCAATTGATCGTATTACCCGAAAATTTTGCATTTTTTGGGTTGGCTGAGACAGATAAGCTGGGGATTCGCGAAAAGCTGGATGCAGGGCCGATACAGGATTTTCTGGCTGACCAGGCGGTAAAAAATAAAGTCTGGTTGGTGGGTGGCACCATCCCCTTGGAGACAAATAACCCAAAAAAAATACGGGCTGCGAGTATATTGTACAATGACAGCGGCGAACGTGTGGCTCACTATGATAAGACACATTTATTTGATGTGCATATTATTGATAGTGATGAAAGGTATGTCGAATCAGAAACCATTGAAGCGGGTAACAAGGTCGTCGTGGCGCAAACGCCATTTGGCAAACTGGGCCTGGCCGTTTGTTATGATTTGCGTTTCCCCGAGTTGTTTCGGAGCATGGTGGACCTGGGAGCGGAACTGATGGTCATACCGTCTGCATTTACCGCAATTACAGGAAAGGCGCATTGGGAGGTATTGGTTAGAGCCCGCGCTGTTGAAAATTTATGCTACGTTGTTGCCGCGGGCCAGGGCGGTTATCATATTAATGGCAGGGAATCCTATGGTGACAGCATGATTGTTAATCCTTGGGGGCGGGTGCTGGATCGTTTAACCAGTGGTTCCGGTTATGTGATTGCGGAATATGATCGCGACTATTTAAACAGTGTGCGCACCAATTTTCCTGTCCTAGAGCACCGGAAGTTATCCTGCGATATATGATTGTACTGGCAGTGGTAGGGCCGGTGATCACTTCGTGTTACAACACAGGTGGCGCTACCGGCATCCGCGAATTGAAGCCGGTCACAACTGAATTCGCCTGATTCCACCCCCCGCACCGGGGTAAAGCGGTAGCCAGGCCGAGAAACATTGCCGAAGTTTATTTTGTGCCCAAAAACCCCTGAACCTTAGCGCCAAGTTTGATCAACTTTAATAGCGTCGATTTTGGTAACCCTTTTATCTGGCTGTGCCAGGTATCCAGGGTTTCCATAAACTTCAGTACATCCTTAATGCGCTGTTTAACATCGTCCGGGGTTTGTTTATCCTGTTCGCTATCCGATACGCATTCCTGCAACAATAATAAGGTCGGGTCTAGTTCTCGTTGTTTGCGCCCCTCCATAATGGTGTAAAACAATTCCCAGGGGTCTTTCATGGTTTCAAAGTGATCGCGGCGGTCGCCGAGTATATGCGCTATCTTCACGAGTTTCCATGATTGGAGCTCTTTGATACTGGTGCTGACATTGGACCGGGCCACACCAAGCGTTTCGGTAATCTCTTCAGCATTCAACGGCTCCGATGATAAGTATAAGAGGGCGTGAATCTGGGATACGGTACGATTGACGCCCCAGCGAGTACCCATCTCCCCCCAGTGCAGGATGTACTTTTCCATAACAGGCGTTAGTTTCATCAGTAATTTCTTCAGTTATTTCAGTTGATTCAGAAAATAGTAAAAGATGACTGATGTGTCAAACCATTTTTATTGGTGGTGTTGTTTGAATCGGCGGCGATGCGGATATAAAAGGGCGTATTGTGATGCGAATGGGAACAGGGGCGGGCGCGCTGGCGCTGTGGCTATGTTACTGATATTTAATGTGTAAACATTAGGTTGTCGGTGCGCCAGTGGCTTCCTGGACTCGTTTTCCCGCCGATTGTCCCTTCAGTATCGTCGGATTATCGCTTATTAAATTCTATTGTTGCGATCAAATATTGAGCAGATTGCGCAGGGCTGTGCGTTACCCAAAGGTATGCCATCTGTATTCCTACAGTATTTGCCCGGAATTCGACATATAACTTAAGGGTCTATATTAATAATATTTAATTCCTTTCAGTTCTATATGCGAGCCTCTATAGTTTCAGCCCAATAGGTCGCTTAATCATTCATTAATCAGTCGGGTAATTTCACACCGGGCTGGTGGTTTCAGTCAGAGAAGAGAAAAGGATAGCGCATGACGTTTGTGGTTACCGAGAAATGTATTCGTTGCAAGTATACCGATTGCGTTGAAGTATGCCCTGTTGATTGTTTTCACGAGGGGCCGAATTTTTTAGTTATTAACCCGGACGAGTGCATCGATTGCACCTTGTGTGTGCCGGAGTGTCCAGTGGATGCAATCTACGCGGAAGAAGAGTTACCCGAAGAATACAGCCAGTATTTACAGCTTAACGCAGAACTTTCAAGTGTGTGGCCGGTGATTAATGAGATCAAGCCACCGCCGGAAGATGCGGAGCTATGGGCCACACGGGACGATAAACTACAGTATTTGCAACGAAACAGCCAGGGCTAGGGCGTGTACGCCGTGGGCCAAACCGGAGACAAGCAAGAATGACTCAGATTCCAGGGAATTATATCGATAACGATGAGTTGGATCGTTATGAAGACGCCGTAGTGAAATTTCAAAACGGTGAAATTGAAGAAGACAAGTTAATGGTGACACGGCTGCAACAGGGGGTGTATGGCCAAAGGCAGGATGGTGTCAACATGGTTCGCATTAAAGTACCAGGTGGCCGCCTTACACCACATCAGCTGCTGGGCATTGGTGCCATTTTGGAGGAATATTCGCAGGAAGATATTGCCAGCATCACTACGCGCCAGGATATCCAGGTTCACAGTATCCGACTGGGTGACACGCCTGCCGTATTGCGATCACTGGCAAATCTGGGTTTAACCACACGGGAAGCCTGTGGCAACACCGTGCGCAATATTTGCGCCTGCCCGTTGGCGGGCGTTTGCGAACGAGAGCACGTTAATGTGCAGCCCTATATTGAACAAACCGTGGCGTATTTTTTACGCCATCCGCTCACTCAGCACATGCCGCGTAAGTTCAAAATGAGCTTTTCAGGCTGTGAGGTGGATTGCGCCCAGGGCATGATACACGATGTGGGTGTCGTCGCTGTGAACCAAAACAACCGGTTTGGTTTTAAAGTTTTGGCAGCGGGTGGGCTGGGTCATAAGCCACGTGAGGCTATTGTCATTGAGCCCTTCATTGAGCAAGCGGATTTGTTGCCGGTGATTGAAGCGGTTATCGCCGTGCACAATAAATATTCTGACCGTAAAAAACGCGCCAAGTCACGCATTAAATTTCTGGTGGATCGGTTCGGTGCGGAGGGTTTTCTCGAAAAGTATCAGGAAGAGGTAAAGCGAACTCGCGAAGCCTATGCTGATCGTAACAGTGAGCTTAACGTCGAGTGGAAGGCAGGCAGTGGTGTCGGAAATTACTACGCTGGTGCCCCCCGTGAGATTATTTCACAAAAACAACCCGGTCAATTTGTGTTTCCCATTGCGACACCGCTGGGTGATGTTACCGCAAAGCAATTATACGGTATTGCAACATTATTGATGGACGAAAAAATTGAGGACGTGCGCACCACGCAGGATCAAAGCCTGATTCTGGTGGGCGTGCCGGGTCACCGGTTATCCGCCATTCGCGAGGTACTTGCGACCTTGGGATTAGCTGAGCCGGTGGTCGGTGACAATGTTGTCGCCTGCCCCGGTACTTGGACATGTCGCCTGGGTATTACCTCATCGCGTACTGTCGCTGAGAAGCTTACCGGCAGTGTTGGCGACTTATCAGTACGGGTAAGTGGTTGTCAGAACGGCTGTGCCCAGCCCACTGTGGGTGATATTGGTATACACGGTGAGGCCAAGCGCCTGCATGGCAAGCTGATACCCCATTATCAAATGCATTTTGGTGGTGATGGCCGTGCCGGAGGCCGTATTGGCACCAAAGGCCCGGAAGTACCGGCAGCACGCGTGCACAAAGCCATTAAACGTATTCAGGATGTTTTTCTCGAAAGCCGGCAAGACAACGAATTGTTCCCGCAATGGAACGAGCGCCAGGAGCCGGACTATTACAAAACGCTATTGGCAGACCTGATACAGGTTTCCGCGGCTGAAGTCCCTCAGGTGTTGAGAGACCACGGTGACGAAAAAGACTTTAAGGTGCTGCAATTAGGCGGTGGCGAATGTGCAGGCGTGTCACAGGAAGATGTGGCCGCTAATTTTTCGGAAGCCGCCATGGAGCGCACCTATCTGCGTAGCTTTCTGCTGGCACGGAAATATCAGCAGGCAATTGATTGTGCCGTAGCCATTGCACGCCTGGTGGGGCAGTCATTGCTGCGTTCGTCGGGGCAGGCCTTTAATGTAGATGCACTACCGGAAATTGCGGCAAAGCTAACAGAAGGCCTGGCGTCACACCCTTACCTGTTTGAGCCATTCGCTGTTTTTGCCGGCGAGTTACAGCGCTTTGAGCAGGAATTGGATGGTACCGGTACAGAACAAACTAATTTTGACCAACCCGGATTTGAACGGTTTTTGAAGATGCTAAACGGGTGGACGGTATTGGCTGGCCATTATTGTCAGGAGAAAAATCCGACAGTCGATATATCACCTTCATTACCCGAAGCACCGCTAACAGACTTTGATGTTAAAGATCCAATACTGAAAGCGTCTTTATCGGCAACAAAAAGCACGGCAGGAGCCTCGTTTGCAGCAGCAGGCAAGACTACCAACCCCGTTAACGTGGGTTCGCCGTCGAACACAGGAAGCTAGTCCCATGATACTGAGTACAGAGTTGAAACAAAAGGTGGAGAAAACACAGGCATTTTTACAGGATGTCAGTGTAACGCACGGTCCGGTTACGTTTGCCAATAGTCTGGGTGCTGAAGACATGGTCCTCACCGATATGATTTGCCGCAATGCCCTGGATATTAGTATTTTTACCCTGGATACCGGGCGATTGCATGAAGAAACCTATAGCCTGCTGGACCAGATTAAAAAGCGGTACAATCTGCTGGTAAAAGTATGTTACCCGGAGGCGACCGCCATTGAGCATTATGTGCAGGTGCGCGGCATTAACGCTTTTTACGACAGCGTGGAAGCGCGTAAATCCTGTTGCCAAATTCGTAAAGTAGAACCATTACGGCGTGCCTTAGAAGGGAAAAAAGCCTGGATCACCGGGCTGCGTCGTGAGCAATCCGTGACGCGGGAAGAATTAAAGTCCACCGAGTGGGATGAGAATTTTCAGTTGTACAAATTCAACCCACTCCATGACTGGCACGAACAGGATACCTGGGATTATATTCGGGAGTTTAAAGTGCCTTATAACGCATTGCATGACCAGCATTTCCCCAGCATTGGCTGCGCACCCTGCACGCGAGCCGTTCACGATGGTGAGGATGTTCGTGCCGGCCGCTGGTGGTGGGAAGATGCTGCCAGCAAGGAATGTGGCTTGCACCGTGATGCAAAACAGAGGGTACCGGCATGAGCGCGGCAGTGGATTCACCGGAAATCGCAACGTCAACTGCCAGGCCTGATGTTGCGCCTGCCGGAAAAAACCGCATGGCACATCTTGCGCAGTTGGAAAGTGAGGCCATCCACATAATGCGGGAGGTGGTGGCAGAGTTTCAGAATCCGGTGTTGCTTTATTCTGTGGGTAAGGACTCCAGTGTTTTGCTGCGATTGGCGCAAAAGGCATTTTATCCCGGTAAACTACCCTTTCCACTCATGCACGTGGATACCGGTTATAAATTCCCGGAAATGATTTCGTTTCGTGAACAAATGGTCGAGTCGCTGGGCGCAAGGCTGATTGTGCAGCGCAATGAAGTGGCGATTTCAAAAGGCATGCATCCCAGCATGCATGGAGTAGCCCGGTGTTGTGGCGCCTTAAAAACCACGGCCTTACTGGCTGGTTTGGAACGGCACGGGTTTGATGCCGCCTTTGGCGGTGCACGCCGGGATGAAGAAAAGTCGCGAGCCAAAGAACGTATATTTTCATTCCGGGATGAGTTTGGCCAGTGGGACCCCAAAAACCAGCGCCCCGAGTTATGGCAACTTTACAATGGTCGGATACATGAAGGTGAATCAGTCCGTGTCTTCCCATTATCCAATTGGAGTGAACTGGATATTTGGCAATATATAAAGCAGGAAAATATTCCCATTGTACCGCTTTATTACGCAAAACCACGCATGATGGTGGAGCGTGGCAAGCATTTAATTCCAGTGGACAGCAGCACAATGCTTCAAGAGGATGAAGTAGCCAAGCCTATCATGTCGCGTTTTCGAACGCTGGGGTGTTCGCCATGTACTGGCGCCATTCGCTCCGATGCCACAACGCTTGACGACATCATTCGCGAAATGACCGTGGTGAAGCGCAGTGAGCGCGAGACGCGCCTGATAGACCATGGTGCGAACTCAATGGAAGACAAGAAAAAGGAAGGGTACTTTTAGTGACTAACAATATAGCGAGTGACGCAACGGTGTCGGAAGAAACGTTATCATCAAACTCCATCGAATTGCTGCGGTTTACCACCGCAGGCAGTGTGGACGACGGTAAGTCAACATTGATTGGCCGACTATTAGTTGATAGTCAGGGGCTCTATGAAGATCAGCTGGATGCTGCTCGAAAAATTCAGTCAGACCGGGGTGGCGAAGGCGTTGACCTGGCATCCATTACCGATGGCCTGCATGCAGAACAAGAGCAGGGTATTACCATTGATGTTGCCTACCGTTATTTTTCCACACCACGCCGCAAATTTATTATTGCGGATACACCGGGGCACGAACAATACACCCGCAATATGGTAACTGGCGCAAGTACCGCAGATGCCACCATTATATTAATTGACGCAAGAATTGGTGTACGCCCGCAATCCCGGCGGCACATTTATCTGGCGCACCTGCTGGGTATCAAGCATATCATTGTGGCGGTCAATAAAATGGACCTGGTAGGCTACGATGAAAAAGTCTTTAATGCCATAAAGGAGGAGTTTGGTGGTTTTTGCCGGGATCTGGGGGTGGTCGACCTGCGATTTATCCCGGTTTCCGCCCTGCAGGGAGACATGATTGCCCACCGCGGTGATAAGTTTGACTGGTATCACGGGGAAACCCTGCTGACAACACTGGAAACCTTAGTGGTACATCAACGCTCGCAGGATTCCGTGCTGCGTTTCCCGGTGCAGCTTGTGAACCGGCCGCGGCAGCCAGAGTATCATGACTTTCGTGGTTACATGGGGCGTGTTGAATCAGGCATCGTCAATGTGGGCGACGAAGTGATTGTGCTGCCCGGTTGCCACAAGACGAAAGTAACGGAGATCATCAGTTTTGACGGACCCATGCAGAGTGCTCATGCCAAACAATCGGTAACCCTGGTGTTGGAAGACGAAATTGATATTTCCCGTGGCGATATGATTGTGGGAACGGTTAATCAGCCACGCATTGAAAAAGAGATTGATGCCTATTTATGCTGGATGAGCGAAGAACCCATGCAGGCTGGCGCCAAATACCTCATCAGACATGCCGCCAGAACCGTAAAAGGCCAGATTAAACAGCTGGACTACACAGTCGATATAAATACCTTGAAGCATGACCAAACACCGGATTCCCTTGGTTTAAACGGAATAGGCCGGGTAAAAATACGCATGCAACAACCACTCGTGGTTGACGATTACGATAACGTACGGGAAACGGGCGGGTTTATCGTTATTGATACGCACAGCAACAATACCGTTGCTGCCGGGATGATTACGCAATAACGCACGATGTTTTGTATTTTATGTATTGTTGCCGGTGTGAATACAGCATCAATACCGCAACTAACGGTTCGTTTACTGTTCCATGACACTATCCCACGCCACATAAGGGTGGGATAGTCTTTTCATCTGACACGCAACAAGTGCATTTCTACTCAACGACGTTCACCAACGAATTGCATGCGCAATTGAGCGCCGGGAAATTCTGCAATACGTCGCGTCATTCAGCAATATCGGGCAAACTTCATCGCCCACGATAATTACATCTAATTCGTTGCGGTAAAATCTGTCGTTTCGAACCCTTTCGCTGCAAACCTGTCGTTGTAAACCAAAATTGTTATCTATTTCCAGCTGTCCGCACATTATTTTTTGATGTGAGCATAAAACGTACATTTTTGCGCTTAATTAGTTAAAACGGTACGATCTAATCCAGCGTTAGGTGGCGTAGCACATGGACAATTCATCTCAAGCCGTTCCGCACATAATAGTCGATAGATAATAACTCATTGTTTTTTAATGTAAATAATATGACTGTTCGGTAGTCAGTGTCTCTTAGCGTCCTCTTCGTTAAAAATGTAAATAATATCTCATTTATTGACTTTTGATAAAAACGTAATTAATATCTCGTTTTATGGAGAACATTAAAAAAACACTGAGCAAAGCGATTCTCAGAATGCTGAATCCAATCGTGCACTTATTGCTGCGTTATGAGATATCGCATAGTGAATTTACAGAACTGGCGCGGCGCTCTTACGTTCGCGTTGCATTTGATTACTTTTCCATTCCGAATCGTAAAAAAACCAATTCCCGCGTATCGGTGATCACCGGCCTAAGTCGCAAAGAAGTGGTGCGTCTCCGGGCAATCGATGAGGAACAGGAACCAGTCACCAAGGGGCCACTTAATCGAGCCACTCGTGTGATAGGGGGCTGGTTGAGTGACGCCAATTTTCTCGATGAAAAAAAAGAACCAATGGTATTGCCGTTGAGAGACGGAGAGAACAGTTTCGAAGAATTAGTGGCCCGATACAGCGGCGGCATTACTGCCCGCGCGGTTCTGGATGAACTGATACGCGTTGGGGCTGTAATAAAGCCAGATAAAAATCTCGTGAAACTGAATCATCACGGTTATGTTCCAGAGGATAGTGATGCAGAAAAAATAGAGGTGTTGTCAACACATGTTTCAGATTTATTGGGCACGGTGCTTCATAACTTAACCCATAAAAAGGAACAAGCCCGCTTTCAACGACAGGTTTCCTACGTGGATATCCCTGAAAGTGTGGCCAAAGAGTTTCAGCGTTTAAGTCATGATAAATCCCTTGCACTAATACTGGAGCTCAATCAGTGGTTGGCAGAAAAAAAACGAACGGTTAAACCTCAACCGAATGAATCAACCTTTCGCGTTGGCGTTGGCATTTACTATTTTTGCAAGGATACCCTTAAGCACGAAAGTGGTGACAGCGATAGCGCTAATGCTCATGGTGCCACTAATACAGGTAATAAAGGCGCAGGTGTCAGGAAAGAAAGTACTTAAAAGGGCGGTTTAAAAGTTAAGTTTAATTAATAATTTTTAATCAATTATTTATAACTAATGTTCTGTAATCAACGTGTTTCAATAAAAAACGTTTTTAAATAAAACATATTTAGTCAGAGAAAAGAGAGAGGATTAATATAATGAATACAATTAACAAGTTGGGCATGCTTGTTACGGTGGCTTTCGCCGCCATGCTCACGGTGGGCTGCTCATCCGACGACGGTGTTGATGGCACCGGTGGCAAACCTAAACAATCAATAAATGGCACGGCAGCCGTTGGCAAAGCCATCGGCAATGCCAGCCTCGCCATTAAAGTAAAAGATGGTGCCAAAAAACAAGTGACCACCAACAGCGAGGGTAAATTTCAAATTGATATTACAGGACTGGAAGGCCCGTTCCTGATGCGGGTGGAAATGGCAAACGGCGGTGCATTGTTTAGTATTGCGGCTGGCGGTGGCACCACCAATATTCACCCCTTTACGGACTTAATTGTCCGCAACTGGTTTAAGGTGCAAGGCCTGGATATCGAAGCGGAATTTAATAATAACCTGGCCGTCGTGTTATTGCCCACCGTGGACGATATTAATGATATCAAACAAGCCATTAAAAACATCATTACACTGACGTTGGTGGAATATAGCCTGTCAGCAGAACTGGACCTGATAACCACGGGCTTTGATGCCGATGGTACTGGCTTTGATGCTTACCTTGATAACGTGCAGGTCGTGATCATTAACAACAAAATCACCATAGTTATTAAGGATCCGGCAACCAATATTGAAAACGAATTAGTCAGTGATGTAAACCTGGATAATGACTTTACGTTGCAAGACAACGCAGCACCAATCACCCCCAGTAATTTGCGCGGAATACCCGCCAACGAATCTGAAATTATCGTGGTGTGGAATGCATCAACCGACAACACTGGTGTGGTGGGATACAATGTTTACCGAGATAGCAGTCTGGTGAAAACAACACCCTTCCCCGTTTTTAGTGACGTTGGCTTAATACAGGGTACACAATATTGCTATGACGTAGAGGCGTTTGACAGTGCTGGCAACATCAGCGCCAGAGCAAGTACAACGCTGTGTCCGACAACCCTGGCTGCGTCAGATCTGCTGGCACCGCCGTCGCCTGTGAGCCTGGTTGCCACCACGCTGGGAAGCAGCGCTATTAACCTGATCTGGGTGCAATCGGATATTGCGGATGTGGCGAAATTTGAAATTTATCGCGGCGCCAGCGCCAGCGTGAACGAAAAAATAGCCACAGTAACCACCAACAGCTATACCGGGTTTAATCTCAACAGCGGCACAGAATACTGCTATAAAGTGGTGGCGGTTGATGCCGCCAATAATGCATCACCCGCCAGCAGTGAAGCCTGTGCCACCACTGATGGCGAAATCACCCTGCCACCCGTAAACGGTGGCACAGGCCTGACGTTCTCACTAAGCAACTATACCGTGTCAGAAGCTGATGCAACGGCTTTAATAACGGTTAAGCGTGGTGGAGATGCCCGCGAAGCGGCTAGTATCGACTATAGTGTCGCTGATGGCAGTGCCATCGTTAACCAGGATTACACCGCGGTATCAGGTACCTTGACGTGGGCTGCAAATGATAGCAGTGATAAAACTTTTCTGGTGCCGGTTAAGGCCGATGACACCAGTGAGCCTGATGAAACAGTCGTGCTCAACTTGCTAAATGAATCTGCTAACGTCTTGCTGGAAACCGCCACCTTAACTATATCAGATGCTGTTTGTGCGGGGACTTTAACGGATAATATTGTGGTGGATACCACCATTGCGGGCTGTACGACCGTCACCAGAAATATTAGTGTCGACACGGGGGCCAATTTAACCATTTCACCGGGGGCCACCTTGATTTTCCAATCTGGTGCAGGCTTTAATATCAGGCAGGATGGTTCATTAACGGCACAAGGCACCAAAGCGAAGCCCATATTACTGACGGATCGTGATCATACCCCTGGCTCCTGGAGTGGCATTCGTTATACATTTTCCAATAATTCACGAAATGTACTGGAGTACGTCACCATTGAATATGGTGGTGGTATTAACGCCGCCAATATTGTCATGACTGGCAGCGAAAGCCTTGCCCAGCGCTTAACGATAAAAAACACCACACTGGCTAACAGTGGCGGGTACGGGCTAATGCTGGATAGCGGGTCGATACTGACAGCCTTTAGCAATAACGTTATTAGCGGCAATGCAGAAGGGCCGGTTTCACTGCCTGCAAATCTGGTTGGCATGTTAGATTCCGCAAGCCGGTATTCCGGAAACACTAAGGACAAATTGGATGTTAACAGCGGTACTATCAGTGTTGAACAAACCTGGCCGGTCATCGATGTGCCGTACTCATTGGGTACGCATTCTGTTTCAGCTCCGCTGACCGTGGGTGCGGGTTCGGTGTTTAAATTCCGCGCTGGTGGTCAATTTAACATTACACAATCGGGGGCTTTAACGGCAATTGGTACAGAAGCCAATAACATTGTGTTTACCGCGGAACAACAAACGCGGGGTTATTGGAGTGGTATAAAATATACATTTTCCAATAATATCAATAATAAACTGGATTACGTCATTGTAGAATACGGCGGAAATTTTGGAACCGATGACTCAGGTAATATATTGATGGTTGGTTCCACCTCATTAGTGCAACAACTAACGGTCACTAACAGTGTTTCACGTTATAGCGACTCTTATGGGTTTAATTTTGATAAAGCATCCAACGTTAGCTTTTCCAATAATACGGTTGTTAATAACCGGCGTGGTGCAGTTAGCCTGCCGGCAAATGTGGTAGGCACGTTGGATGTTCAGAGTACGTACAGTGGTAACGATACGGATGTCGTTTTTGTGGAAAACGAAACCATTTCTGCGGACATGACGTGGCCTGCCATTGACTCCGCGTATTCGGTGGGTTCGCTGGGTGTGCATGCGCAATTAACTATACAGGCTGGCGCGGTATTAAACTTTCGTTCGGGCGGGGGCTTTAACGTCAACAACGAGGGCGCGTTATTTGCGCAGGGTAGCGCAGACGCAAACATAATATTTGGCAGTGAGAATGCATCACCAGGGTTTTGGGATGGTATTTTGTTTACCTTTTCCAATAATGTTAATAATGTGCTGGATTACGTTGTTATTGATTATGCCGGTGTAGGTATTAATGGCGGTGCAGTTAAGTTGATTGGCTCCGGCACGTTAATATCAGCAGTGTCAATTACAAACAGCACGATACAAAATGGCGGTAGTTATGGCATATGGCTGGACACTGATTCGGTAGTGAATGATGACATTGCAGCCAGTAATGTTTTTGTCAACAATGCCAATGCAAATGTGTTTTTCAATACCCAATAGCAGGCATTTACATAGATTCTAAATTGTAGGGCCGGCATGTTCGGCCCTTTTTTATGTTTAGAAAAATTAGGGAAAATACGTGTTATGAAGTTTTGCGCAGCGCAACATATCTTTTATAAAGTTGAATTCAAGCATTATTAGGCTGCAGAGTGATACTGGTAACGATAGGACGCTGATGGTAATTGAATAAAAATTTCACATCGCGAAGTATTCGCGGTTAATTTGTACCCTCAAAGCAGTACTAGATATACTAATCGAAAAGCAACATTAGCGATTCATGAAACCATAAAGAAATTAATGTTCGCCCGTAGCCGTCAGTAATTGACTTACGTATAAATGTTAAATGTGTGGTTTTGCCACTGAAAAGTTAAGCATTTTTGATGCAGTCTTTCGTAATCGTGCCTATACTTGTTGGTAGGATTGGTGTAATCAATGTTGTTTTAATGAATAAGCCGGTAACCACGACGTTATTAAACGTTCATCAACTATTACCTGCGATACCACTATGGCAGCGTTTACCGCTGCACAACGATAGTGGCGAATTGTTGGTGGATTTTATGATGATAATACCTGCTTTAAAAGAAAAGCCCTCGCATGTTATTGCTAAAGTTCTCGCAGATATTCAACTAGTATTGACGTGTTATGAAAAGCAGGTGGTGTTTGCGGATTTGAATTTAAAGTTGAATGTATTGTGGGTATCGGTTCAGCCCATTGCCGGCATGTGCCTGGAAATTGCAGCGGCCATTCACCATAGGGTGCCGGATGCGAAGCTGGTTGCGCAGAAATTATAGTTGAGGCTTCCTAACGCTCGGAGAAAATATGACTGCCTTACCCCATTAGGTCGGTATTATCGTACGGCGGGTTACTCGCCTTTTCCGATGTGTCCCACCAGTTTTTCCAGGCGTTGTGCAATGATTTCCCACATGACCATGGGGCCAGCGGTTTGCAAGAGTTGCTCTGGAGATTTTTGTTTGAGTCTGTCGACGTAGTCAGCAAGCTTATCACGTTCCTGTTTGATTTTCGTTATTTCTACTTGATAGTCCGCAGGGGATTTGTTGCCTGATAATGATACGTCTGCCTGTTTCATTAGTTCGTCTATATGTTGCAGGTGTGACTGGTATTGTTTGATGCGTTTTTCCGCCATTAAATTACTGTCGGCCATTGTTTGCTCCTCAGTTTGTTTATGAGGTGTATTTAACGAATATCATGCCCATGATTAAATTAGTCAGTACTAGAGCATTAGACATTCATCTTATTCTCAAAGGTCAGTTTATAAGCACATACCGTCAGGCTACACTGATGTAGGTCAAGCTCATCGCTTATAAAGTTGTGGTTGTCCGACATGAAAGCCATGACGTGGGTGCTATTACCTAATTGCCTAGTGCCGTTTCTGGGCATTTTTATGTTTCGCCATAGATTATCGCTATGGGGTATAGTTTGCTGCGGACGCAGCAGGTTGTACTTTAATCGTTTACCCTTTTGTTTGTTGCCAAAGAACATTATCCGAGCATATTGTTTGACTGAATTTGCATTATTTATTGTCTGAAATCATCAATTTTAATTATAAAACATAGCTATTAACCATAGTTCTCAACTGTCGTTATCACCAGAGCTGGTTCAACTGAATGACAACCCAAGAAAAACACCAACCGTTAAGTCCTGTTTCGTTAAGGCTGATTCAAACAATTGTTAAGTGGTTGGGTTATATTAATCCAGGCTTGGCTGCTTATTATGCCTACCATGTATGGCACACCACTCGACGTTTTAAACAACCGGAGCGTGAGCTTCAATGGCAGCAAGCGGCTCGCACGGTGCAGCTTACTGCCGCTGGGAAAAACCTGGTGGTTTATGAATGGGAGCAGGGGCCAACTGTGTTGTTAATACATGGTTGGAGCGGACGAGGCATGCAGCTTGGCGCAATGGCGCAGGGGCTGGGGCAGGCAGGCTACCAGGCTATTGCGATTGATTTACCGGCGCATGGAAAATCACAGGGTAAAAAAACCAACGCCTATGTTATGGCGGATGCCATTGCCGTAGTTGCTGCGCATTATGGTGATGTGCATGGCGTGGTGTCGCACTCGTTTGGCATATTACCATTGGTGCTGGCGCTGCGTGATGGTTTAATTGCACAGCGTATTGTTGCGATATGCCCGCCTGACCGTTTATCCCCTTTGTTTGATATTTTTTGTGATTCATTGGGGCTTTCGGCCAATATTAAACAAAAATTAGCTGAGCTTACTGAAAAAAATTATGGTGATAGTGTCTGGGATGATGTGTCACCAGCGTTTAATGTGCAATCAATACAACAAGCCGCGCTGATTATTCATGATGAAAACGACAAAGAGTTGTCATGGCGGCGTGGTAAAGCCCTGGCCGATAGCTGGCCTGATTCAGCGTTTAAATTGACGCAAGGGCTGGGGCATCGTCGTATATTACGGGACAGTAGTGTCATTGAGCAGATTGTTAATTATTTACACCAAGATGATCATTAATTAACTTGATGTGAGTAAAGCGAGTGTCAATGACGCGTTCGCGTTATTATTAATTTAGAATTCACAATAGTATTTTGCCTTCATCATTGGTTTCAACTTCACAGTGTGGTGTTTCTCAGGTTGCTTACATTATGTGTAAGGTTTGTGTCATTTTTTATTCAATGAGACATATTTCGTAAATTCTGTGTAATATAAAATGAGTCTTTGCGTCAATGATGCGCGATGGCATTTCGTGAGTGTTTGATGAGGTGTTATTTTTAGCAATGGGTTGGCTTGATGTGTTGCATGTGGTCATCATCAATTACCATGGGTATTCATTACAACGATTCAGGGCGTGCGCTCGTATGTCGTTCTCATGACATAAATAAGGAGTTTTATATGTTGAAAGCAGGAATCCAAGGGGTAGTATCAATAACAAGCATGAAGGCAATTGGCATGGGGGGCAGGTTAACAAGGTGGAATAGAAAATCATCTATGTTTAGGTGCTCTGCCTTGCTTCTGATGGCAATGATGTTAACCGTCAGCGGTCAGGTGTTGTCCAGTGATGATGACGACGAGGATAGTGATTTTAATTTGATTAGCCGCATCGTTTCTGCGCCAGTGGTTGCTAATGGTATCGTTGCGGGGGAACCTACCGAGATTAATGCGTTATTAAAATCGAGAGATGTGAATAAGCGTTTTGTTTCTGATCCGCAGTATTTCGGTCACCAGATTCCGGCAGGCGGGCGTTTAGAGTTTGAGCTGGGCGGGAGTTTCGAGCGTAACGGGGTTGATAATGACAAGGCATTTACCGCCATTACCAGCAATGCTTATTTTATTATTGTAACCGGATTACCTCAGAATCCGATTGTGATGTCCGCCGGGGATGGCGTACAGCATGGTAATTATACGATTGAAGATGACGGTGACAAAATCATTTCTATTGTGCCCAATGGGGGTAGCGGTGCTAATGGGCTTGAGCAGGAACGAGCCGCTAGCATTGGAATTAAAGTGGTGCACCTTCGACCTATGCCAAACTCCAACGCGGGGCCATCTGCGTTTACCAACGGTGCTGCAGGCACAAAGGGAACCGTTGCGATTCGAATTTATGACGCTGACGGCAATATTGTAGAGCAGGGTTCCCGCTCCTTGGTTTTTCCTGTTTCAGTGGGGCGTCAGGTGAGTGTGACTAATGCCGGTCTGGCTACGGGCGGTCAGGGAAACCCGAATACGGTAACAGCCGAGCTGGTGGAATCGGTGAACTTTCAACACGTAGCGCCGGATAGCCTGTTAATTAATACCAGCCGATCGGGGGCGTTTTCAGATAACAGGCCGTATGCGCCACGTTTTTTGATGTTTGAAGCCCTGGCTATGCAACCGGATTCATTTATTCCTTTTAAGGGGATCGCCAATGTTGGGTACCTGGTCAATGAAGATAAACCCTGGAAAGCTACTTTGGTGGAGGATGCCAATAACAATGGTGTTGCTGATGCGGACGATGTGGTAATTGGTCGCATCCGGCTAAAAGGTCCGTCAAAGCGTTCCATGGGCATGATACTGCCGGGTACGGTACTGACTACCTCTGGGGATGGCATCAGCGGAGCAAACGGGAGTATTTTGAATGTGCTAGTAAAAGTTGGTCGTGAGCGCGGTGCTTATAAAGTGGTGGTTTCTTTGAAGAATGGCAATAAGTCGACGACGACTATTGTCGTCGACTAACTAAGGGCAGTAGATTGACAAATAGTTGTAGATAATAAACCACCGCTGTTTTTTGGCAATTAAGGATGAAGTATTACGCCAGGCCTGGTAATTGGTGGTCTGGCGTAATATGTATTACAAGCTCACTGTGTAAGTCGCGCGAATAACTCCTGGTTATAATTCCCAGCTTTCCGAAGGTTCCGTTTTAGGGCTATTCAACCCATACCTCAACGCGTCGATTGTTTTGTCTGCCATGGGTGGTTTTGTTACTGGCTACGGGTAATTCCTGCCCAAAACCTCTGATTTTAAATGGCTCCAGGCCATTTTCTATAAAATAATCGGCGACCGCATCAGCACGGGTAATGGATAATGACAAGCTTAAGTAGGGAAGTGCTTCACTGGTGTCGGCAAATCCAAAGAGCATCAGTTTGCGATCACGATTTCCAGGCTTTGCCATGTAAGAAATAATGCGCTTAACATCATGGATTGCTTTGTTGTCCAGTGTGGTATAACCAGCACGAAAACGAATATTTAACGACAGGCGTTCAGCGTTTCCTGTTAGGGTTTTATATTCATCCGGTGCGTCTTTGTCGATGCCGGCTTGTCTTGTGAGTATGTTTTGGGATACAAAGCCTACATCGTCAACCAGGTGTTGCGCGGTTTGGGAAATAGAAAATTTAGCGAACTCTGTGGCTAGTGGATGTTTAGACAAGGGTGGCACGTACAAATACAGGCGTCGTGACAGTGCATAGTCTTCAGTGGATACATCAAAAGGTATGGGTAACACAGGGGTGGCACCATCTTCCGAAATTGCCAGCCATTTTGCTTTTAACACGTATGCGAGCCCGACAAACCCAATGGCACTGGGGTCTGCGGCAACAGCGTTGGAAAGATCAATATGTGATTCATATCGGCGTGCTTGCTGTGTGAGTGTGAGTTTTTTACCGAGAACAAGCGATGCGAACGTATCATAGGTGCCTGACTTGTCATCCAGCGCGTACACCCTGATTTTTCCTGGTTTAAGACCCAGCTCCGACCAATTATGGACTTCACCGGTAAATACCTTGCTGAGTGTGGTTTTCGACAGTGTTTCCAGTGGATTGTTGGGATGAACTATAATCGAGAGACCGTCCAGCGCAATGATGTACTCACTGTTGGGTTGGTCAAAGGACCCCAGGGAGGCTAGTTTCTTTAGTTCCTCGGGGTTTATGGGGCGAGAGGACATTCCGATGTCGGTTTTACCTGAGGCTAGATCCGAAAACGCATCGCTGGAACCGTGAGAATGTATTTCCACAGTAATTTTGTCACCAAGTTCGTTTTCAGCGGTGATAACATGTTCGCCTGGCGTGGAATTGTTAATTGTTTGCTTGGTATAGCCTTTGTTGTTGAGCCAGGATTGGGTGAGCTTCGGGGTTAGGTCTGCGCCGATCGCGTTTGAACCGTGTATGCGCAGCGTCGTTAGGTCCTCAGCGCTCAATGGGGCAGTTGATAATAGCGTTAGGATTAATAGCCAGAAAATTCTCATTAAGACCTCTTTGATAATGTAGAAACATTTAGAGCATGTGTATTCCTTAGCTTCCATCGAGTCATCACTACCGAGTCATCACTACAGCGTGGTTATAACGCTAGTGGTTACAAAGCTAACTGGTTGTAAATCCAGAGCGTATATAAAACTGATGGTTGGGAAATGTACTTTTGTTGCCTTGGGTTTACAACTGTCCCTTCGGGAAGGCGTTAATTTGCCTAAAATCCAGCATAAGGAACGCCTTATGCTAGCGATGTTTTTTTTGCCAGTCTCCCTTGCGGTCTGCTTGACGGATGTATCTGGTGGGGCGTTTGTGTGAGTGTTTTTGGGGTATGCGATTATTTTTAATAAGCGGAGTCGTGGACAAAATAAGGCGTTTGCGCGTTGGGTGGAGGTGGAAACATTAATCCAGGTTAATCCAATATTAATCTTGACTTATGACAATGGATAAATCCGACGCTACGGTCTTATCTGCTCATCGAAGGATTTTATATGGACCCTACTATTAATCTTGTTGTTAAACCTAAATAGATCAGGATTTTAGGCAATTAAAATCGCTGTGCAATATTGTCGTTTTTATCGTAATGAGTTTGCTGTTGTTGAGAGTTGCGAGATTTGCATTAAGTTTGAGGCAATGGGAGCGGGTAAATGCCGTCGCGGGACTTTGATTTGTCGCGGGACATTGGTTTGTATTGTTGCAGGGTATTTGGTTTGATTTAGGGTTGCTTGGCATGTTGCTGTTGATTCCAGCGACATTGCCCCCCTTTTTTGTAAGTACACATTCGCGGCTAGGCGCCTGTCGGACTTAGGAAGAATCTACTGCGGCGGTAGGAAATCGGTCCATAACCCTATCTTTTCGTTTTGATGCGCACTATTCGCCTCAAAAGATCGGGGAAATGGCCTCGATTTACCACTTGCCTCGCGACGACGCCTTAAGTCCGACAGGCTCCTTGGGGAAAAGTGGCAATCCGTGTTGCGCATTTATTTTCTGTTTTGTCTGTTAATGGTGCATGTAACTGCGGAAATTGGATTTAATACTCTGTTGTTGGTAGGGCCTGCGCGCTTATCAAGCGTCGCGCTTGTTCAGTAAGTCGAAGTAAAAGGTGGTGCCAATACTTTGTTGGGTGTAATAGTTAATATTGCCGCCCATATTTTCAATAAGATTTTTGCTAATGCTCAGGCCTAATCCGGTGCCGCCACTGGAGCGGGTGTTGGATGCATCCGCTTGTGAGAATTTTTCAAAAATACGGTGCTGAAATTCTTTTGGAATGCCGGACCCGGTGTCAATGACTTCCACCCGAACCTGGTCGTTAAGTAATTTGGAACGAACCGTTACACAACCGCCTGCCGGTGAAAACTTAATGGCATTTGATAGTAAGTTGGACATAACCTGTATTAACCGGTGAGCATCTACATTTACATTGCAGTCGGGGGCATTATCGATGATCTCAAGTCTGACTTTGTGTGTTTCCGCATACACCTTGTTGGCATTTATGGCTTGCTCAATGATCGGGTGGAGTGGTTGAGTGCAAAGTTCAAAGTCCAGTTTTCCAGATGCTGTTTTTTCCATGTCTAGTAGGTCGTTTATCAGCCGGATGAGGCGCTCGCTGTTTTTGTCGGAGATATCTAAGAGCTCCTGGGCTTTTGGTGATAGTTCACCGGCCGCTCCGCTTGCCAGGAGTTTAATGGAACCATGTATTGACGTCAGGGGCGTGCGTAATTCGTGACTTACCGTTGATACAAATTCGTTTTTTAGCGCGTCAATTTTTTTGCGCTTGGTAATATCATGTACTATGGCGATGAATAACCCGGTGTCGTTTGTCTCGGTTACAAATTGCAGGAAAATCTCAACAGGAAACTGAAAACCGTCTTTACGCTGATGTAGGGTTTCAAAGCTTAGTGAATGTGCTTCGCCATTGAGTAATGGTGCGACAAACTCTCGGAATTCAGATTCAGGCATTAATGGTTTGATGTCGCAAGGTGATAGATCCAGCAGTTCTTTTTTTGAATATCCCATGCTTTCTACTGCCCCTTTGTTTAGATAAACAAATTTTAAACTCATAGGGTCAAACATGAAGATCATATCCAGGGTATTGTCTAATGTATTTTTCAGGCGGTTGAAATTGTTTTCTGCCTGTATTCGGGCGGTAATTTCACGGATATGAAGGACAAACCCAATGGTTTCATCCTTGCCACCTAAAAGCTGGGTGAAAACGGTTTCGGCACTGAACAATTCTTCGTTCTGTCGACGAAAACTGATCGTTAAAGGAGCGTTTTTTTCATTTTCGGATGTGGTCTCTGCCGTTGTTTGAGATGAGGGCAATGGTTGCTGGCTACGGTTTTCAAAATCGTCTGCTTTGTCAAAAAGTAGTGATGCAGGTTTGTGGAGAAGTTCCTGTATTGAGTAACCAAAGGTTTTGCTGAAGGCCGGGTTGATATGCAATATTTCGTTTGAGGGATTTGTTAGGATCATGGCGTCTGGCATATTGTTGAACAGTGCTTCAAACAGGTTTTTCTGGTGTTTGATTTCAATTTCCGCATTGTTTCTTGAGATTTCTGCGCCTACCCACTGCGTATATAGATTAATGAACCAGTAGTCCTCAAGGGTAAACGGCTGCTGGCGGGGTGTTGGGCTGGAGAAATTTACGGTGCCATATCGTTCGCCATCCACAATAATTGGAGTACCGAGATAAGCTTCAAGCCCAAATTTTCGATAACATGGGTGTTCTTTAATATTGCTTTCTTTTGTAAAGTGAAATCCAATCGGTCCATTGGCGTTTAGGGTATGTATGCAATAGGTTTCACTGAGGTTAAATACACTGTCGGGTGCCGGACTGTCTGGCGGGCCAACGATGTGTCGAACGGTGTATTGATCACCGCTTATCTGGCTTATGATGGCAACGGGCAAGTCAAAAACGTCTGTGCCTAATTTTATGATTTGTGTGATTTTTTCATTAAAGCTTAAACCTTGCTGAGAGATTATATTATGTAATTGGGCAAGCGATTGCGTGTTACCTGCTACGCCTGCGAATCGTCCGCCAGTGCCGGAGGGCTGTTGATGAATGGGGTGGGCGTTTTTTCCGGACACGTGTCTAACAGCCTATATATCCGGTTGGCAGGGTGACTCGCTCGAATGTCGAATCGATACCGTTGTGTTGGTATTTTACTATGGGGAGGAATACCGAGCGCCCGCTTAAGTTTAAGTGTGTCTTTTTGATAGAGTGATTTGGCATTAAATATCGATTTTATAGCCCAATGTTTTACGGTTGTTGCGTAACCCTGCCGATTAGGGTCCAGCATTGCCCTATTTCCCTGAGGGAGGAGGGCGTCTCTGATTTTATCGGCCGAGATACTATTGTGCTTTAATCTAGGGTAAACGGGGTTTAATGCCGATATACCACTTATATTGAGGTCTCGGTGGAACTATTTTTGGAACTACGTCTGGTTAGCTATCATGTTGGTGTTTAGTGCTAAATTGCGACATCAGTGTGCTAACGGTAGTATTTCGCAGGGCGGCAAAATCATCAAAAAGCTCAATGCTGGAGATGGCGGATTGCTGAGACATAAATGCTGACATGTTATGCACGAATTTTTGCTTAAGAACGGGAATAGCCGCGTCGCGTCGGCGTCTATGTCCTAAAGGGTATTCCACTACCATTCGTTGGCTACTTGTTCCGTCAGTAAAGTGAATGGTTATTGCATTGGCAATTGAGCGCTTGTGCGGATCTATGTAATCGAGGGAGAACTGTTGGTTTTCACTCACCACCATTTTTTGGCGTAATCCATCAATACTGGGGTCGCTGGCGATGCCATCTTCGTAATCATCGGCCGTTAACCGGCCAAAAATTAGTGCGATCGCCACCATGTACTGCAGGCAATGGTCTCGATCAGCCGGATTGTTTAATGGGCCGGTTTTGTCAATGATGCGAACACCGGCCTGCTGAGTTTCAATGGTAACGGTTTTTATATCATTTAGCCGTTGCTTTGCTAGAGGGTGCAACTGCATGGCGGCTTCCACTGCCGTTTGGGCGTGGAATTCGGCAGGGTACGAGATTTTAAAGAGAATATTTTCCATCACAAAGCTGTCCAGTGGCTGGCTAAGTGTAATGTTATTTCCTTTGAATAATACATTGCTGAAACCCCAGTGATGGGCACTTAGAGCCGAGGGGTAGCCCATTTCGCCGCGGAGGGCGATGAGCGCATGCCAGACACCGCGACTGGTGGCATCACCGGCTGCCCAACTTTTCCGGGAGCCGGTATTGGGGGCATGGCGGTAAGTGCGCAATGCGCCACCATCGAGCCAGGCATTCGAGAGAGCGTTAATGATTTGTTCCCGGCTGCCACCAAGCAAATGGGTAACCACTGCGGTGGTGGCAATTCGTACCAATAAAACATGATCAAGACCCACTTGATTAAAACTGTTTTCCAGCGCGAGTATCCCCTGAATTTCATAGGCCTTAATCATTGCGGTGAGTACATCGTTTATTGTGAGTGGCATTTTGCCGCTGGATTCATTCTGGCGGCTTATAGCGTCGCTGGTAGCCAGGATACCGCCCAGGTTGTCGGAAGGATGTCCCCATTCCGCTGCCAGCCAGGTGTCATTAAAATCGAGCCAGCGTATCATGCTGCCGATGTTAAATGCCGCCGTAACCGGGTCTAACTCGTAGTGGGTTCCCGGTACACGGGCGCCATTGGGTACAATTGTGCCCGGTACTATGGGCCCCAACAGCTTTGTACAGGCCGGGTATTCCAATGCGAGCAACGCGCAGCCCAGGCTGTCGAGCAAACAATGGTGCGCTGTTTGGTAAGCCACTTCGCTGGTTATTTCGTGATTAGTGACATAATCGGCGATAGTGCCAAGAATGGTGTCAGGCGCTGGTCTTATGGTATTGCGATGATTTTGCATGCTAGGGTTGTTAGGCTCCGTGAGGTTGTTAACGCCAGAATGCAGGCTGCTATGTCCGCTGTTCGATGGGGATGAAGCACTGTTGATCCGGGCCGGTATAATTTGCCGCCGGGCGGATTAGTGCATTATTGTTGCGTTGCTCAATAATGTGGGCGGCCCAGCCGGTAATACGCGAGCATACAAAAAGCGGCGTATAAAGTGATACGGGTATGCTCATAAAGTAGTATGCTGACGCGCTATAAAAGTCCAGATTCGGAAAAAGCTTTTTTTTCTGCCACATATACGCTTCGATATGTTCCGAGACAGTAAATATACGCCTGTCATCAGGGGTGTTCACTAATTGTTTTGCCCATTGTTTAATGATGGGGCTGCGGGGGTCGGCGATTTTGTAAACCCGATGACCGAAGCCCATGATTTTTTCCTTATTGGCCAGCGCTTGTTTAAGTCCTGGTTCGACGTCATTGTCTGATGGGTAACGTTGAATTAATTGCATGGCTGCTTCGTTGGCGCCGCCATGCAAGGGTCCACGCAGGGTACTGATGGCGGCGACGGCGGCTGAATAAAAGTCAGATAACGTGGATGCGGCTACCCGCGCGGCAAAGGTTGATGCGTTAAATTCATGTTCGGCGTATAAAATTAGTGAGGCGTTCATGGCCTGTTGGTGCAAGGAATCCGGTGTGGTGTCCCGGAGCAGGTGCAGTAAATGGCTGGCAATGGTGTGGTCACTGGTATTGGTGTTGATGCGTTTGCCATGCTTGTGATAACGGTACCAATACATGAGTATTGACGGGGTGCTGGCTAACAGTCGGTCGGCGATCTCGGTTTGCTGCGAAAAATCGGTTTCCGGTTCCAGGCAGCCCAGTAGTGAATAAGCGGTTCGTAGTACGTCCATGGGGTGTGCCGAAGCGGGTATGGTTTCCAGCACCGTTTTTAACGCCGAGGGAATGTCGCGCAGCGATTTAAGTTTGTTGCAATAAGCGGTTAAGTCCTGTTGGTTTGGGAGTCTGTTATGTATTAATAAATAGGCCACTTCTTCAAAGCCGCATTGCGTTGCCAGGTCTTCAATGGCATAACCCCGGTAGTTTAAACCCTTGCCAGCTTTGCCAACGGTGCAAATAGCAGATTCGCCTGCTACGACATCGGCCAGGCCCAGGTGTTTTTTATTGCTTGCAGATCCCATGATTTGCCAATCTATTGTTTATCAATGTATTGCTTTATTCGTCGATTACTTAAGTAATCTATTGCTTAAATGCTCTATTACTTAAATGCTCTATTGTTTCACCTTTGCATAAATTCACTAGGACATGGTTTTGCTAACGTGTGGCTTCACTCATGTATTAATTTGCACGTCTAGGACGTATCTTTGACGTTGGCAAGTTGTTCGTCCAGGTTGCGTTCAAATTCGTGGTAGTTCAGTATTTCATACAGTTCGTCACGGGTTTGAAGCTGGTCCAGTAGCGTGGCTTGCGAACGTTCCATGCGAAGTGTTTTATACACTTTTAGCGCCGCGGCGCTCATGGCTCGAAATGCAGTGAGTGGATATAACACCATCTCTATACCGGCTTCGCCCAATTCGTCCATGGTGTAGGTGGGTGTTTTGCCAAATTCGGTCATGTTGGCCAACACGGGTACCGACACGCCTTCTGAAAAGCGCCGAAATTCTACGATACGGGTGAGTGCTTCCGCAAAAATCATATCTGCACCGGCTTCTATGTACAGGTTGGCTCGCTCAATGGCGGCCTCCAGTCCTTCGACGGCATGGGCGTCGGTGCGTGCGATAATAGCGAAATCGTCATCGAGCCTGGCATCAGTCGCCGCTTTTATGCGATCTTGCATTTCTGCTGCGGGTACCAGTATTTTTCCGGGGCGATGGCCGCATCGTTTGGCATCTACCTGATCTTCAAAATGCAGGCCGGCTGCCCCGGCTTCCTGTAAAGATTTGGTTGTCAGGGCCGGGTTGTCAAAACCGGTATCCGCATCCACCAGGATGGGTAAATCCGTGACGGAGGTGATGCGAAATACATCTTCGGAAACATTATCAAGGGTGGTGACCCCTAAATCCGGCATTCCAAATGAGGCATTGGCAACGCCTGCACCGGATAAATAAATGGCTCTGAAACCAGCTTTTTCTGCCAGTAGTGCGCTATAGGCATTGATGGTTCCCACAATCGCCAGCGGGTTTTCTTTTTCCAGGGCGGCATAAAGCCGTTTGCCTGGTGTACGTTCATCTGGCATGTCAGTTTTCCTGTAATTCCTTAAGGCCTTTAAATTGATTTAATGCGTCGGGGTTTGCCAACGCCTCAATATTCTTTATCGGACGGTTGTGAATAATATTTGCTACGGCGAGCTCCACAATTTTGCCACTGATGGTTCTTGGTATATCCTCAACCTGGATGATTTTAGCTGGCACATGCCGGGGCGTGGTGTTTTCCCGTATCGCCTTGTTAATTTTAGACTTTAATTCCGCGTTCAGGGCGAATTCCGGCTTTAATTTTACAAATAAAATAATTCGGGTGTCATTTTGCCATTCCTGGCCTACCGCAATGCACTCAAGGACGTCAGTTAACGCTTCCACCTGGCGATAGATCTCCGAGGTGCCAATGCGCACCCCGCCTGGGTTTAACAGTGCATCGGAGCGTCCATAAATGACAAGGCCCTGGTGTGCGGTGAGCTCGGCATAGTCTCCGTGGCACCAAACGCCGTTATATTTCTCAAAATAAGCGGCATGGTAACTGCTGTGTTCCGGGTCATTCCAAAAATACAGAGGGGCTGATGGAAAGGGTAGCTGGCAAATGAGTTCACCTTTCTCACCGAATACGGCATTACCTTGGTCGTCAAATATCCGAACATCCATGCCCAAGCCCCGGCATTGCAGTTCGCCGCGATGAACCGGCAGCAGGGGGGTGCCTAATGCGAAGCAGGAAATAATATCCGTACCGCCTGAGATGGAGCTAAGTTGCACATCGGGCTTTATGTGGGTGTAGACATAATCAAACGATTCCGGCGCCAGGGGGGAGCCTGTGGATAATATAGTTCTAAGCGATGCTACGTCGTGAGTCTCGCGGGGGGTAAGGCCGGCGTTTTCAATGGCGCTTAGGTATTTTGCACTAGTGCCAAAAACACTGATGTTTTCCTGTTGTATATAATCAAATAATTGATTTTCGTCAGGATACGTGGGTGAACCGTCATACAGCATGATGGTTGCGCCCACGGCAAGGTTACTCACCAGCCAGTTCCACATCATCCAGCTGCAGGTCGTAAAATAGAATACGCGGTCCTGGTCGGTAATGTTTGTGTGCAGCATTAATTCTTTTAGGTGCTGGATCAGGGTGCCGCCTGCGCTGTGAACGATGCATTTGGGCTTTCCCGTGGTGCCGGAGGAATACAGGATATAGAGCGGATGGTTAAAGGGTAGTTGCGCAAAAACAAAGGCTTCGTCAGCAGGGTTGTTGGATGCGGTATTATGCGCGTCGCTGCCGGGGGCGGCGATATCGGGCACGTCGTGGGGCTCATTCTGTAACACATCCTGAAACAAATGGGCATTGGGAATATCACCAATATCCGGCTTGTTATCGACGTAAGGCGTTATGACGATAGTGTTAATGCTATCGATATCCGCAGCCACTTTTTGGATGGTTGCCAGGCAATCCAATGCTTGTCCTTTAAAGTAATAGCCATCGCTGCAAAACAGCACTTTCGGCCGGGTTTGCCCAAAGCGGTCGATTACACCGCGATAACCAAAGTCAGGGGAGCAGGATGTCCAGATTGCACCGATGCTGCTGGTTGCCAGCATCGCAACAATCGTTTCCGGCATATTGGGCATCAGTGCCGCGACACAGTCACCTTGTTTTACGCCAAGTGACCGTAGTGTGCAGGTGAGCTGAATGGTTTGGTCGTACAGTTGCTGATAAGTCAATGAGCGTTTTATTTTGTCTTCACCCCAAAACACAATGGCAGCTTTGTCGCCGTACTTGCGATGGTAGCGTAATAAATTCTCAGCAAAATTAAGGCGACTGCCTTTAAACCATTGATAATTGGGAAAGGTGTCTGTTTTGGTGATAACTTCGTCCCATGGGCGTGATGACTGAATATCGCAATAGTCCCATAGGAAAGACCAGAACTGTGCTTTGTACGTGATGGACCAGCTGTGGAGCTCATGGTAGTTGCTAAGTGTTTGGCTGGTTTTCTGGTTGACATACATCATGAACCGCCACATGTGGGTGGATTGTTGTTGGTTTTTGTCCAGTGACCAGCGTTGCGTATCCATGTCTTGCTGTATTATCCCTTTTATCGTGAATGATGTGGTTTGTGTATCGTAGTGGGAGCTTGAATCATGCGGTTTTTAGTTACATGCGTAAAGCGCCATCCAGTCGTATGGTTTCGCCATTGAGCATAGTGTTTTGAAATATGTGCAATACCAGTTGAGCGAACTCAGCTGGGTCACCGGCGCGTTTGGGAAACGGAATGTTGGCGGTGAGCGCATCGACTGCCTTGGTTGGTAATGTATCGAACAGGGGCGTTTTAAATAATCCGGGGGCGATGGTGACAACACGAATGCCAATTCGGGAAAACTCCCGAGCCAGGGGTAATGTCATGCTGGTAATACCGCCTTTGGATGCGGCGTAGGCGGCTTGTCCGATTTGTCCATCATAGGCGGCAATGGACGCAGTGTTAATGATAACACCGCGCTCGCCATCCGTGCTCGGGGTGTTATGCTGCATCGAATTTGCTGCTGCACGGCACACGCTAAAGGTGCTGGTTAAATTAATGGCGATGGTTTTGGCAAACGAGTCCGTTGACATCAAGCCATCTTTTGCCAGCACGCGTTCGCTGGGGGCGACACCAGCGCAGTTAAGCACCAGACTAATATTTCCAAAGGTATCCGTCGCCTGTACGAATGCCGCATCTACTACGGATTCTGACGTTACGTCGGTTGCAATAAAACAGGCTTTACTCCCTAGTTGCTCACTAACCTGATTGCCCCGATCGTAATTGATGTCCAGCAGGGTAACATTACCGCCAGCTGCGACAATTTGTTGCGCCGTTGCGAGTCCAAGGCCGGATATCCCACCGGTAATTAATGCGTGCATGGTGTCTGTTTGTTTCATTGTGACGATTCATCCTGTATCCAGTCCGGAATGCCCGCAATGCCAACCCGGCTGGCATTGGGACGACCCAATTGTTGTGTGATATAACGACCGGCTGCTACCAGCCTGGTTAGGTTTATGCCTGTCTCTATGCCTAAACCGTTAAGCATATAAACTAAATCTTCTGTTGCCACATTGCCGGAAGCGCCCGGTGCGTAGGGGCAACCACCCAGCCCTGCAACCGCGCTGTCTATTGTGGTGATGCCCATCTCCAGGGTGGCCAATATATTGGCCAGAGCCTGGCCACGGGTGTCATGAAAATGGACCGCAAGTCTATCCGTGGGTACCACCCCTGCTACATGTAAGATCAGGGTCTGGGCCTGGGATGGTGTGCCCACCCCGATGGTGTCTCCCAGGGAAATTTCATCGCACCCCAGGTTAAACAGGTTTTGAGCCAGCTTAACCACGTGGGATATTTTTATGGCGCCCTCGTAAGGGCAGCCAAATACGCAGGATATATAGCCTCGCACTGTAAGCTTGTTGGCTTTTGCCTGGGCGATGACGGCTTTAAATCGTCGCAATGACTCTTCAATTGAGCAGCCAATATTCTTCTGGCAAAATGTTTCCGACGCAGCAGAGAATACCGCCACTCCGTTGACCTTGGCCGCTAATGCGCGTTGCATGCCGGTTTCGTTGGGCACCAGGGCGGTATATGCCACATTTTCCCGGCGGGTGATGCCACTAAATACTTCGCCTGAGTCTGCAAGTTGGGGGATTAATGCCGGGCTGACAAAGCTACCGGCTTCGATACAGGTTATCCCTGACTCGCTGAGTTGGTTGATAAAGCCTATTTTGGTTGCCAGATCCAATGTTGTGCTTTCATATTGCAGCCCGTCTCGGGGGCCAACTTCGACGATGCGTACTTGTTCAGGAGTGGCTAGCATGATGCTACCGTTGGTGTTGCCTTATTTTGCCCACTGGGGCGCCCGTTTTTCCAGGAAGGCACTTAACCCTTCCTGCCCTTCATTCGCAGTGCGTAGTTGCGCGATGAGTTCGGCGGTGTAGGGGCCTATGTCATCGGGCATGCCTGAGAGTTTTTGAATAAGTTGTTTACACGCCTTTTGTGCCAAGGGGCCGGCTTTTAGCAATGCTTTGGCTTGTGTCTCAACCAGGTTATCGAGTTCTTCTGCGGCACCGCAGATATGCAATAAACCGAAATGCTGTGCGTCGCTCGCGCTGAATTTTTCCGCGCTTAGAAACAAACGTTTGGCTTGGCGTGGGCCAATGGCCGTAACGACGTATGGTGCAATAACGGCGGGAATGATCCCCAGCAACACTTCAGTGAAAGCAAACCTTGCCGACTCAACGCTGATCGCAATGTCACAACATGCAATCAGTCCCACTGCACCACCAAATGCTGCACCATTAACGCGGGCAATGGTTGGCTTGCTGAAGGAATACAAGGTGTGAAGTAACGCGGCCAGTTGTAGGGCATCATTGTAGTTAGTGGTGTGATCAACGTTTGCCATGGCGCGCATCCAGTTTAGGTCTGCGCCGCTGGAAAAGCTTGCTCCGCTGCCGGTAATGATAACCATGCGTATGGTCTCGTTATTGTCAGCCTGAATTAATGCAGCCAACAAGTTTTTAATTAGGGTGTCATCAAAGGCATTGTGCTTGTCCGGGCGATTCATGGTTAGCGTGCAGACCCCCCGTGGGTCGATATTCACCAATACATTGTCAGATTGCGTTTTGCTCATTGGGTTTGCTCAATGGTTTTACAATGTCATCCGGGGTTACGTTACATTCTAAAAACGCCGTATTGAGTTTTGGCGATAGGCGCATTTGCCGCCGCACGTAACCCCATGCCCAAAACGCGTCGCGTGTCCATTGGATCTATAATGCCGTCATCCCAGAGGCGGGCGGTTGCGTAATAGGGATGTGACTGGGTTTGGAATTGTTGCATAATGGTGTCTTCAAATGCTTTCTTGTCATCGGCGCTCCAGTGTTTGCCTCGCGCGGTCAGTCCGTCTTCACGAATACTGCTTAATACTGAGGTGGCCATTTCGCCGCCCATCACCGAGATCCTGGCGTTGGGCCACATCCATAGTTGGCGCGGTGAATAGGCGCGGCCACACATGGCGTAATTGCCTGCGCCAAACGAACCGCCAATAATAACCGTGAACTTTGGTACTTGTGAGCAGCTGACCGCCATAACCATTTTGGCGCCATTTTTTGCGATACCGCCTTGCTCGAATTGTTTGCCCACCATAAAGCCGGTAATGTTTTGTAAAAATATCAAAGGAATTCCGCGTTGGTTACATAACTCAATAAAGTGCGTGCCCTTGAGGCCGGACTCCGAAAACAATACCCCATTATTGGCCAGGATGCCCACCGGAAACCCCAGGATTTTAGCGAAGCCACAAATCAGGGTTTGACCGTACAGAGCTTTAAACTCATGAAATTCGGAGCCATCAACAATGCGGGCAATGATTTCCCGAGCATCATATTGCTCTTTTGGGTTATCGGGGACCACGCCATAAAGTTCCTCTGACGGATAGAGTGGGTCGAGAATGGCGCCTCTGGTTAAGGCGTTGGCGCCACGATAATTGGTGTTAGCGATAATATCCCTCGCTATTTGCAATGCATGGTGGTCGTTATCCGCCAGGTGATCACTGACCCCTGAGGTTCGGCAATGCATGGCGCCGCCGCCCAACTCTTCTACCTGCGCGGTTTCCCCGGTTGCCGCCTTTACCAGTTCTGGGCCACCGAGATAGATGGTGCCTTGGTTTTTCACAATAACGGTTTCATCACACATGGAGGGTACATAGGCACCACCGGCAACGCACGACCCCATCACAACGGCTACCTGTGGAATTCCCATGGCGGACAGTCGTGACTGATTATAATAAACACGGCCAAAGTGATCCCGGTCGGGGAATACTTCATCCTGCATTGGCAAAAACGCGCCGCCGGAATCCACCAGGTATAGACAAGGTAAGTGATTCTGTTCCGCGATTTCCTGTGCGCGCAAATGTTTTTTGGCTGTTAACGGATAGTATGTGCCACCCTTAACCGTGGCATCATTGGCGACGATGATGGTTTCCTGCCCGTGAATCAGGCCAATTCCGGTAATGATGCCGGCACTGGGTATTTGATTGTCATAAATGCCATGGGCCGCCAGTGCCGAAAACTCCAAAAAGGTGGTGTCTTTATCGATGAGCAGTTTAATGCGTTCACGCGGTAACAATTTCCCGCGGGCAACATGTTTTTCGCGGGATTTTTCGGAACCGCCGGTAAACACGGATTTTAATTCTGTTTTCAGGTCTTCCACTAATGCACGCATGTTTTTCACATTAGCGTGAAACTGTGTGGTATTAGTGTCAATTTGTGACTTTATGGTTGGCATGGGCTGAATAATTTTAGTGTCAATACATGTCGTGAATTTATATGGCTAACGATAATTTGTACGCCATAACTAACTAATTATTAATAACTAATAACTAATTACTAATAAATAACTAACTCATTTCCACCGCAATCGTGGTGGCTTCACCACCACCAATGCACAATGCGGCGATGCCACGTTTAAGCTGGCGTTGTTGTAACGCATGAATGAGGGTGACCACAATGCGCGCGCCAGTGGCGCCAATGGGATGCCCCAGGGCACAGGCGCCGCCGTTAACATTTACTTTGGCATGATCGAGCTTTAAATCATGCATTGCGGCCATTGTGACGACGGCAAATGCTTCATTAATTTCGTAAAGGTCCACATCGTTATCAGTCCAACCCGACCGTTTATATAATGCCTTGATGGCATGAACCGGCGCTGTGGTGAAGTCTTCCGGTGCATGGGCAAACGTGGTGTGAGCCACAATGCTGGCGAGGGGCGTTAGATTATTATTAACCGCATCTGTTTGTCGCATCAATAACATGGCTGCGGCACCGTCAGAAATTGAGGACGAATTGGCAGCGGTAACGCTTCCTCCTGTATCGCGGAAAACAGGTTTTAGTGTTGGTATTTTGTCAATGTTGGATTTGTAAGGTTGCTCGTCCTGGCATATGCGGGTTTCGTTACCTTTAACTGTGAATGACAACGGTATGGTTTCCTGCTTAAATGCGCCGGATTCAATGGCCTGTTTTGCACGTTTTACTGATTCGATGGCAAATGCGTCCTGTTGCTCGCGACTAAACCCATACTTATCGACACAGCGTTCCGCGAAATGCCCCATTAACTTATTGTCGGCCGCATTTTCTAAACCGTCAAAAAAAAGGTGGTCAACTAATGTGTGATGCCCAAGGCGATAACCGCTGCGTGCCTTCGGCAGTAAATAAGGCGCGTTACTCATGGATTCCATGCCACCTGCAATTACGCGGCTGGCACTGCCCGCTTTAATGGCATCGTGTGCCAACATAATGGTTTTCATTGCAGAACCGCAGACTTTGTTAACGGTAGTGCAGGGTACTGAGTGCGGCAAACCTGCCAATAACGCCGCCTGTCGGGCGGGCGCCTGACCGGTACCGGCAGGTAATACGCAACCCATCAGCACTTCGTCAACGCTGGCTGCGTCGATATTGGCATCTGCCATAACGGCTTTGATGGCGCTAGACCCTAATTCAGGTGCGGTGAATGTGGATAGAGTACCCTGCAAACTGCCTAAGGGAGTGCGGCGCGCTGCCACGATTACAATGTTGTCAGTTGTTTTGCTCATGTGTGCTCTGCTATTGGTTGATGCTTTGGTTTGATTCCTTTAATAATTCACGGGCGATGACCAGACGGCGGATTTCGTTGGTGCCACCGCCAATTTCGTAAATTTTTGCATCTCGCAGCAACCGTCCGGGAATGTTTTCATTTATGTATCCTTGACCGCCCATAATCTGAATGGCGTCCAGCGAAAGCTGCACCGCGGCTTGTGATGCAAATAAACAGGCAGCCGCAGTATCGCGCCCGATGGCGCGATTGTTATTGTCAAACTGTTCGCCAACCCGGTAGACAAAGGATCGTGATGCCTCCAGTTGTGTGTACATATCCGCCAGCTTGGCTTGTATCATTTGAAAATTTCCAATGGGTTGCCCGAACTGTTGTCGTTGGTTTGCATAGGGCACGGCGACATCCAGTGCGGCCTGCATGATGCCCAATGGCCCACCACACAGGATGAGGCGTTCTGAGTTTAATCCGGACATTAATACACTCACGCCCTGATTAATATCGCCCAATACATTTTGTTCAGGAATTTCACAATCTTCAAAATAAAGTTCACAATTTCCGGCACCGCGCATGCCCAGTTTATCAATCTTCTCGCTGGTACTAAATCCTTTCATGCCTTTTTCCACTAAAAAGGCGGTAATGGATCGTGAACCCGCTTCTTTTTTATCCGCTGTGCGCATATACACGATGAGGACACCGGCGTCAGGGCCATTGGTAATCCAGCGTTTCACGCCATTGGCGACCCAGACATTTCCCCTTTTTTCAGCATGGCAACTCATGGACCCGACCACATCTGATCCAGCGTCCGGTTCTGACATCGCCAGTGCACCCAGGTGTTCACCGGAAAGCAATTGCGGCAAATAGTTTTTGCGTTGGGCTTCTGTGCCGTGTTTATATAAATTGTCGACACAAATGTTGGAATGGGCGGCATAGGAAAACCCCACCGTTCCGGATGCGCGGGAAAGTTCCTCAGTAACCACCACATGGGCCAGGTAAGAGCGTGCTTCTCCACCGTAGGTTTTTGGTACGGTTATGCCCAGCAGGTGTTGTTCGCCGAGTTTTCGCCATAGCTCCGGTGGTATCGTGTCACTTCGATCGATTTGGTTAGCAATGGGGGCAACCTCGGCGGTTGCAAATTCACGAACTTTTTGCCTGAGATCTTCTATCGATTTATCCATAACGGTTGCCTCTGGTGGTGGTTTTCGAAACCTTATGCCTTTAATGTCGATGCCGCTAATGTCCATGAGCCAAAGGTGGCTGATTCCTGAATGCGTCTGGCGCTTCATCCGGGCGATCGCTGCGATAGACTAACAGTGCTATTAACTGTGCATCGGCGGTTTTTTCATTTCCCACCAATACATCGCAATTCAAGGAATATTTTTTTTCTGCTTTGATATTGGTGACCCGTGCATGCAGTTCGATGCCCTGAGTTATTGCCGAGGGCTTTAGGAAACGAATATTAATGGAGCCTGTTGCAAATACATAATGTGGCTCAGAGGCCAAGGCCCGGTTTTCGTTTTGTAGGGCAGTGGCCATTGCTGTTGCAATGCAATGGCAGTCTACAATGGTCGTAATGACACCACCACAAGTCAAGTTTGCCCAGCCCTGATGAATGGGTTTTGGCTGCCAGATGCATTTGGCAATTTCGCCGTCCCAATAGCTGCGTATTTGCAAACCCTGCTCATTGGACGTGCCACAGCCAAAGCAGAATTTGCTAGACATGTGGTCCTGGAAATATTGTCTTTCTGTGGCCATCTTGTTCTCTTTGTGCGTAGTTCTGTTTGCCATTGTGTTTGCGATGGTGTTTGCGGTTAAGCGCGTTTCAATGTTGGACTAACCCGTCCCAAAATGCGGCAACACCATCAAGCATTTTATTGCCGCATTGTATAAAGTTGTCTTCGTTTATGGCTTGTGAGAAATAAATTTCCTCCAGTTCTTCCTGGGTGTGTAATGCGTGTTGGGCTTCCAGGCGGCTATGCCAGGTGAAAAAGGAAATGGGTAAGCCTGCCCTGGTGCGTTGATTGTAGGCCTCAAAGCCGCTTACCAGTTCATCCCAAAACCCTGCCGCTGCCCAGTTCTCAACGGCATAGCTAGCGGCTTGGGAAATAAGGTAGTCTTCACTGCCATAGAGTCGAACCAACTCGTCGCAGAAAAACAATGTGCTGTCAGTGCCATGTTGGCGCTTGCCGATATCGTTGAAACGTAGATCCAGTTTTTCTGCCAGTTTCAGCAACCATTCAAAGTGCGCCGCTTTAAAACGGAATGTGCCGCCTTCTATACTTCCTTGGGTCGATACCAGTTCTGGGTCCGTGGCGTCGCGGTCAGTGCTTGCGTTTGATGCATGCGACTTTCCCGGGTTGAAGATAACGCCAATTTCATTGGCCAGTATTTGTTTTGAAGCATGCATGTTTTCCAGGGTGTCTGCATTAATCATCTTATGGAGTTGTGCGATTAAAAATAAATTGGAAAACACCGAAAACTGCACGACAAATGTGCTTATTTGAGCCGGGGACATGTCACCCTTGCTGAACCACGCCGTATATTGATTATCGGTGATGATACGATGTGTGAGCAGTTCCTTGTTGATGCGGTGTTGAAAACGAATGAAATCATTTGCGCGGCTTAAGTTGTAGCCGGGGTTTTTATTGATGATGGCAATTAATGAGGGCGATGACAGTTCTGTCAGGTTGTTTTTGTTTGCGAAGCGCTCAATGGTGTTTTTGGAGATATCGCTCATTATGATTGCTCTTTCTTTAAATAAACGTTGTCACATCGACGGCAAGGTTGGTTGATGATGGTTGATTGTTTATTTGATATATACCCAAAGCGTTTGAAATTCAGGTGTAATGGTGCCCCTCAAAGCCGCCATCCAACAATGAAAACAATGCTTCACGCTGTTTGTCAATGTTTCGAAAAAACGTTATTGAAGCCTTTCTAAAT
>Ga0316204_10002791_pt1 | contig 37921 bp, 32 predicted proteins | sample 6monrhotite_MG_2_FD_205661 | JGI IMG/M metagenome (GOLD analysis project Ga0316204, IMG submission 205661) | Microbial mat bacterial communities from mineral coupon in-situ incubated in ocean water Damariscotta River, Maine, United States -... | ecosystem: Environmental > Aquatic > Marine >... | reverse complement strand
TTCATCCTCTGTCTGTGTTTACCACTTATCATACTGAATATTTTGAGAAAAGTTTACGAAAACTTTTTTTGGCACTACTCTAAGACGCCTATGTTTGCTGGACTCTATTTTCTAGCGGGAGGTGCTGATGCACCGTTAATATAGCCGGGTTTTGCCATTTTGGTTTTTGTCGAAATTTCTTGCTTCAAACTAAACTCTCCGATCTGAGAAAGCATCGTGCCCGCGTATAAACTGTCACGCCAGTTTTCCCCCAATGCTCGTAAAATTCCGTCGTTAATAATTGTGTTTGTTAACACAACCAGGAAAACTGTCGTTGCGTAGCAGCTTGCTTAAAGGCAAACGAATAGTCTCCTTAACCGCAATATAACCAACGATGGCCACGATAACGATTGATCCGACTATTTGCAACCAGATGCTTCCCGTATCGGCATGGTGTTCACCCATGCCCGCGAGAATCATTAGCATAGGAATGATTGCCAGATCTTGAGCAAGCAGGATGACCAATACATTTTGTCCTACCTTTGAGTCAAACTCTTTCCAGTCTTGTAGCAGTTTAAGAACAACGGCCGTGCTGCTTAGGCTGATCACAAAACCGATAAGCACAATACGCTCAACAGGCAACTCCAAATAAAGACCAAGTGGTAATACGCAACCGACGCTGATAACGATTTGCAAAAGTGTTCCAATAACGGCAACTTTCCAGTTATCAACCAGCTTTCGCGGAGATACTTCCATGCCAATAAAGAAAAGCAACAACACCACGCCAATAGCTCCTAATCGAGCGAGCAGTTCGTCATCCTGAATCAATGCAAACCCGTGAGGGCCGATTACTATACCCGCCAGCAAATAACCGATAACATAGGGTTGGCGCATGCTGCGTAGCAACAGTCCGAGCAGCAATATGCCAAGTATTGCGCCAACAAGGTAAGGCATAGCAGGATCGAGGTGCATGTGCGTGTGACTCCAAGTTTAAGTGATCAATCATCGCCTCATATGGGGATGATTAATTTTAAATAAAAGAGGCAATAAACACTTTTTTTACATGATAGGACTTTCTGAATCGGGTGAGTTGGAAGGCTCGGGAGAGTGCTCTTCTTGAAACTCGTCAACTTTGGCTTCGATCTCTTGAATGTCTTCAAATCTGGCGATGTGATAGAGCGCGTCACCTTCATTAACCAAGGGTAGATTGGTTCTACCAATGACGATACCACTGTAGTATGAAGTCACTTCTACCTCTTTCTCGCCAAATGGGTCAGCGACGACACCTAACAGTGTGCCTTTTTTTACTCGACCTCCGAGGGGAACTAACGCACGAAGAATACCGCTATCGCTGGCTCGTATCCAATAACTGGAGCGAGCAACAACCGGTTCTATATGCTTTTGGCCTTTTTTTCTCCGTGTCTTCAACATGCCCAACGTTTTCATCACATTGAGAATGCCGGTTACCCCGGCACTAATAGAGACTTCGTCGAAGCGTAACGCTTCTCCCGCTTCATATAACAGCATGGGAATGCCATATTCCGCAGCAGATTCACGTAAAGAACCATCTCTTAGATTTGAGGAGATAATAACGGGAACATCGAAAGCACGGGCCAGTTTTTCGGTTTCTTCGTCATCCAAGTTTGCCCGTATCTGTGGCAAGTTACTACGATGAATCGCACCTGTATGTAAGTCAATACCGTGAGTACTCTTGGAGACAATCTCCTTCATAAATAGGTAGGCGAGTCGAGCAGCGAGTGAGCCTTTTTCGCTTCCAGGAAAAGAGCGGTTTAAATCTCTACGGTCAGGTAAATAGCGAGAGTGGTTAATGAGACCATGTACGTTAACAATAGGAACAGCGATAAGGGTTCCTGAAAGTCGTTTTAACGCTGGGAGCTTTAGTAAACGGCGAATAATTTCAACACCGTTGATCTCGTCACCATGAATCGCTGCACTCACAAAAAGCACTGGGCCTGTTTTTTTTCCACTAATGACGTGAACGGGAATCGTCATTGGCGTATGGGTATAAAGCCGTCCACAGGGAATATCAATAGTAACACGTGATCCTGGTTCGATTTCAACGCCGTTAATGGTTAACGCGGAGTTGTTTGTCACTGAACTAACCTTTGCCTTTTGTTTTTGTGCTATTAGGTTTTGCGTTTTTTTCAATAAACTCAATAATCATTCCCGCCACATCTTTCCCTGTTGAGGTTTCGATGCCCTCTAATCCAGGTGAAGAATTGACTTCCATCACCAGTGGGCCACGCTCAGAGCGTAATATATCCACACCGGCAACGTTTAATCCCATCACTTTTGCTGCCTTGATTGCGGTGGCGCGTTCGGCAGGTGTCAGTTTCACTAACGAGGCAGTTCCACCACGATGAAGATTGGAACGAAACTCGCCCGGTTGTGCCTGTCGCTTCATGGCTGCAACCACTTTTCCACCCACTACCAAGCAGCGAATGTCGGCACCACCAGCTTCTTTAATATATTCTTGAACCATGATGTTTGCTTTTAAACCCATAAAGGCTTCAATGACGCTTTCTGCGGCTTTTTTGGTTTCTGCTAAAACAACGCCTATGCCTTGTGTGCCTTCCAACAGTTTAATCACCAAAGGTGCACCACCAACCATTTTTATGAGGTCTTGAATATCATCAGGGTCGTTAGCATATCCGGTATTGGGTAAACCAACACCTCTTCTTGATAGCAACTGCATCGAACGTAATTTGTCGCGTGAGCGGGAGATGGCAACGGACTCATTCAATGGGAAGGCATCCATCATTTCAAATTGCCTAAGTACAGCTGTACCGTAGAATGTTATTGATGCCCCAATTCTTGGAATAACAGCATCAAATTTTGGGAGTGTCTCCCCTTTAAAGTGCGCTTCGGGTTTACTGGAAGCAATATCCATATAGGTGCGTAAGGCATCAAGCACCATAGGCTCATGCCCGCGTTGTTCGCAGGCTTCGATCAAGCGACGTGTGGAGTAGAGTTTTCGGTTTCTGGATAAAATCGCAATTTTCATTTTTGTTCCCTCACTTATGTGTTTATACTTTATCTACTCGCCCAGTAGATACGATTTTCCCGGATCGACGATAATTTTTCCCTTCATGGCTGTTCGTCCCAGTAGCATACGAAACTGCATGGTGTCTCGATTGGTTAAGGTGACTTCGATCGGCCAGTTTTGATCTGCAATGTGAAGAAGCGTTTCAATGACAAAACGCTGTTCTCTATGGCCGCCAGAATCAGTAACAATACGTTGGTCTTTTACCTTCGCCTCACAAAAAACTTCGGTATCTGTTTCATTCTGATTGGGGTGCATGCCAAACTTCACCCACGTTTCACCACTCTTTTCAAATGGCTCTACACGAAAAGCATGAAGGCAGGAAGTTTTCGCCCCAGTGTCAACTTTTGCTTGAATGGCGGGGAGTGAAATTTCAGGTAACGAAACCCACTCTCTCCAACCTACCATTATCTTATTTGTGCTCAAATAGAGATCCTCTTATATCCAATTTTTACGTCTAAAATAGACGAGCATGGTAAAAACAATAATCAGCATGATACCGAGAACCGCCGGATAACCATAGTACCAACGTAGTTCAGGCATCGCCCAAGGGCTTTCAGGATGGTTGAAATTCATCCCGTATAGCCCAACCACAAAAGTGAGTGGGATAAAAATTGTCGCAATCATGGTGAGCACACGCATGATTTCACTTAATCGATGATTCGCCGAAGAGAGGTAAACGTCAATTAAGTTTGCCGCAGTTTCTCGATAGTTCTCGATAAGATCGAGAATCTGAATCACATGGTCATAACAATCACGTATATAGATTTGTGTGTTGTTGCTTACCAATTCATTCTCACTTCTCAGTAACCGATTTATGACTTCACGATGGGGCCATAAGTTTCGTCTGAGTAACAATAATTCTCGTCTAATCGCATGAACTTTTCCAAGTGTGCTTTGTTGATAGTCGAGATTAAGTATCTCTTCCTCGATCCCTTCGATGGTCTCCCCCAGGTTTTCCAACAAAGGATATCCTTGGTCGATAACTAAATCGAGAATACAGTAGAAGAGGTAGTCCGCTTTTTGTTGCCGAACGCGTCCACTCTTTTTCCGTAAACGAGTGCGGAGCGTATCAAACGGGTCTTTGTTGCCATTATGGAAACTGACCACATAGTTTCTTCCTAAACAGAGGGAAACCTGATGTGCTTTGGTCGACTCGTTTTCCGATCCTAGCATAGATAAAACAGTGAAAAGAAGATCGTCATACTCTTCAATTTTTGGCCGCTGTCCCGTGTTGATAATATCCTCCATAGCCAGTGGATGGAGTTGAAAGAGTTTTCCTAACTTTCGTATGGTATCCGGCAGCACTGGGCCTTGGATGTGCAGCCAGGTCACACTTTTGTCGTCAAGGTAGGGTTCACAATCGTCGACCTGACAGAGCTTTTTCTCCAGATACTCTTCACTGTTAAAGTCGATAAGGTGAATTGCCAATTCGCAAAAATCGCTATTGCTAGGTTCTGCCAATGTTCCAGGCGCTGTTCCAGGTGGGTGGTAGGTTTTCTCAAAGTAGTCCATTTTTACTCAACTCATAGAAATATTTTAATCTATTGATTGCTGAATACATTACCACGAATGCGCGGTTACTCCATGAATTATAATCTGTTTTCGATTGGCTTGTGAAAGAAGGTATCGGGCAAGCTATTTGCCCAGCGAGCTTGTTCAGTATCGTTGTAGTTGGGGGGGGATTATGTTGACCTATATTAATAACTATTTAGAAGGATTCAGTCGACGGAGTTGTCTACTACTTTCTTTGGCTGGGAGTTTACTCCTCGGGCTGTTTGACTATTTAATTGGCCCTGATCTCTCTTTTTCGGTGTTCTACCTTGGTCCGATAATGTTAGCGGGTTGGTATGGTGGGAGAGCGGTTGGTTTCATCTTGGTGGTTGTCTCTTCTCTCCTCTGGTTAAGTGCTGATCTTGCTGCCGGTAGCTTTTACACAAATTGGCTAATACCGGTGTGGAATACGTTTGTCAGACTCAGTTTTTTTGTCATCATACTCTGGCTACTGCTTGTTACAAAAATGTTAAATGAAGATGTAAGTGATTGGGAATCAGACTATTCGATTGATGATCAGTTTTCAGATTACGAAGATAATAATTATCGGGCACACACGGCGAGACAACGTTACGATCTTTTGATGGAAGAACGACAGCTAAGAGAACTACTGGATGACGAGTTATATTTCTAAGAATACAAGGAAGTTTATCGTTTAGTGCATGCATTAGCCGTTGTGTAGCATGCCTTTTTTGTTTTCGCTTCTTTAGTAGCCGTTCATCTGTTTGTCGATTGAGTGGAGACAATATTAAATAACGGTGCTACGCTTGAATAAGTCGGTCAAATGAGTGTTGATGATAAATGGATGTAATTACTCTATTAACTTGGCTGGGTATTTTGTTCTGCATTAGCCAGGCAGGTATGTTTTCTGGGTTAAACCTGGCGCTGTTTAGCGTGAGCCGGTTGCGCTTAGAGGTGGAAGCGGCTGCTGGTAATATCGCGGCGCAAAAAATATTGCAGATGAGGCAGGATGCAAACTTTCTGCTTTGTACCATTCTTTGGGGTAATGTCGCCGTTAACGTATTACTCACACTTTTATCAGACTCGGTTCTCCTTGGGGCTGGCGCTTTTATTTTTTCAACATTGGCTATTACGGTTTTTGGTGAAATTGTTCCACAGGCCTATTTCTCGCGTAATGCCCTGCGGCTGGGTGACTTCTTCTCTCCTGTTCTAAAAGTATACGGTTTTATACTCTATCCCGTTGCCAAGCCTTCAGCCATGTTGTTAAATCGCTGGTTGGGCAGAGAAGGCATTCACTATTTCCATGAACATAATATGCGAGAAGTGATTCGCAAACATATGTGGTCTAAAGAGAGTGATATTGGCCGTATCGAGGGCATCGGTGCACTGAACTTTTTGGCATTCGATGATCTACAAGTGATCCAGGAAGGAGAGTTGGTTGATGACCGAAGCATCATTATCTTGCCTACCGAAAACGGACGACCAGTTTTTCCTGACTATCAGCCAAAGGTATCAGATAACTTTTTACAGCAAGTAAATGTATCGGGGAAAAAGTGGATTATTATTACTGCATCAGATGGTGAACCGTTGTTGGTACTTAATGCCAATCGCTTTTTAAGGGCGGCACTTTTGAAACGAATGGTTGCCGATCCTAAAGGCTACTGTCATCGACCCATTATCGTTCGGGAACCGACAACGTTATTGGGAAGAGTCATACCTCGGCTAAAAGTGGACGCCAAAAGTTATGGCGACGATGTTATCGATGATGATCTTATTTTACTGTGGGGAAAGGAAAAACGAATTATTACGGGTTCGGATATTTTGGGACGATTACTGCGTGGAATTGTGGTCCAGAAACTGGACATAGAAGCTTAATCAGTAAGTTTTTGTAATGGAGTCTTAGAGTATGAATGTTGCTGTTATCTACAACCGTGAGTCACAAAAAATCATCAATCTTTGTACTCTATTACTCTCTGAATTTTTGTTATGACAGGAAGATTGATATGTTATAAATCATCGACAACCAAAGCGCATATTTACGAAAATTTAAGCGTCACTACTTGGATGATAAAGATATCCCCCATTTAATTATCGATCACAACGAACAGATCGATTTTCCTCGGATACCAGAAATTACCCGTTTAATGATATCTGGCGGCAAGGGTAATCCTTACGAACCACTAAATCTTACAGCCAATTATGTGGCGATGATGAACTTTAATGTGCCAACTGTCGGGTTTTGCCTGGGGCATGAATTTATCGCGGTGCTTTATCAGGCAAAAGTGAAACGTCTACCGGAATATCAAAACAAAAAACAGCGATTGATTCTCACCGACATGGATGACCCAATCTTTTCCGGCATTGCTCAGCCTGAATTTGTCATTCAGAAAAAACATCAATTTCATATTCCTACTTGCCCGAAGGATTTTAAAATAATTGCCCATTCTGAAGTTTGCCCGGTTGAAATTATTCGCCACGTCGAAAAGCCCATTTATGGCTTTCAAGGGCATCCGGGAGTTTCAGGAAAGGATGGATTATTGATGATGAGTAATTTTTTGAAGATGTGTGGCTTGGAGGGGGCAGCTTAGCGGTGCCTATAGACGGGTTAGTCCCATATCTCTTTTTCCTCTTCTCATAATAGAATTTAAAAAGCTCCGAGAGTTTTCTGTTCTAACTCGACAGCTTGTGGTGTCAAGCAAAACAGTTCCCCCCCCCCCACGCACGAAAAACCTTCAAATATCGCTTATAAAAATGCCAAGATTGAGATGTTTGTGTGTGTTTTAGGGGGCTTTTTGTCTGCAATGGGCAAAAAAGGCTTTAGATTTGCATTTGATAGCCAATAAGTCTATAAGTAGGGCAAAAACTGTCAAAATACAGGATGAGATTATGTTGGTCGAGTTTAGTGTTGCGAATTATCGTTCAATTCGTGAGCGACAAAGCTTGAGTTTAGCCCAGTCCAAGCTCAAAGAAGCTGGGGATTTAACTGAAAATGTTTTTTCTAACAGTGGGTTATCCGGTTTGGCGCTTTTGCGTTCCAGTGCGATTTATGGGCCTAATGCGGCAGGTAAAAGTAATCTGTTGACGGCATTAAAGTCAATGCAGCGTGTAGTGATTGAATCTGCGACGGATATGCAGCGAGGAGACTCACTCGATTTAGCACCTTTTCGTCTGGATGCAAAAACGCGGCAAACCCCCAGTGAATTTGAAGTCGTGTTCATTCGTGACGGTATTCGTTATCAGTACGGTTTTGCTGCCACCGATACACATATTGTTGAAGAGTGGTTAATTGCTTTTCCCAAGGGGCGCGCCCAGCATTGGTTTGCTCGCCAGTGGGATGAGAAGAAAAAAGACTATCAATGGCAGATGGGGAACAGTCTGCAGGGGAAAAAGCAGCTGTGGATGGAGTCTACCCGTTCAAACGCGCTGTTTCTTTCCACTGCGGTGCAACTTAATAGCCTACAATTACAGCCAGTATTTGATTGGTTCGAAGATACTTTGCGTATGACCAGTGTGTCGGGTTGGGCACCTGGTTTTACCGCATCGCTGTGTGATAAAGAGGATGCAAAACCAAAGGTGATGGATTTTTTGAAAGCGGCGGACATTGATATTGATGATGTTGTTATTGAAAAGAAAAAGTTTGATAGCGATGATTTGCCAGATGGAATGCCCGAAGAGGTGGCTCAAGCATTAAGCCAAAAACTGGAAGGAAAAGAGCTGATTGCTAAAGTGAATATGGTGCATCGTGATAATCAAGGTAAACTCATTGCTTTTGATTTTGATGATGAATCCGACGGTACACAAAAGCTGTTTTCGTTTGCGGGGCCGTGGTTGGATACTTTGGAGAATGGCTATGTATTGGTGATCGATGAGTTGCACGACAATTTGCATCCCAAACTGGTGCAGTTTCTGGTTAAGCTTTTTCACAGTGATAAAACCAATCCAAAAAATGCACAATTGCTGTTTACTACCCACGAGACATCGATTCTTAGCAGTGATATGTTTCGTCGTGATCAAATTTGGTTTTGTGATAAAGACGCCTCCCGGGCGACACAACTGTTTCCTCTGACGGATTTTAGCCCGCGTACAAGGGAAAATTTGGAAATGGCTTATTTGGCAGGTCGCTTTGGTGCTGTGCCTTTTACCCGTGAACTCAAACGGGCGTAGCCCATGGGTTCTGATAATCTTTTTAAAAAACGTAAAGCCAAGCTGGCCGCTGATTTAAAACGGCGACAAGCCAAAAAATCACCTTACGATACAGTGCTAATTGTCTGTGAGGGAGGAAAGACCGAGCCCAACTATTTTTGTGAGTTAAGGGATTATTATCGAATCAATACTGCGAACGTTGAAATCAGCGGTGATTGTGGCTCATCACCCATAAGTGTACTTGAGAAAGCGCGGCAGCTGTATCGGGAATCACAGCGTAAAGGTATTCCTTTTGATCGCGTATATTGTGTGTTTGATAAAGATACCCACTCATCTTATGAGCAAACACTGGAGATGATTCAGTCTTCAAAACCTACCGGCACCTTCTTCGCGATTACATCTGTACCGTGTTTTGAATTTTGGCTGCTACTCCACTTTACTTATAGCACTCAGCCTTTTTATGGCACTACCGGAGCAAAGAGTGCGGGAGATGAAGTTGTGGCTGAATTAAAACGCTACATTTCTGATTATGCTAAAGGTGTACATGGACACTTCCATGCTCTTGTTGATGATCTTGCTCGTGCGATCGAGTATTCTAAGCGTGTGTTGCTTGAAGCACAAAAAAATGAGACAGATAATCCAAGCACTTCAGTGCATGAACTGGTGGAATATCTTCAAGGTTTGGCGAGTCGGAATGTTTAGGAGTAGGAGCACAATATCGTTACATGTTTGATAGACACGGCGCCGACACTGCTGGCTTAATGCGGGTTAAACATGAAATTACACAGTTGAATTGTTAATTAAAGGTGTTTAATTTTTGTTGGTTTCACCTATTGCTTCAGGGTTCATCCAAAACGTTTCCCAAATATGGCCATCGAGATCTTCAAATGAACGGCCATACATGAAACCGTGATCTTCCACGTCGCGGTACTCGCTCGCGCCAGCATCAATTGCTCTTTCTAAGAGTTGATCCACTTCCTCTTTGCTATCCAATTGCAGTGCTAACAATGTTTCAGTTTCAGAGTGAGAATTCACCAGCTTTTTTCTTGTGAAACGTTTTATACTGTCGTGTGTATGAAGCATTGCAATTATGTTTTCTGATATTATCATTGCCGCAACATCATCGTTTGAAAATTGTTCGTTAAATGAGAAACCTAAAGTGAGAAAAAAATCTCTTGCTTCCTGTAAGTTATTAACAAAAAGATTGACGTATATCGCTTGTGGCATTGGTCATTTTTCCTGTCTGTTTACCGTGGTGTTAACCAGTGTTCTATTGTGATCCTTCACTGTATAAATTCTTTTAGCATAATTCAATCATTATCACAGCAAACTGTGAGTGAACGATATTTCTTGCGGATGACAATGTATTTAATCTAAGCAGGTTTCTCCTTCTTGTGCCGGTTTTCTAAAAAGTGTGAGACATAGGCTTGAGGGGTGCGTTGATCGAAAGGCCACCATAGCGGTGGCCTTATTTGGATCAGCTTTCATCACTTTTTTCCAGTTCTTTACTCAGGCTTTTCTTCTCATAATAAAATTCAAAAAAGTCCCGAGAGATTTTCTGTTCTAACTCTACTGCTTGCGGTGTTGGGCAAAATAGTGTCACGGTAAAACAGCTTTTTCCGAGGTTAGTCGTTGTAATTCGAATGGATGGTTCCGGTGAGGGAATCTCCATGCCTGAGCGTTTTACTATAAATGCGTGATAGCGTTTCCCCAATTCGATGAACTCTTCACAGTACACTCTGAGCTTTTCTTCGATTAAGTCCGTCGCTTCAAAGACATTGACTTTTGGTTCTGTTGTCAATGTGAAACTATGAAATACAAATCGACGCATAAAGTTCATGTTTTTAATCGATTGAGAAAGGAACACACTATTGGGTAGTGTGGTTGTTTTTCCCGTGTATTGGTAGGAACCCTCTTTAATATCGATTTCTTGTAACACAGTGGAAAGAATGTTTTGTTCAATCACTTCTCCACGTAACTCGCCAATTTCCACCCAATCGCCCACAGATGATGCGCCGGAAGTAGCACGTAATACCGCTCCACTAATACAGAGAATAAGCTCTTTGGAAGCAATGACAAATGCTACTGCCACGGCTGCAATGGAGAGTGCGAATTCACGAAGTTCAGGCCACCAGATAAAAATCAGGGATATTATTAACGCTAAAACCGAGCCATTCTTAATGTGAGAGATGTATCGTCGATGTTCTTCACTTAATACGTCAGTTCGGCTGCGGATCATTTTTACAATGAGATAGCGAATTGTGAAAAGGGCTGCCACTAAAATAAGACTGAGGATTGTCTTGTTAGCGAATAAGTCTGTGTAGATGTCTGGCATGAGGTTAATTCCAAGTTTAATGAAATATATTTATCAAGTTAACAACAATTTTTGGTTTGCAAAGCCTACTGTTTTTCAGCAATCTCTTGGTCCCCAATTATCGGGGGAAATTCAAATGTTTTGAAAGTTATTCTTGTCAGGTGTTTATTTACAAGGGATTTGATTTTGAATTCCGTATTCGTCGGCGAGGAAAAAATTCATCAACGAATTTTGAAAAGAGTTTAAGCGCTGGCGACAAGGACGTTTCCAGTATTAATAAAGGACATTACTTTTTTCTGCTATACGGATGCTGATTTTCAGAATAAGTCTCCATCCCTTTTTGCATCGATACCCATAATACTCGAAGTTTAGGGGACATTGCATATCAGCTTTATCCCCTGGCGGCGTTAAAACTCCTTACAATAGAACCACTATTGCACGTCATTTTGCCTTGCCAGGAAATAAACCTGACACACACTGCCCATCTAAAATTCGAACATCATGGGTATTGCGTCAGCTAAAGCCTGCATAGTCTGGGAGTCAGCATCCGTGTAACGGAACAGGATTGATTGGGGACGAGTTTTTCAAGGATTGATGTTGAAAAAAGTTTACCTCTCGATTGGATTCTATCGGCGCTCATAAAGCATAAAGTTGTTTGAGTATCAGGCTGATGTGGGTTTTGTCACAACATTATTCAATATACTGTTATCGATACTGCGAACGTGTAAATCTCTTTGTGGAAACGCAATTTCAATATTCGCTTCACGAAAACGGCGGTCAATTTCCATATGTAAATCGTGTCGGGTTTCAAGTCGATGGTCGGGGTCTGGCACAAAAACTCTTAACTCAAAATCTAACGAGCTTTCACCAAATTGGGAGAACATCACCGTGGGTTTTGGATCAGCCAACACATTGGGATGGGCTTTTGCCACAGACAGCAGAGTATCATAAGCGAGTTGGGTATCTGAACCATAGGCAATACCGACCGGGACGATGATGCGTAGTATGGTATCAGAGAGAGACCAGTTGATGACTTGTCCGGTGACAAACTCCTTGTTGGGAATGATCAGCTCTTTTCGATCCCAGTCGGTAATGGTGGTTGCTCGCATTTGAATTCGAGAAACCTTTCCACTGATGTTGCCAACGGTCACTGAGTCTCCCACTCGTATGGGGCGTTCGAAAAGTATAATCAGGCCAGAGACAAAGTTGGCGAAGATCTCCTGTAAACCAAAACCTAAACCTACCGTGATGGCTGCTGCTAACCACTGCACTTTTGACCAGCCGATACCGATGGCGTTAAAGGTCATGCCCAGGCCGATGATCACCAGAATATAACGAACAATCGAAGTAATGGCGTAACGCCCGCTTGGTGTAAACGGTAGCCGCTGTAGAATAGCAATTTCTAATAGTCCTGGGATATTACGGCTTACCACAAAAGTCATGGCGAGGATGGTGATCGCGAGCAAAAAATCAACCAGTGTCGTCGGAACTTGCACGGTCGTTTCTGTTCCTGATTCCGTACTGGTTATCTCTGATTCCCATACCACAATCTTATTAAGCAGTTTGAATGCGGGTAATACTTCTGACCAGATCAAAAGTGTGCCGATAATCGTGGTAATCCAAAAGGCGCTGTTCAGTAGTTTGATGGTTTGTGAGCTGATTGCACTGATATCAAGTTTGTCTTCATCTGCCTGACTCGACTCTTCACCTTGGGTTGTTTCACCACTTTGCGCTGCATTCTTTTTCAGCCATTGCTCCAACGCCAGTTTGCGCTGGGCGATGTTTAACCATCGAACCAAAAAGTCGTGCACAATGTTAATGGCAAAAAGCAGATAGAGAGTGGTAATCAAATAAAAGCTGAGTTGGATTGCCGTGTAGAAATAACCCATCGCCGCTGTAGCAAACAGGGTAAGTGGCCCCAGCAGTAACAGGCTGAACCAGATACCTGATAGGCGACTCAGCCATCCATTTGGGTTTTTCTCGATATCAAATTGTAGTAGTCCCGTGGCTGGTCGCATGAGTCGGTAGATAAAAAGCGTGACGAAAATCATCAGCGCAAAAAAGACGATGCGCCCCAGTGACTCGTGATGTGCCTGCGTCGGTTGATTTGCGGTGATTGCAATAATAAACACCAAGGGTATGACTGTTGGTAAGAACCAGTTGAGTTGTTTTCGAATTAACTGAAGATTTTTTGTAGGCCAGCGAAAGTGGGATTCGCATAATCCGTCCTGACGGCAAAGGTAACGAATAGATAACCCTGCGAATAGGAGATGCGAAATTGCAAAACAGCCCCAAGCAAATGCCTCGATTAACGTCAATTCGTTGCTGTATTGATTTAACCGCCAGCCGAGTAGGAACAGAAGTAGTGGCCAGGGAGCTGCAATCATCGCAGTAACAACAATTCCCCAAATGGTATCGGAAAATTTAGCTTTGCTGAGTTTGGTGACATAGCGGCTAAGCTCAGCAAGTTTAAGAACTAACTTCTTCTGAAATACCAGCAACAAGATAACCACAAGAAGCGGGGCAATTACGGTGAACGGGTTGTTTTTAAGATCTCGACCCAACACGGCGACAACTTCGGCCCATTGAATAGGATTGAGAAGCCACCCCAGAGCATTATTCAACTGTTTAACATCGTTAAGCCCAAAGGGTGGAGCGCTTTGAATCCATAGAATGCGGGTATCGATAAACTCCTGATACTCTTTTATCAGTGAAACTAGGGCACGCTCTTGTTCCATGGTTGGGAAGAGGTTTTTCTCAAAATAGATGTCGTAGGTTTTAATGAGTTCGTTGAGGTAGCGCTCTTTCTGTTCTGCCAAAACATTTTGTAGGGTAGTTTTTAGTATCTGCTTTTCCCGTTCGTTGAGATCGTGTTTTAGCACATTCATTCTGAACGAAGTTTCTCGGGTTAAGTCAACCAGCTCAAGAAGGCGATCCTCAATTTCGATACGGCGAAGTTGGACGCGGTTGATCTCCTTCGCATGGGTTTTCAATTGTGATTGATAATACGCAAGGTCGGGGAGCAGGTTGCGGTCGGCGCGTAGTTTATAACCGATGGCGTCAATGAGACCGATTTGTGCGATCTTCTCTTTAATGCCATCAAATTGGCGTCGAACAGTGGTAAGGGTTTCGTCGATCTGTTGTTTTTCACTACTGAGTGTTGAAGTTAAAATCGAGATTTGTGTTAACTCGGTGGCCAGTTTTTGATTCTCTTCCACGACGGCTCTTACCAAAGGGTGGGCGCTAATGGCAGCGAGGCTTGCTGCGTCGGCATCCTGCATGGTTTGGGTTGCGGCCTGAGTTCTTAAACTGTTGACGACCTCTTCTAATGCGGTAAACCGCTTTTGCGTGATAAGCAGCTCTCTCTCGGCTTTTTGCCGCTGAGCTCTGAGTAGTTCCCGCGTGGCGTCGTAGTGTTTATTCTCCCAATCGAGTTCTTGTAAGACGTGCTCCAGGTAGAGCTGCTCCGAAGAGAGGGCAGTTTTTTTGGCCTCCGTTGTTTTGTCGGCAGCATCGACAACCAGCGTTGTCACTTGTTGCTGCAATTCTTCGGCTCTTTTGCGTGCTGATGTCGACTCCTCTGCAAGTTTTTGTTGGCGCTCGCCGCGTGCGGCGGTTTCAGCGTCCAATGTTTCCCGGTTCCGAGTTGCTGTTTCCAGATCATTCCTGGCTGATTCGAGCCTTGCTTCCAATGTTTGCAGTGAAAGCCCTGAATCGACTTTCTTCACTTCAGGCAAAGGTTTGGTTAATTCTTGCTCTAATTTCCTGAGACTCTTCGGAGTGTTTTGAATATTTTGAATATAGCCGAGACTGGATTCGATAGAGCTGATGGTTTTCTGTAGAAAATCTCGACTTTGATATTGCCAGCTTGTTTCCGTTTTTTGAGAACTATCTGGCGACTCAATTTTTTCCAATACGGAAATCCGGCTCTCGGCTGCTTCGAGAAGTTTCCCTGTTTTGGCTTTGCTCGATTGTAATTGCGTGGTAGCTGTTTTTATCCGTTGTGACTCTTTAGCAGCCACGGATGGGCCTCCAAAACAGAGGCTAACAATAAGGATCAAGACGGTTAGTAAAGGCAGGTTACGGGAGGAAATCGTTCTGTTTTTGATAGTTCGAATTCCACAGCCACTATTGTTGGATTGCACAAGAAAATTCCTGATCATTAAAGACTCATTTATAGCTAACTTTTTGAATATCCAAAAGCATTTTCTCTAATTAATTTTAGCAAAAAATATTTTCATTCCCCCCTTGAATTTGGAATAGGGAGGATCAAATTCGCTTGCTACCAGTCAACTGGGCTGGAAGAACCGAATTATTATGTATTGAGAATGAAATGAACGACATTGAAAAAGATACCCCAGCTCCAAAAGGAATTAACAAATTGAGAGCTGAATGGCATGAGCTAAGCCCATTTGAGCGATTTGAGCATATCGTTATGCTTGCGGTCAGCTTGGTTTTGGTAGTGGTGATTTTGACAGCCTTTTTTCGTTTGGTAGTTAATGTTTATGAGTTACTGATTTCGCAAATTGAAGATGGAACCGAGTATAAGGCATTCCAGGCAACATTCGGCATGTTGCTAACTTTGCTGATCGCATTTGAATTTAGAAACTCAATCAACGCCATATTGGAAGGCAAGGGACTTCTGATTCAAGTCAAGATAGTGATACTCATTTCGCTAATTGCTATCGCAAGAAAATTCTTGGTTTTAGATCCCAAAGAGTATGAGGCTATGGCCGTTGCTGCATATGCTCTGGTGGCCTTTGGCTTAGGCGCGACCTATTGGATGTTGGGTAGGAGTGAGAAAGATGAGGATTTGCTTCGTCGGTAAATCCAGAATGTTGATTAGTGTAGTGAAATGCTGTTGAAAGTTAGGTGATTTGTTACGTCCTTGAGTTGGCTTTTTGTAAGCTGGTGGGGCGAGAATAAAGCTTAGAAACGGCTACAGGTCTTGTAGCCGTTTTTCGATTGTTTCGGATTAGGATTGTCTCTTGTTCCAGTAGATTTCCTGATTGTTTTTTAACGATTCATATCCATGACGAACGATATTGTTTGCGTCGATTTCTAATACTTTATGCAGCGCGGTGGGGTAGTTTGATATTCTTTTTACTTGTTCAGATGGTAGAGATTCTTTCGTTAGATCTGCGGGAACTTGGAATTTTAATCGCTTAGCGGTGGTTGCCATCTCTTTAGCACTTTGTTCAATGGATAAGTAGAGGCTATTTTCACTACATTTTTTTAGAAACTCAACAAAGGAACGGATTCTTAACGCTCGTATCTGATCTTGGTAGATGTCTGTCAATCTCAGGGATCTTTTCAAGAATCGCCTCCACTGCCATTGATATTCTCCCAGGGGTAGGGAAACATCGGATACTACAATAGTGTCAACTAAGTCTTTCTTGCTTACCTTTATCCTAGATTAATCAGTTGAACCACAATTTATAGCACAATCATTTGATTTATTTAGCTATATGAAAAGTGTTTGATTCACGAACCAGGTGAATGCAAAACTTTTCATTACGCTATTCAAAACAATATCCTGCATTCTAATTGCGTGTCCAACTGCTTTTTTTAGGTTAAATGCACCATTTTTATTGGAGTGATTCTAAGGGGTTAACTTGTTGTTAGATGCGGCTGGCCGCTCTATCCAGCTGAGCTACAGGGGCGTGATTCAAAAGCCAGAATTAATACAGCAGTTTTTAGCGGAGAATTGCACAGTCAGTCAGGCAAACTAATTACTGTCTGGTATATGTTTGATGAAGTTTGGAACCTGTTCTTGCCACAGGTTAGTAATCATACAAAATAGTTTTGCAGTTTGTTCAGCGTCGTAGCAAGCAGAATGTGCATCATCATGGCTCCATTCCATGCCAGCGGCTTTTGCAGCTTTTGCCAATACTGTTTGGCCATAAACCAACCCACTTAAACTTACTGTATCAAACGTGCTAAATGGATGAAACGGATTACGTTTGATTTTACAGCGATCTACTGCGGCATTCACAAATCCCAAATCAAAAAAAGCATTATGTCCTACAAGAATTGCGCGTTTGCAACCGGCTTCTTTTATTGATTGGCGAATAGGTTTGAAAATTTCGGCGAGTGCATCGTGTTCCGTTTTAGCGAGTCTGAATGGGTGGTAAGGATCAATGCCATTGAACTTCAGTGCCTCTGGGTCGAGCTTGGCTCCAACAAAAGGTTCGACATTGGCGTGTAATGTTCTACCTGGTACTAGTTTGCCATCGCTATCCATTTTTATGGCTACTGCGGCTATTTCAAGCAGGGCATCGGTTTTAGCATTGAAACCGCCAGTCTCAACATCCACTACGACTGGCAAATATCCTCGAAAGCGATTTGCCATAGTGATTTTGGATGGTGAGTGATTGATTTCTTTTGGGTTATTCAGAGCGTAATTTCCAGCTTAGAGTTTCATTTGCCCTGAAGGGTACCACACTTTCATTCTGAAAAGGAAAGGCAGATTCAACCTGCCACTCTGATTTTTCCAGTGTAATCTTATTTTCGTTTCGTGGTAAATGGTAAAAGTCTGGCCCGTTGAAAGAGGCAAAAGCTTCCAATTTATCTAAGGCATTTACTGATTCAAAAGCTTCAGCATACAGCTCTAGTGCTGCATGAGCTGTATATATTCCTGCACATCCACATGATGTTTCTTTTTTGCCAATGGTATGTGGTGCGCTATCGGTGCCGAGAAAAAACTTTCCATCGCCGCTGGTTGCAGCTTCGAGCAGTGCTTGTCGGTGGGTTTCGCGTTTTAAAATTGGTAAGCAGTAGTGATGTGGTTGAATTCCACCCTGGAAAATGGCATTTCGATTGAGGAGCAGATGGTGTGCGGTGAGTGTTCCAGCGATATTTTCATTACCACGTTTCACAAAATCGACGCCGTGTTTGGTGGTAATGTGCTCAAGGACGACGCGTAAATTGGGCTGCTTTTCTAACAGCGGTTCAAGAACGGTTTCGATAAATACCGCTTCACGATCAAATACATCGATTGCCTTGTCGGTTACTTCACCATGGATGAGTAACGGTAGCCCGGTTTTTTCCATCGCACGTAACGCGTCGATAACATTATTAACATCTGAAATTCCAGCATCAGAGTTTGTTGTTGCTCCAGCTGGGTACATTTTGATCGCATGGATATGATCCGATTCTGACGCTTTGTATACCTCTTCCTCCGATGTTTTATCCGTAAGGTAAAGAGTCATTAATGGTTCAAAGCCGGTATTACTAGGAAGTAAGTCTAAAATTCGTTGGCGGTAGGCTAAAGCTTGATCAACTGTGGTAACAGGGGGAATCAAATTGGGCATGATGATCGCGCGTTTGAATTGCGCTGCGGTATGGGCGACGACTGTTTTTGTTCCTGCACCGTCACGGAGATGTAAATGCCAATCGTCCGGTTGAGTTAATATAATTTTTTGCACAGAGTTCCTACCATTTATATAATACGACTAATGCAAATCATATCACACTTACTTCTGATGACTTTCCTGTGTAGAAACCTGACTAATAAATAGTCACTACTGACTTCATTTCAGAACATTCTCGGTCAACAATTTGTAATTAAAAACTGATCGCTTTTTGGCCAGAATGAGGTGTGACTTTTGTTTGTTGTTTGTACATACTTGATTGATAGGTTATCAATTCAGGTGAATATTTTTTAACGTATTGAAAATAAGATAAAATACGGGTGAGTTGACCTTTGTCGACGAAACTTTCATGATACACCCCATGTAGCGGTATAGGCTTGTACTATATGTGGAAAAGAATTAAACAAGAGAGGTTGGAATGACCCAACAAGCAGCATTGCCTGACATTGACGCAATCGAAACACAAGAGTGGATCGATGCGTTGGAATCTGTGATTGAAAACGAAGGTGTAGAGCGCGCGCACTACCTACTTGAACAGATGATCGACAAAGCGCGTCGACTGGGTGCGAATTTACCTTATTCTGCAAATACCGCTTATGTAAACACGATTCCACCACATCACGAAGCAGAGTTTCCTGGTGATCAAGCGATTGAAGATCGTATTCGTGCATACATTCGCTGGAATGCAATGGCAATGGTGGTTAAAGCGAACCGTAAAGCATCTGAGCTTGGTGGTCATATTGCAACGTTTGCCTCGGCTGCGGTTTTATATGACGTAGGCTTCAACCATTTCTGGCGCGCACCCTCGCATGAACATGGTGGTGATTTAATTTATTCTCAAGGTCATGCTTCTCCTGGAACTTACGCACGTGCATTTTTAGAAGGTCGACTAACAGAAGATCAACTGGATAAATTCCGACAAGAAGTGGACGGCGATGGCCTTTCATCTTATCCACATCCTTGGTTGATGCCTGACTTCTGGCAGTTCCCAACCGTATCGATGGGCCTAGGTCCAATCATGTCTATCTATCAAGCACGTTTCATGAAATATCTTCAAGATCGTGGTTTGGCGGATACAAAAGAACGAAAGGTTTGGGCGTTCCTGGGTGATGGTGAAACTGATGAGCCTGAATCATTAGGTGCGACATCGTTAGCCGGTCGTGAAAAATTAGATAATCTATGCTGGGTTGTTAACTGTAATCTTCAGCGATTAGATGGGCCTGTTCGTGGTAACGGAAAAATCGTTCAAGAATTGGAAGCGGGTTTCCGCGGCGCAGGTTGGAATGTTATCAAAGTGCTTTGGGGGTCTTATTGGGATCCTCTATTGGCTATGGATAAAGACGGCTTGTTACAACAACGTATGATGGAAGTTGTTGATGGCGACATGCAAAATTATAAATCCAAAGATGGTGCTTATGTTCGTGAGCATTTCTTTGGTAAGTATCCAGAGTTGAAAGCGATGGTTGCCAAGATGTCTGACGATGATATCTGGCGCTTGAACCGTGGTGGTCATGATCCTCACAAGGTTTTTGCCGCTTATCAGGAAGCAAAAAATCATAAAGGCCAACCAACAGTAATTCTTGCCCAAACCGTAAAAGGTTACGGTATGGGTGCGGCTGGTGAAGCACAAAACAGAACTCACTCGCAGAAAAAACTGGGTGCGGATGAGATGATTTATGTGCGCGATCGTTTCAATATCCCATTGGACGACAAACAAGCGGCTGATGCGGTTTATTATAAACCGGCAGACGATAGCCCTGAAATGCAATATATGCATGCACGCCGTAAAGAGTTAGGTGGATATTTACCAGCGCGTAATCAAACAGCGGCACCATTAGAAGTGCCAGAGCTTTCTGCATTCGAACCCTTGCTGAAAGGTAGTGGCGAGAAAGAAATGTCTACCACCATGGGTTATGTTCGTTTGTTAACATTACTCTGCCGTGATAAAAAAATCGGTAAAAATGTTGTGCCGATTGTTCCCGATGAAGCACGTACTTTTGGTATGGAAGGTATGTTCCGTCAATTGGGAATTTATTCATCGGTTGGTCAGCTTTACACACCACAAGATAAAGACGAAATTATGTTCTATAAAGAAGATAAATCTGGTCAAATTCTTGAGGAAGGTATCAACGAAGCGGGTTCCATGTCGTCATGGATTGCAGCGGCAACGTCGTATAGTTCGAATGGCGTAAACACTATTCCTTTTTATATATACTACTCAATGTTTGGTTTTCAACGTATTGGAGATCTAGCTTGGGCAGCGGGTGATATGCAAGCGCGTGGCTTTTTGATTGGTGCAACCGCAGGTCGTACGACTTTGGCTGGCGAGGGTTTACAGCATCAAGATGGACACGGTTTGATTTTGGCTGGGACTATTCCAAATTGTGTGAGCTACGATCCTACCTTTAACTATGAGCTAGCGGTTATCGTTCAAGACGGTCTACGTCGCATGTATGACGAGCAAGAAAATGTTTTCTATTACGTCACAACCATGAATGAAAATTACGTTCAACCTGCAATGCCAGAAGGTGTTGAAGAGGGGATTCGTAAAGGTCTTTACTTGTTCCGCGAAGGTGGCAAGAAGAAGAAAAAAGTTCAACTCATGGGTTCAGGCACAATTTTCCGCGAAGTGATTGCTGCTGCTGATATGCTTGCGGATGAGTGGGGTGTTGATGCTGATATCTGGAGTACTACAAGTTTTAATGAATTGACCCGTGAAGCGCAAGCGGTTGATCGTTGGAATCGTCTACATCCTGATGCTGATCAACAAACACCATATGTCGCTGAAACGTTAGCGGGTCGTAGTGGGCCATTCATCGCAGCAACGGATTATATTCGTAATTATGCAGATCAAATTCGTAAATGGGTTCCGGGTAACTATGAAGTGCTTGGCACAGATGGTTTTGGACGTAGTGATACTCGTGCGCAATTACGTAAACATTTTGAAGTGAATCGTTATCACGTAACGGTTGCTGCACTTAAAGCTTTGGCTGATGAGGGTTCTATTCCGTCAAGCAAAGTTGCGGAAGCGATTAAGAAATACGAAATTGATCCTGAAAAACAAAATCCTCTATACGCATAAGAATAGGGCAGAGTAAAAAATATTATGAGTAAAGAAATTTTCGTACCAGATATTGGTGACTTTGCAGAAGTAGAAGTTATCGAAATACTTGTTGCGCCTGGTGATACGATAAACGCTGAAGATTCGCTGGTATCAGTTGAGTCAGATAAAGCGGCTATGGAAATTCCAGCGCCAGAAGCCGGTGTCATTAAAGAAGTTAAGATACAACTTGGTGATAAGGTTTCCGAAGGCAGCTTGTTATTAATTATTGATCCAACGGGTGAAACGAAAGTTGAGCCTGTTAAAGCAGAAGAGCCAAAAGCAGAAGCACCTCAACCTGCTGCTATGCCCGCTCCCGCTCCTGCGGCACCAGCGCCAAGTACAGCGCGTTCTGCACCTGCGCCACATAAGCCATCACCCACTTCAAAAATTAATGAAGAGAGTTTTGCTAAGGCTTATGCAAGCCCTAGCATTCGACGATTTGCGCGTGAACTGGGTGTTGATCTTGGTCAAGTGGAAGGTAGCGGTCGTAAAAAGCGTATTACCAAAGATGATGTGAAAAACTTTGTTAAGCGCGCACTTTCACAACCAGCGACTAGCGGTGGCTTAGGTGTTGCGCCTATGCCTGAAATCGATTTCAGCCAGTGGGGTGAAGTTGAGTCCAAAGAGCTCACAAAGATTAACAAACTCACGGGCCAGTTCTTACATCGAAACTGGGTAACGGTTCCTCACGTTACGCAATTTGACGAAGCGGATATTACTGATCTTGAAGATTTTCGTAAATCCATGGTCGCAGAATATAAGGACCAAGGTATTAAGATTACGATGCTTGTTTTCTTGATGAAAGCGGTTGTTTCTGCGTTGAAGCAGTTCCCACGTTTTAACTCATCGTTGGATGCGACCGGTGAACACCTGATCTACAAAAAATATTTTAATGTTGGTATCGCGGTAGATACACCGGATGGTTTGGTTGTACCTGTGGTGCAAAATGTTGATCGTAAAACTTTGGTTGAACTGGCGACAGAGCTAGGTGAGATCAGCGTAAAAGCACGAAATAGAAAGTTGAAACCTTCTGATATGCAAGGTGGTTGTATTACTATTTCCAGCTTGGGTGGACTTGGCGGAACTAAATTTACACCAATCGTAAACTTGCCTGAAGTTGCTATTCTTGGTGTTTCTCGCTCTAAAATACAACCGGTTTGGAATGGTAAAGAGTTCGAACCACGAATGATTCTTCCTCTTTCGTTATCTTATGATCATCGCGTGATTGATGGTGCTGACGGCGCACGTTTTACGACTTTCTTAAGTCGTGTGCTATCTGATACTCGTCGCTTGTTACTATAGAAGGGAATCATAATGAGCAATCTTGTTGAGGTAAAAGTACCGAATATTGGTGACTTCGCCGAAGTGGAAGTTATCGAAATTATGGTTAATGTCGGCGATACAATTAGTGTTGAAGATTCGTTGATTTCGGTAGAGTCAGATAAAGCTGCCATGGAAATTCCTGCACCACGAGCTGGTGTAGTTAAAGAGTTGCTACTCTCATTGGGCGATAAAATTTCTGAAGGTAGTGCCATCTTAATGTTAGAAGCTAGCGAAGCTGCGGTGGCCGAAGCTCCGGCTAAAAAAGAGGAGCAAGCAGCTCCAGCGGTAACACCTGCACCTCAAGCGGCATCGTTTAGTGGTAATGTGGATAAAAGTGCAGAAGTCGTTGTACTGGGCTCTGGTCCGGGTGGTTATACAGCAGCATTCCGCGCGGCGGATTTAGGCAAAAAAGTCATTCTTATTGAGCGCTACGAAAGAATTGGTGGTGTCTGTTTGAATGTTGGCTGTATTCCTTCAAAAGCACTTTTGCATACCGCGCAAGTGATTAATGAAGCAGAAGAGTTTCATGAAATCGGTGTTAAGTTTAACAGCCCCGAAATTAACCTTGATGAATTACGTGGTTATAAAGAGAAGGTTGTTGACCGTTTAACAGGTGGGTTAAAACAGCTAGCTAAACAGCGTAAAGTTGAAATTGTTCAAGGCTACGGTAAATTTTCTTCACCAAACACTATCGAAGTTGAAGCGGGCGATGGCAGCAAAACAGTTGTTGGTTTTGATAACTGCATAATTGCTGCTGGTTCACGTGTGACGAAGCTTCCGTTCATTCCTTGGGATGACCCGCGTGTGATGGATTCTACCGATGCACTAGAAATACAAGAAGTGCCTGAGCGTTTGTTAGTTGTTGGTGGTGGAATTATCGGTTTAGAAATGGCAACAGTTTACGATGCTTTAGGTTCTAAAGTGACTGTTGTTGAGCTATCTCCTGGATTAATGCCTGGGGCTGATCGCGATATTGTTCGGCCGTTAGAACGACGTATTAAAAAGAAATATGAAAATATTTATGTTAATACCAAAGTCACGGCTATCGATCCAACTGATAAAGGCTTGGTTTGTACGTTTGAAGGCAAAAAAGCACCAGAAACAGATACCTTCGATCGCGTGCTGGTTTCCATTGGTCGTTCACCGAATGGCAAGTTGATCGATGCAGAAAAAGCAGGGGTCGCGGTTAACGATTGGGGCTTTATCGAAGTCGATAAACAACAACGAACTAATGTTGATCATGTTTTTGCTATCGGTGATGTTGTTGGTCAGCCTATGCTTGCTCACAAAGCAACACACGAAGCTAAAGTAGCTGCAGAAGTGATTACAGGTATGAAATCTTACTTTGATGCGCGCACTATTCCTTCAGTCGCCTATACTGATCCTGAAGTCGCCTGGATGGGTAAAACCGAAGAGCAGTGTAAAGAGGAAGGCATTAACTACGAAAAAGGTGCGTTCCCTTGGGCGGCAAGCGGTCGTTCTCTATCTATAGGTCGTGACGAAGGCGTAACTAAAGTTTTATTCGATGAAGATCATCGCATTATCGGTGCTGGTATTGTCGGAACAAATGCTGGCGAATTGATTGCTGAAGCTGTTCTGGCGTTGGAGATGGGTGCTGATATCCACGATATCGGTTCGACAATTCATGCGCATCCAACATTATCTGAAACCTTTAATTTTGCCGCAGAAGTGGCAGATGGAAGCTGTACGGATATTTATATGCCGAAGAAAAAGTAGTTAATTAACCTCTGTATAGCACGCATACTTTTGTGCGCAAGATGAAGGTAAGTATAAAAATGGTAAATCGACTCGTAGTTTGTGTAATAGCTATTTTGATGTTGGGTGGATGCGCAAGTCATACTAAATTGACTAATGTTGCAGACAAAGGTAAGTCGTATGATCAAACATACTTAAACAATAATTTTGAGCTAATCGCGGAAAATGCAGAGGTTGATCTTGGTCGAGCATTTTTCTATATCTTGCCAATCGGGGATTTAAATTCTCTCGATGACGCGTACGTTGTTAGTGAGTTATTAGAAAAATACGAGGGCGACCTTGTGACAGATGTTTCTATCGAATCCAAATTCGGCACTTTACTCTATGTGAGCGTATATTATGTATATGCCACTGGAAATGTTTGGAAAAGGAAGGAGATATGAAAGGGGATATAATGATGAAAAGTGTCTTCTATCTCTGTGTTGTTTTGGTCATTGTTACAATGGCTGGCTGCACTACGAATAGGGTTGAGTATGCGCTTGCGTCTACTACTGAGGCTGGGGTTTTTTATCCAGTAAAGAAGCCTAATAGTAGTGCTGAAGTTGCTGTTCAGATTCAAGAGAAGCTTAAGCCATCTACTGATGATCAAAATATTGGCCAGAAAGTAGCAATAGACTATACAAAGTACGCATTAGTAATTGGGATTCAGGACTACAAACAGCAAGCAAGTGTTAATTATGCAGACAATTCTGCCCGACTGTTTGCGTCTACGTTAAAAAACGTGTTGGGTGTCCCTGAAGAGCATATTTTATTTTTAGAGAATGAAAACGCCACAAGTGGACAAATAAAAACGAATATAATGACGCTTAAAGAGTTGGCTGATTCGGGAGATAGTTTGTATTTCTTTTTTGCAGGTCATGGAGTGCCTGGACGTGATGGTAATACATATCTGTTACCGTCTGACATGGGGGCAGATTCTATCCATCTCGAACCACAGCTAAATCTTGATCAGGTATATTCAACACTCAGTAGCTCTAATGCTAAACGGGTGTACGCCTTTGTTGACTCATGCTTCAGCGGTAAGAACGATGAGGGGCAGCTAGTTTATAGAGGCGTAGCGCCAATTTTTAAGAAGAAGGATAGGCAATTTAGTTCGAAAAAACTGAGTGTGATGACTGCGGGTAGTTCTACTGAATTTGCAAATCAATATGAAAAAGAGAAGCAACGGCTGTTTAGCTATTTTCTTGTTAAAGGTTTAACAAAACAAAAAGACAATATTAGTGAACTTTATAGCTATGTTCGACGAAATGTAAAAAGAGAATCGCTTAGAATTGGTTTGGGGTATAAACAAGTACCAACATTACAAATGGCTAATTAGGAAATGAAGTTTTTCATTTCCACTTTTTTTTTCATCCTTATGGGGGTTAGTACAACAGCAATCTCTGGTTTGTCTAATTTCACTAGTACTCCGAGTTGGTTTGTGCAACAGAATCTGCCAACAGAAACTCACTATACTTATGTTGGGTATGGTTCAGCCAATAGTATGCAAGCTGCAAAGCAGATTGCACGTGAAGACCTAAGTAATCAATTGTTTGTAGTTGTTGAAACAATTACTGAGGCTGAAGTTGAGGTAGGGGCAAGCAATAATGTTTCTTCCACTGCTAAGCATAGTTCGCGTCAAGAAACATATGCTGAACTAAATGATGTCAAAGTGGTGAAGTCTGAGTTGTTGGATAGGACTTATTATGTGGCGCTTCAATATCAACATATTAGCATAATTCATAATTTTATTAAGAAGCTCAATAAATCGACTTGTGAAAGTGAAGAGCAACATCCGTATTTAGTACATACCCCGTTGTTTAAAGAGTTAAATGAAAAGCTACCATGTAAATTGAATATCGAATTATTGAGAAAAAATCGAAGTTGGGTACTTGCTTACAAAGATAATTTAATTCAATTAAATACAAAACGCTACAACGACCTTTATATCGCTAACCAGATATCGGATACATTTGAAATTAATACTCCCTCTACAAGGCTTCAAGAAGGAGAGAGGTTCCATGTTGCAATAAATTCAAATAAAGATGGATACGTTACTCTTTTTAATGTGTATGCGGATGGAATTGTGACTTTATTGCAAGAAAATGTTGTAGTTAAAGAGGGATCAGAACGAAAATTTCCGCTAGATGATGATGGAGTTGTTTTTGAAGCTGGGATACTGGATAAAGGCAGGGAGACGGTGGATTTATATATCGGATTATATTCTGATATTCCGGTAACCTTTTCGCGTTTTAATGAGGCGAATGCAACTGTGCAAAATAGTGAATGGCAATATCAGTTCGATTATTTGCTACAGCTTATGAAGCAATATGAATTTTCCGTTGTGCTGTTCAATATTTTTCCGCTGAAAGATGCTCAGCATTAGAATGAAATATATCAAATAAAAAGTATAAAAAAAGGGGCCTTAAGCCCCTTTTTTCAAAATACTGAAGTCAGATTATTTTAAACCTGCAACGTATTTTGCAATCGCAGCAGCGTCAGCGTCAGAAACGCTAGCAACAGCGCCAGCCATCATGCCAGACTTGCCAGAAGTACGCTTTTTGTCGCGGATCAATTTGAATTGCTCAACAACATATTTTTCCATTTGGCCTGCTAAACGAGGACCAACAGCGCCCATAGCTGTAGGACCATGGCAGCCAGCACAACCTTTAGATTTGTAAAGGCCCGCACCATCAGCAACAGCTGCGCCAGAGAACATAAGAGGAGCTGCAACAACAGCTGCACCAAGAATACCTGAGAATAGTTTCATTTTTTAACTACCTTATTTTGTGTGTAATTATCTTTACCATAAGCTTGTTGACTATAAGTAATAGCTAATATCGCAACACAATATAGGCATATTTCTTACTTAAGTCGGTGTTGGATTTTGGACTAAAACAAATGCTTTGTAAATAAATCAGATGCTATTTATCTGTGATATTGATCAAATAAAGAGCGAATATGAAAAAAAAGTTAATTTTTTTAGATGTAAGGGATAAATAGGATTTTCTCCAATTTGCACTCAGCATTATTTTTAACCAGTAGTTGATTAAATTATTAATACATATGAAAAATGTCATTTATAGGTGTCTATGCTTGTATAGCTTTAACGCACTTAATTGCTTCTCTTTCTCTTTTCTCGACCTATATTATAAGTCTTGCTACAATCGCGACCATTTTCGATTTCCAATTTTTTCGAGGTATATATGTCCGATATCAAAAAAGTCGTTTTAGCCTATTCAGGCGGTTTGGATACATCCATTATCTTAAAGTGGCTTCAGGATGAGTATAACTGTGAGGTGGTTACTTTTACCGCAGATATCGGCCAAGGTGAAGAAGTGGAGCCAGCACGTTTAAAAGCAGAAGCCTTAGGTATCAAAGAAATCTTCATAGACGATTTGCGCGAGGAGTTTGCGCGGGATTTTGTTTTCCCTATGTTTCGCGCTAATGCGGTGTATGAAGGCGAATATCTGCTAGGTACTTCAATCGCACGGCCTTTGATTTCCAAACGACAAATTGAAATAGCTCAACAAACGGGTGCCGATGCGGTGTCTCACGGTGCGACGGGTAAAGGGAACGATCAAGTGCGTTTCGAATTAGGCTACTATGCATTAAAGCCTGATATTCATGTGATCGCGCCATGGCGTGAGTGGGATTTGAATTCACGTGAAAAGTTGTTGGCGTATGCAGAAGCGCACGGCATTCAAATCGATAAAAAACCCGGTGAGAAGTCCCCCTATTCTATGGATGCCAATCTGCTCCATATTTCTTATGAAGGTGGTTTGCTGGAGGATCCATGGAACGAGCCGGAAGAATCTATGTGGCGTTGGACTGTTTCACCGGAAAAGGCACCCGATGAACCAACCTATGTCGAGTTGACCTATAAACAAGGTGATATTGTCGAAATCAACGGTGAGGTGATGTCGCCTGCTACAGTGATGGAAACCTTGAACAAGATCGGTGGTGAAAATGGTGTTGGCCGCTTGGATATTGTAGAGAATCGCTACGTGGGTATGAAATCTCGTGGTTGTTATGAAACACCAGCTGGCACTATCATGATTAGAGCACATCGCGCTATCGAATCAATTACATTAGATCGTGAAGCTGCACACTTGAAAGATGAGCTGATGCCGAAATATGCGTCGTTAATCTACAATGGATACTGGTGGTCACCAGAGCGGAAAATGTTACAAGCGATGATAGATGAGTCACAGAAAACTGTTAATGGCCATGTGCGATTGAAATTGTACAAAGGTAATGTGATTGTTGTTGGTCGAGACTCTAAAACCGATAATCTGTTTGATGAGAATATAGCAACATTTGAAGAAGATGACGGTGCATATAACCAAGCAGATGCGGAAGGTTTTATTCGTTTAAATTCTTTGCGATTACGAATTCAACAGGCAAAACAAATCGTGCGTGATAGTGAGATCAAAATTCCCGAGTAGATAGGGAATAGTTAATTAAACCTAAAAAAGCAGTTGATCCACGAAATATAACACAGACTCTTGTTTCGCTTAGCTATATGAAAAACAATATCCTGCATTCTAATTGCGTGTCCAACTGCTTTTTCTAGGTTAAATAGAAAGGGGCCAGTTGGTCCCTTTTTATTCCAGAGAAATTGTGACGGTTTTCTATTTTTCGAGTTTCTTTAAGTTTATTCCGCTTTGTATCTTACTGTTTTCTATATATAAGATATTCTGCGTGGGATAAACCCGAATTCAACGTTAACCGGAACACGTTATATTTTAGTCAGACGCCGTAAATTATCCTAGATTATATCGATTAGGAGATATGTGTATGACTCCACTATCCACACGCAATGTACGATTAGAAGAGAAAAGTATTGAAGAAAAGAGTTACTTCTCAGATAAAGAGGTCGTTACGCTAAAAGACAAATGTTATATGGGAGTTCTTTTACTACTCGTTGTGCTTTTTGGGCTTAATATTTATCAAACGATTATTAATGCTTCAATGATTGAAATCATTTTCTAAAACTGAGCGGAAAGCTCTGCCCATGCATGGGCTTGTCCAAATGTATTTAATCCTTTTGCGACGCCCATGCTATAAACGAATGGCCAGATGTCATACCCAAAGTTTATATTTGCTGTTAGCTCAATCCCAACACTCGTTGACCAACTCGCGTTATTTATCGTACTAAAATATCCCGTACGACCCGCCTGAGCAAAAGGGTGGGCATCTATGCGGGTAATTCCTAATGGGGGAGTCATAATGCCGCGTTGAGGCTTAGCCAAAGGAACATGAAGTATTGTTTCGATTTTTTGTAAATTAGGCCCGGTAAATTGCCCTGGAGCGTAACCTTTCAAACTATAAACACGATTGCCTGTTATTGAAGATGCGACGTTGTCGCGCTGCCTTCCACCTAAGAAAAGTTTTCCTGCCTGCGAACCTGCTGCAATAAATGTTGCGCTCGCTTCAAATACTGAACGCAGGATGAGAGGAGAGTAATAGATGGCGTCAGCAATTACTTTACTCCGTAAATCGAACTCGCTATTTAAGATATCATTGTTTTCATAGCTAATAGAGATAAGGCTACCAGAATGTTTATTGACGGCAAAGCCGGGTTGTTGTGCACTATTCCGAGTTAGCCCAACACTAAAAAGATCATACGTTAGTGATGCGACGGTATTTTCTCGATTAGCTAATATTCTTTCTTCTAGTGTTTGTCTATCATAAGCGAAATGGGCAGTCCATTGGCTGCCAACTTTGGTGAAGGGGTAAATGCTTGCGATTGCGTAATGTTTTAGATTTAAATAGTTGGTTGGATGGGGATATATATTTTCACTACTAGAAGCGAAAACAAAATCTGGTGTGAAGTGTGAGTAAATATAGTTAACATCCCAGATGAGTTCGGTGTTCTTAAAATCAACTTCTAGCAAAGCTTGATAACTATGTTTTTTTAACGGGTCATTCGAGCGTGTTAGTATCCCCGCCGTTTTTTGAAACTTATCCACACTCCATCTGGGAATCCAGACCGGTGGTGCTAGGTGGGAAAGTCCACTATAGGGTTTTGATGCTAACTGAACTTTTTCTACATTCTGATTGCTTGGACCCTCAATGTTTTGATTTTCAATGTTTTGATCTTCAATGTTAGTGAACGACGCTTCACTAAGAATTGTATCGCTGTATCGATAGAATAGATCCGCTTTCTGTAGAGTTGTATCAAATCCTCTTCCGCCAAGCTCTGCAAAATAGAGTTTATTATTTTTCTCATCAATATTTGGATAGAGTGCAATAGTGGGTGTGTTTGTGAGTTTGTAGAGGTCGCGGGTTTTAAGATCCAGCTGGTAGATGTTGTAGATGCCGTCGTAGTCTGCGGTGTAATAGAGCTTTGTTCCATTGTGGTTAAAAGAGGGGTGTGCTTCAAAGCGACTGTTCTGTGTAATGTTACTCCAGTTGCCTTTTGCTAAATCAAAAAGCGCGAGGTTTAATGTCTCGTTAGGATTTCTTATTGATGCAATAATTTGCTTACCGTCTGGTGACCAGTCAAAAGAGGAGAATAGTGTGTTTTTCTCTGCTGCCCATAAAGTTTTTATCAACTTGCCTTGATTATCTAACAAGTCCATACGGTGTTTGCCGAGATGGTTTTGTATAGCGGCGATATTTTTTCCGTCTGGACTCCAGATTGCACGAATATAGCGTTTACCTTCCGTGAGCCGTTGTTTTTCGCCAGTATTTACGTCGATTCGGTATAGATCGAAAACCAAACGGCTGTTTTTGATATAGTCGATAATCGGAATCAACACACCTTCTGTTTCGTGATGATCGAATGCTTGGCCAAAGTTGCTGTCCTGACCGATAAGCTGAGTGATAACACGGTATGTGTGGGTTTGTGAATTATATTCTTCCAGTGTTTTTATATTTTCTAAATCGCCTTTTATGAATAGAATGTTTCCATTCTTCCTGGTTTTACTAAACCCTGAAAAGTAACCTGCGTTAGTGATAGCGGTATTTTTAGGTTCATTAAATTGGGTAGACGAAATTTCATGGGAAAATTCGCGATGGAGATAAAATTCAAACTCAATCCATAAAGTATGCATCGTTTTACCAGTGGCATGAGTTGCAATGGTATTGATGAAGAAGGGAAGCGGGAAGTGAGAATAGCGATCTACGTAATCTTGAATAATATTGTCGCCATATTCTTCTCGTAAAAAATTAAAGAAATAGACACCATAAAGATAAGCTGCGGTGCCTCCTGGCCAATCCATGATATTTTGATTGATGACATTTAAGGGTTTTAGGCCATTAATAAGTTCATTGCGCATTAGGCCACGAAAATAACTGCTTTGTCCTCGTCCGTAGCCATTTTGATGATCTGTTTCTAAAAATGTTGCTATGCCTTCAGTAATCCAGCGAGGTGAAAAGATATTAGGGAAGAAAAAGAAAAGTCGGCCAACAAACTTTCGTGCATGATAAGGGAAATCATGCGCTTTATCTAAGTGAATAATGTGAACATATTCGTGTTTAAAAACTAACTCCAACCAGTCGTCAAAGTCTTCTAAACTTGTTATGTCGCTTGGGGGAGACATAAATAGTTCTATTGTGTTGTTGGGGAGTACCGTGGCACTGGCATTTGTTATATCTAAATGGTCATTAAAAATAACATGCGTTTTTTGCTGAGGCGTCCAATTAAAGTATGCTGAAACCTCTTGGTGAATGACATCTGCTCTTGCAATGAGTTTATGTGCTTGTTCTTCGAGACCATCATGATAGTGATACAGGAAATGCTCTGTTTCAATGGTGTGCCACTTTAAATCAGGATCAAATTTAGCAAAGGCATTAGAAACTAAGCAGCATAAGAGAACACATAAAGTAACAGATAACTTTATTGGCAGATTATTCACTGATCTATGGTCGTTTCGATATTAGCAATTTAATAAAAACTTTTGAGCGACGTTGGTAGTTATACATTTTTTGACGTTCGACGGGTAATGATTCTAATGTTGCAGATTCAAAACCTCTTTCTATAAACCAGTGAGTGGTTTTTGATGAGAGTACAAACAGTTGTTCCACATTAAGTTGTTGTGCTTTTTTCTCAATCAGTGATAACAAGGTTTCGCCACGATAACTGTTACGATAATCTTTATGTACGGCAAGACAAGCAAGCTCCGCGGTATTTCCAAAAGGATAAAGCGCTGCACAGGCGATAACCATTCCATCTCTTTCCATAACTGTAAAATGATCGATTTCAATTTCTAATCTTTCGCGAGAGCGCCTGACAAGAATGCCTTCTTGTTCTAAAGGTTCTATCAGTTCCAGTATTCCCGCAACATCATCGATACCGGCTTGACGTATAGTGTCATAGCTATCTGCTGTCACTAAGGTGCCGATACCATTTCGGGTAAAGAGTTCGAGCAATAATGCTCCAGAGGTATGGCGGTCAATAATATGAACACGTCTTACACCTTTGCTACAAACCTCTATGGCACTCTCCAGGCTTTTTTTACTGTTTTCGTTTATCTGATTTTGTTGTGATTCAAAAAAAACTTTTGCTTGCGATAAACTAAATTGCGATATTAATTGATCTTGCTGGTCGTTGAATTGCAGTTGTTCTGAGAGGTAGATAAACTTATCTGCATTTAAAGCAATCGCTGCTTTGGTGGCAACATCCTCAGCAGTTAAACTGAATATTTCACCTGTGGGGGAATAGCCTGTTGATGAAAGCAGGATTATGGCACCGTCGTCAAGTTGTTGTTGGATCGCCGGTGAGTCTATGCGTCTTACTTCGCCGGTGAAGCCGTAATCGGTTCCCTCATGAATGCCAATCGGTTTTGCCATCACAAAATTTCCGCTGACTACACGAATTTTTGCGCCAGCCATAGGGGAGTTGGCAACACCCATAGAGAGCATTGCTTCAATATGCATTCGCACACTACCTACCGCTTCTTTAACGCATTGGAGAGTTGCTTCGTCAGTGATGCGAAGATCGTTAACAATATTGCTTTGCAGGTTGGCGCTTTGCAATCGTTTCTCAATTTGATAACGCGCACCGTGTACCAAAACCAGTCGAATACCCAGACTGTTTAATAGTGCAATATCGTGAATGAGGTGAGGAAAGCTCTCATCTTCAATGGTATCCCCATCAAATAGAATGACAAAGGTTTTCCCTCGATGCGCATTGATGTAGGGCGATGAGTATCTGAACCACTCAACAAATTGGCTAAGGTTGTTATTCTCAGGCAAGGCAGCTCCGATGTGCTTAGATAAACGGTTGATTTTATGCAGTTATGGTACCACGGCATTTTGCAAAAGCGGTAATTTTGATCCAACAAGTATTGAAGATATTTATGGTATAAAAAATAAACAGCTGTACAGTAAAAAACATCCTGGTTGTCATAATTGATCTCTGTTTATCCTATGTTGTGATAGAATTTCATGTTTTATACCGAATTTTAAAGAAGAAGGTTTAACAGATGCCGACGTATCGTTCCAAAACATCAACAGCCGGGAAAAATATGGCAGGGGCTCGTGCTTTATGGCGCGCAACGGGGATGACTGATCAAGATTTCAACAAACCCATTATTGCAATAGCTAATTCGTTTACGCAATTTGTTCCAGGACATGTGCATCTTAAAGATTTGGGACAACTCGTTGCTCGTGAGATAGAGAAAGCGGGTGGTGTGGCAAAGGAATTCAATACTATTGCAGTGGATGATGGGATTGCGATGGGCCACGATGGTATGCTCTACAGTTTACCTTCCCGCGAGATTATCTCCGATTCTGTAGAATATATGGTGAATGCGCACTGTGCGGATGCGTTGGTTTGTATTTCCAACTGCGACAAAATCACACCTGGGATGCTAAACGCTGCGTTGCGTTTGAATATTCCAACAATATTTGTCTCCGGCGGTCCGATGGAGTCAGGTAAAGCTGTTATTGGTGGAGTGGAAAAAAAGCTCGATTTAGTTGATGCCATGGTGGTGGCGGTGACGCCCGGTGTGAGTGATGATGAAGTTGCACAATATGAGCGGTCAGCTTGCCCTACTTGTGGTTCGTGCTCAGGGATGTTTACCGCAAACTCCATGAACTGCTTAACTGAGGCATTGGGCCTATCGTTACCGGGTAACGGTACTATGCTTGCCACACATGCAGATCGAAAAGAGTTATTTTTAGAAGCCGGTCGTCGTATTGTCGGTTTGGCAAAACAGTATTATGAAGGCGATGACGAGCGTGTTTTGCCGCGTTCTGTTGCTTCATTTAAAGCTTTTGAAAATGCCATGAGTCTTGATATTGCCATGGGTGGTTCAACAAATACAATTTTACATTTGTTAGCTGCCGCACAAGAAGGTGATGTGAATTTTACCATGGATGATATTGATCGATTATCACGTAAAGTCCCTCAGCTTTGTAAAGTTGCGCCGAGCACCCAGCTTTATCATATGGAAGATGTACATCGTGCCGGCGGTATTATGGGAATTCTTGGTGAATTGAATCGAGCTGGTTTGCTGCACAATGATATTCCAACAGTTCATAGTGAGACATTTCAACAAGCTTTAAATCAGTGGGATATTACGGGGAATGTTGATGATGCAACGAAAACATTCTATTCCGCTGGCCCTGGTAATGTGAGAACCACTCAAGCGTTCAGTCAGGAGAAGCGTTGGGATTCGCTTGATGATAATCGTGAATCGGGATGTATTCGCAGTATTGATAATGCTTTTAGTACTGAAGGTGGTTTGGCTGTTCTATATGGCAATATTGCGTTGGATGGCTGTGTCGTTAAAACAGCAGGTGTCGACGAGAGTATTTTAAAATTTTCAGGCCCTGCAAGAATTTTTGAAAGTCAGGATGCCGCCGTAGAAGCGATTCTTAATGACAAAATTAATTCGGGTGATGTGGTTATCATTCGCTACGAAGGACCACGCGGTGGGCCCGGGATGCAAGAGATGTTATATCCAACAAGTTATCTGAAATCGAAAGGTTTGGGTAAGGCTTGTGCGTTGATTACTGACGGGCGTTTTTCTGGTGGCACTTCCGGTTTATCTATCGGCCACGCTTCACCTGAAGCTGCTGAGGGTGGCGCAATAGGGTTGGTGGAAGAAGGCGATACAATTAATATCGATATACCTAATCGAACCATAGCCGTTGCGATTACCGATGATGAATTGGCAACCCGACGTAGTGCAATGGAAGCAAAAGGTAATGCAGCGTGGAAGCCTGAAAATAGAGCGCGCGTAGTATCTCCTGCGTTGAAAGCCTATGCAGCGATGACAACAAGTGCTGCACGTGGCGCGGTTAGAGATGTTTCTCAGCTTGATAAGTAACAAGTTCTAAATATGGAGAGGTTTACTGTCCTTTTCAGCATGATAAAAAATTTATATTTTAAATAGTAAGGATTGAATGAATGATTAAATTAACAACCAGCGCTGGTGAAATTACAATTGAGATGTTTGCTGATAAAGCACCAAAAACTGTCGAAAACTTTGAGCAATATGTGCGAGATGGTTTTTATGATGGCACTATTTTTCATCGTGTCATTAATAATTTCATGATTCAAGGCGGTGGCTTTGAGCCAGGTATGGTTCAAAAAGAGACAAGAGATACCATTGAGAATGAAGCAGATAACGGCGTAGCTAATGAAAACGGTACAATTGCAATGGCCCGTACTGGCGACCCGCACTCTGCAACTGCACAGTTTTTTATTAACGTAAAAGATAACAGTTTCCTCAACCATACAGCACCTAACGCAAATGGATGGGGTTATTGCGTGTTTGGTAAAGTTGTTGATGGCTTGGAAGTACTTGAAGCAATCAAATCAGTGGAAACAACAACGCGTGCTGGCCATCAAGATGTTCCTGCTGAAGATGTTGTGATAGAAAAAGCAGAAATCGTTGAAGGTTAACTTTTTTGATTTGAAAACTACTAAGGAGAGCTAAATGCTCTCCTTTTTTTATTCTGACTCTCTGTATACCAGCGGAGTTTTATATTTTAGCGACGATACAAATTTTATTTGCGAGAGGAATTTATTAAGCCATGTCCTATAAACTCATAAGATCACTATTATTCAAACTCGACCCAGAGACCTCTCACAACTTTAGTTTGTCTGCACTCAGCATCGCCGAAAAATTTGGATTGATTAAAGCGAAGCCATTTAATAAGCCAACAAAAGTGATGGGACTCACTTTCCCCTCGCCAGTTGGGTTAGCCGCTGGTCTGGATAAAAATGGAGATCATATACACGCACTAGCAGCTTTAGGTTTTGGATTTATTGAAATCGGTACCGTAACACCAAGACCTCAAGTGGGAAACCCAAAACCCCGGCTATTTAGAATTCCTGAGAAAAACGCAATTATTAACCGCATGGGTTTTAACAACAAAGGTGTTGATCACCTAGTAGAGCAAGTTAAAAAAGCAAACTTTAAAGGTGTGTTAGGTATCAATATTGGTAAGAATGCCGATACGCCCATGGAAAACGCAGTAGATGACTATCTTACTTGTATGAGAAAAGTTTACGAGCTTGCAAGTTACATCACGATTAATATTTCTTCTCCCAATACAAAAAACTTACGCCAGCTACAACAGGGGAGTGAATTCAAACCGTTATTGTCTGCCCTGAAAGATGAGCAAGCATTGCTTCAAAAGAAAACTGGAATATACGTTCCTCTAGTTGTCAAAATTGCCCCCGACTTAACGGAAGAAGAAGTTGAGGTAATTGCTAGTGTATTGTTAGAGCTAAAAATGGATGGAGTTATTGCAACCAATACAACAATAAGTCGGAAAGAGGTCGAAGGCTTGCCGTATGCCAGTGAAGCCGGAGGACTAAGTGGTGAGCCGGTTTTTAAACAATCGACTTTAGTTGTTGAGCAATTGAATAAACATTTAAAGGGTGAAATTCCGATTGTTGCAGCGGGTGGCATTATGAGTGGGGAGGATGCTAAAGCAAAAATCGATGCTGGATCGAGTTTGGTGCAGGTTTATACGGGGTTTGTTTATGAGGGGCCGGGGTTAATAGCCGAGATTACAGAAAAGCTTTAATCAAGGATTACGCTCCGTAAACATAGTGAGGCGAATACCTCAAAAATAGTTGTTGCTGAGAGGCAGATTATTATTAGGGAACATCTGAATAAGTCCCGAATTTCTGGCAAAATAGACTAGATACAAAATTCGGAAGAAAGTCATGGATCAAATCGGTTTTGCAGAGCTTGAATATAATCATAAACGACGAAAAACCCGTCGAGAAATATTTCTAGAAAAAATGGAAGCCCTCATTCCTTGGGAAAGGTTTGAAGCCAAAATAGAACCGAATTATCCAAAGGCAGGGAATGGCCGCCGTCCCTACCCATTATCAACCATGTTACGAATCCATTGCATGCAGCTCTTTTACAACCTGA
>Ga0316204_10002790_pt1 | contig 37923 bp, 34 predicted proteins | sample 6monrhotite_MG_2_FD_205661 | JGI IMG/M metagenome (GOLD analysis project Ga0316204, IMG submission 205661) | Microbial mat bacterial communities from mineral coupon in-situ incubated in ocean water Damariscotta River, Maine, United States -... | ecosystem: Environmental > Aquatic > Marine >... | reverse complement strand
ATATTATCAGTTATATAGATCTGGACGGACCAGCACTTGGCGCATTTGATCCGGTAGAGGGCGGAACCACATTTGACGGCCCAAATATCATTCTGAGCAAGGAAGCTGGGCTAGGTATTCACACCGTGGCTTTGTCAGGTTAACGACCTGTTTTCCACCTAGTGCTACAATATTAGCATGAAAACATCCATATATTCAAGACATCGGTTTCATTCTGATATTACTAAACGAGCAGTTTGGTTGTACTTTCGGTTCAATCTTAGCTTTCGTGATGTTGAGGAGTTGATGACTGAACGTGGTGTTGATGTATCTTATGAAACGCTGCGCCAGTGGGTCGATAAGTTTGGCTATTTTTATGCAAAGCGTTTACGAACAATATCTGAACGACCTTCAAATATTTGGCACCTGGATGAAGTCTTCACAAAGATAAATGGTAAAAAGGTTTACCTTTGGCGGGCCGTTGATGATGAAGGCACAGTGCTTGATATCCTGGTCCAGAGCCGCAAAAACCGTAAAGCTGCGCTCCGGCTACTGCGAAAAATCCTTAAGAAACAGGGTGTTAGACCCGAGAGAATAGTGACAGATAAACTTGGCTCTTATGGTGCAGCCTTGGAACATATAGGTCAGAAACACTTGCAAGATGTTGGTGGACGCAAGAACAACAGGGCCGAATGTTCACACGTTCCAATCCGAAGGCGAGAGCGAAAAGCGCAGAAGTTTCGATCTATAAAATCCGTACAAAGATTGTTATCAGCACACAGCCGAATCTATAACTTATTCAACTTCAGACGCCACCTAATCTCAAGATCCTCACTTCGAAAATTCAAACATCAAGCGCAAAACCAATGGGATGTTGTAACGGCATCAGTGTGCGCCTAGAAAGGTACAACAGTCCGAAGCTCAACCTGTTACGTTAACTTGACAAAACCCTCTCCAGCACGTTTTAACCGCAAGACCGCGCTAAGTACCCGTTAGTAGGGCACTTATTTTGAGAGGTAGATGTCGGTAGGTTTGTGTCAGAAGGGTATGGCGGAGACGAAGGGATTCGAACCCTCGATGGGCTTATGACCCATACTCCCTTAGCAGGGGAGCGCCTTCGACCACTCGGCCACGTCTCCGTCGGCGGGATTAGCGCACCCGTGCGGTGCCTGCAAGGCTGAAATGATGATTTTGGCAAGAAGTTTGGTTTATTTTTCAAATTAGCCGCAAATTAACCATAGTAGCAGACTTGCGCTTCGTTTCGGCACAAACTCATAGAAAATTAACGACAACTGACCCGATTGGGTACAGATAAAACGCTCCTTGTTTACGCAATATTTTCCCTATTGGGGTAAATTAGCAAAAATAATATGGTGGGTTAAATGAAACAGATGAAAAAACAAAGTGTAGGGTCGTCGATAAACCCTAGACAAAATGCGCCTATATCGGCGCCTAAAACACGACAGGTAGAGACCGTGGAGGCGTTCACGCGCCGCACTAGACAGCGTGTAGATGGCTCGCAAGCCAACAAAACCTCAAAAAGCAAAAAACAAGACCGCGTCAAACTATCCGAAATCCATTTCCCTGCACAAACCGGCAATATGGCCGCCGTGCGGTTTACCCTGCGCATCATAGATGCAATCTTTGTTACAGCAATTATTTTACTCTCTATCTGGAGCGGCTATGTGGGAGTTAACAACAAAGCCGTTCTTGCGCCTATGGCTGCGGGTTTAACCGGCGCAGTCGGGTTTTCCGTCGCTTTATATTTAATGAAAGCCCATCATTTTTCTCCAGCCGAAACCTATGGTTCTCACATGAAAAAAGTGTTGCTCGGTGCCGCAGCTGCACTCGGCGTATGGCTATCCACAGCATTGATCATAAAGCCCGATACATTTTTGCCAGACGCCCTGGCAATTTCAGGTTTATTTGCAACGGCAGTATTGCTCTGCTTACACACGCTTTATTATACATGGATTAAACGCCAGCATGAGCAAGGGCAGTTGATGCCAACGATTGTGATGCTCGGCGCGACCGAAGCGGCGCGGCGCTTGATCGAAGAAAATGCCCGCACGCGCGAGCTTAATATATTGGCCATCTTCGACGAACGTCTATCGCGGGCTCCTCATAATATCCACGGGGTTCCCGTGGTTGGAAAAATTGAAGATATGTTAGGTTGGGATGCCCTGCCCTATGTGGACAGAATTATTGTGACTTTGCCGAATTTGGCCGAATCCCGTAAAACCGCCTTTGTCAATCAGGTGCGTAAACTCCCCAACCGGATTGCCTTCGTAGTTGACGAGTTCGAGCATCTGGATCATGTTCAGCAGCGCCTGACCCAAATCGCCGAAATAGGCACACGTGAAATTACCGGCACACCATTTTCAGGCAGTGCCGTATTTGCCAAACGCTTTGTGGATATAGCCATTAGCGGGACTGCTTTGCTGTTTGGTGCCCCGGTTTTAGCGCTGATTGCCTTGGCCATCAAGCTGGATAGTCCTGGGCCAGTGCTGTTCAAGCAACAACGCCAAGGATTTAACAACCGCATTTTCAGCGTGTATAAATTCCGCTCTCTCAAAGCCCGGGACGAAGATAAATCTGCACGCTCACAGGTCACGAAAGGTGACACCCGCGTCACACGCGTTGGGCGGCTAATCCGCAAGACCAGTCTGGATGAACTACCGCAATTGCTCAATGTCCTAAAGGGCGACATGTCTTTGGTTGGACCCCGCCCCCATGCGGTTGGAATGCATACGGGTGATGTGGCAACCTATAAATTGGTAGATGAGTACGCCCACCGTTTGAAGGTAAAGCCAGGTCTAACCGGTTGGGCGCAAATCAATGGGTCGCGCGGGCCTTTGCACGACGCCGAAGGTGTGGCGCGCCGTGTCCAACTGGACATCGAATATATTGAACGTTCAGGCGTATTTTTTGATCTGATGATCATGATAAAAACTCTGCCTTGCTTGCTCGGCGATAGCGAAAATGATCGCTAGGTGGTAAAGGGAGACAAGTAAAATGATCTGGCGGCAAATGCTTGGATATATCCCGGTTAATCTGGCGAATATTATCATCAGTTTTGGTACAATCGCTATTTTGACCAGGCTGTTTGATGGCGCCGAATTTGGCCGCTATGCATTGGCTATCGCCAGCATGCATTTTATTCACATGGTAGTATTCACCTGGGTCGAAGCCTCTATGGCGCGGTTTTATGCACGCGCCAAGCGGCGCGAAGAATTAGCCTCGCACCTTAAAACCAGCTATGTTGCCGCCATCAGCATGGGCATAATAGGACTTCCTGTTTTAATGGGACTTATATATCTATTGCCGGTAGACCCGACCTTTAAAACCCTGTTGGCCTTTGCTTTCGCCTCTACCTGCTTAACGCTGGTGTATAATATTGGTATAGAAGCGCACAAAGCGGCGCACCGTATTGGCCGCTTTAGCGCCATCCATTCTAGCCAGAGTATTTTCGGGTTTGGAGTCGGCATTGTATTGATACTGGTAACACCTCTGCGTGAGGTCGCGCCGTTTATCGGTATTATTGCTGCGAGTATCTTGGCGATACTCATTGATTTGCCATTTATGCTACGGCGTATGACAGGCGGACATATCGAGAAAGCGCGGGCGCGGGCCTATTTCGCCTACGGCATGCCGATTTGTTTTTCTTTGATGCTGAGTTACATCCTATCTCAAGGCGATCTCTTTTTCATCAGTTATTTCATGGGCGATTTATCTGTCGGTGAATACAATGCTGGCTATAACCTCGCCAATCGTTCTCTGGATGTCTTGTTTGTATGGATAGCCATGGCCGTCACGCCGATTGCCATAACAACATTGGAGAAAGACGGTTTGGAGAATACCAAAAAAGTTTTGAAAAGTTACGGCGAATTATTACTGCTGATTATTCTGCCCGCAGCAACAGGCATTGCTTTGGTCGCCGAACCAGCTGGGTTTATTTTAGGAACATCAGTTCGCGAACAAGCCGTTAGCATAATGCCGTGGATTGCTTTCTCTGGTGTGATGAACGGCTTCATCACTTATTATGCCCAGCGCGCATTTATGCTCTCACGTAAGACCGGAACATTGGCTGCGGCTATGGTACTGCCTGTGTTCATCAATGTCGTACTGAATATCTGGCTCATTCCAATTCATGGTCTAATGGGTGCGGTCTGGGCGACTTTGGTCGCTTATGGGGCTGGATTGATAATTATTTTTGTACTGGCGCGACGTTCATTTCCGTTACCCATCCCCTTCAAAGCCTTGGTGCAATGCACATTTGCCTGCCTTGTGATGGCTGGTGTTGTCAATGCTTTACCCACCGCAGTAAATGCGTGGCCTGATTTGGTAGAGTTGCTGTTCAAAGCAGGTGTGGGCGCTGCTGTATATGCGTTGGTGGTATTCGCGACTAACGCTGCCAATTGCCGCAAAATAGTCACTGATCTTCTGGATAAAATCAAAGGGCGGATGAAAGCTTCTCCCGCTGAGACAGCGTCATGATAGATACCTTCAAAAACAAGGCCGCCAAAACAGGCAAAACGCCAACCCTGTCAATTTTGGTGCCCTACTATCATGATGATCCGGTGTTGTTACTGGACGATCTATTGGTGCAGGCGCAAGCTACTGGCAAAACGGAAATCTTGTTCTATGATGACGGGACTGGGGACGCCAATGTGAATGCCCGCCTCAAAAGCGCCGCACAAAAAAGCACTGCGCCTATCAGCCTTTATTTTGCGCAAGAAAATAAAGGCCGCTCCGGCGCCCGCAATTATCTTAAATCACAGGCACGGGCAGAGTGGGTGTTATTCCTTGACGCAGATATGCGGCCGGAAGAAACCCATTTCTTAAGTGACTATCTCGCCGAAATTACGACAAATAGTGCGGACATTATCTTTGGCGGTTTTACAGTGCCCAAACAAAAACAATCTGATGAAACCGAGCTACACCGCGCATTTTCAAAAACCTCGGATTGTTTGACAGCAGAGGAGCGTAATAGAAACCCTGCGCAATATGTGTGCTCGTCTAATCTATGTGTGCGCAGTGAAATTCTGGATGCAGAACCGTTTGATACCGGCTTTACCGGCTGGGGTTGGGAAGACAGTGAATGGGCGGCGCGGGTCGCAGCCAAATATAGATTGAAACATGCTGACATTCCGGCTCTACATTTGGGTCTGGAGACCACGGAAACCCTCTTGAGCAGGTTTAGAAATAGCGCAGAAAATTACATGCGTTTCACAAATGCACACCCGGAACTGGCCAAAACCCTGACCCTCTATAAGCTCAGTAAAAAACTTAAATATGTTCCGGGACAAAAACTTATCCGGCCTATTTTGAGAATACTCGTGCGCACCAACGCACTGCCAACAAAGATCAGGCTCTTCGCCTTAAAATTATGGCGCGCTTCCTGGTATTCAGAGGCCGTCACATAGCCCCGCATACGGATTACAAAATTCAATAACGCCAATTGACTCAATATGCAATTATCCCCATCGGTGCACGGCTTGCCGCCAAGCACTCTTTCACGTAAGAACGCAGAACACTAAATTTGGGATAGAACAATATGGCGAAGCAAACCCCAAACACTCTGAACAGCAACCTGACGCATGGCTCTATTGCCCGTCGATACAAATTCGCGATTGCGGGTACGCTTGTCCTCTTGATAATGGAAAACATTGTCACCGTAGCCGTCCCTTATTTAATGGGTATGGCTATTGATGGGCTGATTGCCAAAAGTAATGACGCGCTTTATCTATTTTTTGTTGTCGTCATGGGCGGGCTGGTCATCGGGATTGCGCGGCGGCTCTATGATACACGGGTTTATGGGCGCATTTATAGAGAAAGTGCCAGCGAACTTATCGAAAAAGAAATTGATAAAAATGCCGATGTTTCCAAAATGACGGCACGAGCGACCTTTGTATCAGATTTTACAGACTTTTTTGAGTTAGACATGCCCGCCGCATTCATGGCCGTGTTTATGCTGCTTGGATCAGTAATCATGTTGGCGATTATATCTCCCATCCTTAGCCTTGGAACGATTGGCGTAGCACTTGTTATCGGACTGATATTCTTTTTCAGTCGCAAAAAAATAAAACGACTGAATGCTGGACTAAACGACGAAATGGAACATCAGGTCAATATATTGGAAAAACGGGACGCTGCCCAAGCCGCTCGGCATTTTTCGGCGCTTGTACGCTGGCGCATTCGTCTATCTGATCTTGAAGCGCGCAATTTTGGACTTGGGTTTTTCTTTGCCTTTTTACTTCTTAGCATCGCTATTTACATTCTTGTCGCCGTTGAGGGTAAAAGCGCGGGGCAGGCTTTTGCTGGCCTAACCTATATTCTCCAATTTACTGAATCCGTCATCATTTTACCATTTACATACCAGTCTTTCCTAAGGACCGAAGAAATAAGCAAACGCCTGGCCGACGACTAGATCATGGTATTTGGGTAAGGACGGGGTTGTGATAGTTGAAAATAAGGTGCTGCTGGCCTGTCTCGCCAATAGGCGGGGGAAAATGCGAATAGCTTTGCGGATGTGGCTACGAAAATGACCCAGCTTAGGTCGTTTTGTTGCAGGATTGTGCTTTCAGATAAAGAGATCATCAAAAACAATATTGTTGATAAAATCACCCAGTAATTTTCTACACCGCCCCGGTACAAACGCCCAAACGCCATTAACAAGGTAATCAAATACAAGAGTCCAAAAAGTACAACGGCGACAACGCCCGCTGACAACCAAGTTTCAACCCAACCATTATGCGCTGTAGGCACGCCCCATTCCAAGCTAAACCGTACCCAATAAGACGGCCCGTTCTCATCTTGCCAAAATGTTCCGTAGCCATACCCCAACAAAGGCTTTTCTTTTATCGCTGCTGCCAGTGCATTCCAAATATCCGTCCGACCGGTTAAGGTACGTTCCTTGCCAATTAACTCAAACATCATATCGGGCATAAAGATGAGGAGGAACATCAGAACCGAAACACCAATAATCACGCTATACATCACTGGAATGCGCAAAATCGGGAAACGGCGAAACACGCGAATAACAAGAAAACCACATATGGCAACCAATGCAGCCAACAAGGCCGCCTTTGACGTCGACATTAACACAAGGCCAAAACATAGTACGCCGCCCGGAACCCACAACCACCACCGTTTTGGCTGCATCGCATATGCGCACATCATCAGCGCCAGTCCCATAGCCATACGGACACCGAATGAGTTTTTCTCCAGCCAAGCGCCGCGCCATGCCCCATGGTGAATTTCCTGCATCTGTCCCAAGCTCGGTATAAATATTGCTAAAAACAAACTAATGACTGCCGTCACCAAAAACACCAAAGCCAGGCGCTGAACTAACGCGTTCCAGTCATAGCGAGCGGCCAAGACCAGCCCAAATAAAGTGGTCATAAGCAATGCAACACTGCGCCGTATAGTAACATCCGGATGGATTGACCAAATATAACTAAGCCCGCACCATAAAACACACGTAATGAGCAGTGGGTTAAACGCGGCCATGCGAATTAATTTAGGAAGGCAGCGTAATGTTAAGAGCGAAATCATCAAATAGCCGGGATACCATAAATTACGTGCCAGTGGAGACGAAGATGCCAAATCGTTGGGATCCGTCAAGAGCAGTGCCACGAGAGCGGTAGAAAATTGGAAAATCAAAATAAAGACGGCTATTTCTTCCGCCCAATACATAAAACGGTTCATTGTTTTATTGCGCGCTTCTGTATTGCCGCCGTAATTTATGGCCCCGTTGCCGCCCATAATGCCTGTATAAGTCATAAGCTACCCTCATGACCGGAAAATTGAGGGGGGAGTTCATTAAGAATAACCCCGGCGCAATGCCCTGCCATAGCATCTATCTTCACATAAGCATCGCCGAGTGATTTAGATTGCGTATCTTGAGCCGCACAAACTAATATTGTGCTGTCCGCTTCCGGGCAAACCGTACTGATAATATCAGCACGGTCTAAGGCAGGCGTATCAACAAAAATAGCCCCAAAATATTGACGTAAATTGTGCCAGTATTCACGGGCATTTTGGATATGAGCGGTTTGACCTTGCCTGAACTTTTCCCATTGAAAACTGGTGAAAGCGACATTGGCCGCACCCACCATATGCAAGCTCATGAAATGACTATCCGTCAGGCTTTGCCCATCATCGTCCACTACGGACGGTGTAACCCGCCAAAATGGTACCGTGCCAAAACAAGCATCATAGGGGCCTTCAGGATTGCCGTATTGCATCTGTGCTTGCTGAGAGAAAAACCATCCTGCCTGCGCACCTGACTGGATGTCCATATCCACAATCAACACTTGTTTCTCTTTTGGCAAGCTAGCGGCGGCTATGATAGCCATGCTACGTGTAACGAATGATGTACCAGCCTTTGACGCGGGGGACGCAAATACATATACGGAACCACGACCATCAGCACGCTGGCTTTTTGACAAGCTTTGCCAGGCTATTTGCAGGTTTTGAGTATTTGAACGCGTGTCCATAATGGCTATGAGTACGGTTTTGGATCCGTTGTGCCGAGCACTGGGATATTACCTTCAGGCCCTGCATAGCCCGTCGGTTGACTGACTTGTGCTGCCGGTTGCGCAATACCACTGGCATATGGGTTATCCCCACTTAAACTGCCCCCGGCGTAACTTCCATCAGCATATATAAGCGGATTATCTGGTAGCTCCATTTCAACAGGTGCAGGCTCTCCGTAAGGGCTAGGTTCATAAGCCTGTTGAGTATTAGCCTGTTGGTCATAACTCATACCGCCTCCGCCGTAAACTGAAGGCTCATAGGTATCTGGCGCATAAGCGGCAGGTGCATGGGCGGGCATCGGCGCGACTTCTGGTTCATATGCAGGATATCCGTGCGGTACGGCTTCGGGAATATCACTGTTATAAATTTGTACAGGCAGTGCGCTATTCGTTTGGGCACCAACCGTCTGGTTAAACCGCGATTGCGAGCCAGGCCCGTAAAGTTTGGGGTCAAGGAACACCCGCAACAAAGCCAACATAAATACACTAAAGACAGAGCCTAGAAAGGCCAAAGCCCGCAGAATTTTTTTCATATTCCGCCCCTTACTCGCCATGTTTGGACGGGTAATGAATTTGATGTTTTCACTGGAATTTTCCAATTGCTGCTCATCTACCAATGCTTCAGTTTCTCTTGCTTGCAATCCTTCCAGTCTAACCTCAATGGTCGTTTTTTCGCGCACCAAATTTGTATATGTTGGCGCAAGTTGGCGCAGCCGTTTCACCTTGGCAACAGAAGCAGTGACCTGTTTTTGCAATGTCACCTCTTGCTCGCGCAAACTATCGGCTGTCGCCTGAAAAGTGTTACGCTGTGTCAAAAGTGCCTGATACACGGGGTTCGGCCCAACGCGCCGACCGCCTGTCGCCCGTCCGCCGTTGCTATTGATCTGCGCTTGCAGTTCTCTAATTTCCGCCTCCTTGGCCCGAACAGGGTTGCTGGACGGCAGATATTTCGCAAGCAATTGGCGTTTCTCCAGTTGCGCTTGCGCCAATCTTTGGGAAGCGCGGTCATCAACATATAGCTCAATGGTTCTTGGCTCCCTGCGCAATTGGTCTTCACTTGCCGCCAAAGACGCTTCAGCTGCAGCCAACTGCCCGGTCAATGTGTTCAATTGTGTCCTTAATATCTCAGAACGCGTTTGCGCACCTGTCTGCTCTGTGTCAAAATCTGAAATTCCGTTCTTATTGAGAACTCCCTGAATTTTAGCTTCAATTATCGCAAGCTGATCTTCCGTATCGGCTCTGCGCTCCGACAGATCCCCTGTTTTCGCGATGACAAATTTTTGTTTCCTGAAATTCGCATAGGCCGTCATGAATGCGTCCAGCGTTTTTACGGCCACTTCGCGGTCTTGATGTTTATAGGTTAAGTCTACAATGGACGACTTTGGAGCAGCCATAACATAATAAGATTTGTCCACCATTTTGACCAAATCATTCCAACGGTCAACTTTATCAGCCGGACTGGCTTTTATCCATTTAGCATATAAGGTCGGTGCGAAACGGTCTCCGCCAACGCCGCCATTTGCCGGAGATGCTATCATTTGGTTGATCACTTCATCAAGAATTGCCGAATTTTTGATGATCCCCAGTTCTGTTAATGTCACTTGGTCCGATGTAATTGACAGTGGGCTATTGGAATTAGCATTTCCAGCAACCGGATTGTAAACATATTCGGATCCCAATTGTACCAATATCCGACCATCCGCAACATATTGGCGCTTAATATCACGGGTAAACCAAAAGCTCACAATTGTCAGAATGATAATGAGCGGTACGGCCCACACCAATTGCCTGGCTAACGCACCGGGTATCGCGCCCAGCCGAATACCGCCGCCGTCCGCGCCGCCATATCCAGAACCGCCATATCCAGAACTATCTGCCCCATCTGTTTGTTGACCGTATTGGTCCATACTCATCCTCACATTCACATATTCGTCTGAGCACTTGAGCGGCTAAAATTTAATATTTCCTTAGCCATTTTTGTTAACTGTTGAAAAAACACGATTCATTTTTGATTAAGGTTGGTAAACATGCATAAAGTTGGAAAAAATGGCCTATTTTTGGGGGTTATGGCCATTTATCTGGTTACACTCGCTGGCTGTAGCGCCAGTTCAAGCATGCACCCTTATAAAAAAACGAATCGTTTGCAGGTGCAAAATACCGGGGCGGTTAACTATAATGCAGTTAACTATAACACTGGCAGATATGCTCCAGCCCGCATTGAAAACACCCGACAGTTAAGAGCGCCGAAGTCGGGTGCCAGCCGTTATGGTCAAAAAAATAGGCAAAAGGGGCAAGTCCCGCCGCCTGGCCCAAATGATATGTTCCAGCGCTGGGTCGATTACGAACCACAGTATAAGCTTTATCCAGGTGACCAAATCGATATGGTTGTCCAAAGCGCACCGGAATTATCGCGCACGCTGACTATCGCGCCTGACGGACGTATTTCCATCCCCATGGGCGGAACCATTATGGCTGCCGGGCGGACAATTCCCTGGCTGGAGCAATCAATCCGCGCCGAGCTTGCCAAACAATTGGTAGACCCGACAACTGCCATCACCAGCCGCTCATTCGCCGCACAAAATATTTATGTTGGCGGACAGGTCTCACAACAAGGAACCTACGCCCTTAGTGGCCCTATTGGTTCATTAGAAGCCATCATTATGGCCGGCGGGTTCCTGCCATCTGCCAAGACACGTGAAGTGGCTATTTTGCGCCGCGCACCAAATGGTGGCCTGATGATGCGGGTTATTAATCATAAGCGCGGACTTAACAATGTAAGCTCTTACGCCGATAATATGCAGTTGAGGCGCGGCGATATTATCTTTGTACCGCGCAACAGCCTTTCGGAAGTCGGTGTATTTGTACAACAAATCCGCGCGGCTATCCCGGTTGATATTGGCCTCAGCTATAATCTTGGCGATAACTTTAGCGGAAACTAAATACAGATGCGAACCTTAATAATATCAGTCATTTGCACTGCATCCATGCTTGGTGGTTGTACTGTGGCCAAAGTCACAGGCAAAGCGGCCGCCCTACCCTTTAAAGCCGTCTATAAAACCGGCGAATACGCGACCAAAGGCGTTTACTATTCTGGAAAGGGAGCAGGAACAGTCGCTTATCACACCGGAATGTTTGCCGGTAAGGGCGCATATTACACAGGTAAGGGTACTTATAATGCCGCCAGAGTTCCTGTAAATGTCACCAATGCAGCCCTTGACACTAGCGCCAAAGTTCTCACCGTTACAACGCAAGTCGTCGATTTGTCCGGCACGGTGGTTTCGGTGAGCCGGACTTTACAACGCTCAGAAGTTGATGGTTATGTTAGTCAAGCTCAAGGCGCCGCAAATGTAATCGACATCCTTGTTGATGTTTACCGTGGCTAGTGTGTTTCTAACAAATTTGTTACCTTAAGTTAAGCTCCCGACAATTGTATTCATCACATTATTGTGGTAGACGTGACGAAAGAGGTTTCTTTTGGAGTACATTATGAAAAAAATTGTAAAATCAACAATTGTTGTTTTGGCTGTAAGTTTAGGGACATTATCTATAAACGGCTCCGCACTAGCAGGGAGTAGCAGACATTTTACCTCAACCTTGCAAACACCCGCGAGCCCCATGCGCATAGATGTGACCCTCGGCGAAGATTTGACATTCCGCGCAGATAACCTTTCAACTGATATTCGTGATAAACATAAAAGTCGCTCCATTAATAACGGTTTTGCTAATAATGGTTATTTTGGGCAAAGAGATTTGGACAGATTAACCAACCGCCTCAAAACCAAAATGGAAGCCAGATTGGAAAAAAACGGCATCAAAATTAGTGACGATGCGACAACTGTTCTCAATCTTGTCATTACTGACGCACGACCAAACCGACCAACATTCAAGCAAATGTCTAAAAGTCCGTCGCTTTCCATACAAAGTTTTGGTGTCGGCGGCGCAAAATTTGAAGGCACTTTGGTGAATACATCCGGTGAACAAGGCAATGTAAGTTATGGCTGGTATGAGACCGATATTCGTGATGCCCAATACGGCGGAACATGGTCAGATGCTCACCGCGCCATTGATAAATTTGCGCGTAAAACGGCCAAATCGCTAAAATAAGTATTCTAGCGCACACCCAGATATTTATGGGTTTGCAAGCTTAATCGCCATTTTGGGTTCGCTATACAATATTCAAAGGCGGCGCGGTTATGTGTACCGCTTTTTTTATCGTCTAAATAGCTGTCATCGCGCGGTTGCAAGGAAAATATTTTGAAATCCAGATGTTCAAAATCTTCGGGATTATTAAGCCTTTGTGGGTATACCAATTTCAATTCATCACCGCTGTTTTGCGCCAATTTCGCATCCGCTTTGGGACTAATGCACAACCAGTCAATTCCGTTGGGGGCCTTAATCGTACCGTTGCTTTCGACACCGATTTTAAATCCGGCTTTATGTAAAGCCTCGATCAATTTTCCGTCCAGCTGTAAAAGTGGTTCGCCGCCAGTACAAATCACCCAAGGTTCGCTAGCACCAAGATCATGACTTGGCCAATAAGACATCGCCGCGTGCGCAAGTGCTTCAGCCGTCTTGAATTGCCCGCCGCCTAGTCCGTCCATGCCAACAAACTCAGTATCGCAAAACTTGCAGACGGCGGCGCCGCGGTCTTGCTCGCGGCCAGACCAAAGGTTACAGCCGGCAAAGCGCAAAAATACGCTTGGACGCCCCGTATGAGCGCCCTCCCCCTGTACGGACAAGAATATTTCTTTAACGGAATAGGTCATTACTTTAACCCGTCCGTATATTGCGTCCAGCCTTTGGCACGCAAAACGCAAGCCGGACAAGTCCCGCACCCATAGCCCCAGTCATGTCGTGCGCCGCGCACGCCCCTATAGCATGTGTGGGAATACTGGTTGATGAGGGTGACTAATTTTTGCCCGCCTAACTGTTCCGCTAACTGCCAAGCACCTGCTTTGGATAAAAACATCAAAGGCGTATGCAGGGTAAATTCTGTGTCCATGCCAAGTGATAATGCTCGCATAGCTATGTCCAATGTTTCTTTACGGCAATCAGGGTAGCCCGAGAAATCCGCTTCGCACATGCCTGCCACTAAATCACGCGCGCCGTGTCTATATCCAAGTGCAGCCGCAAAATTTAAAAAAATTATGTTTCGTCCTGGTACAAATGTGTTTGGCGGCCCGTCACAGTTCGCGGTTATCTCGATATTGCGGGTCAAAGATGTGTTGCTGATCTCGCCGAGCACCGAAAGGTCTAAAACCCGATCTGCACCCAATTTATCGGCCCACCCAGGAAATTGCGCGCGCATTTGCGCCAAAACTTCCAACCGGCACTGCATTTCTACCATATGGCGCTGTTCATAATCAAAGCCGACCGTTTCCACATGGTCATACTTATCCAGTGCCCAAGCAAGTACAGTGGCTGAATCTTGCCCGCCGGAGAATAGTATGAGAGCTTTGGTAGCACTGGCTTTGTTTCTATTGGTCATGCCCGCCTATATCGTGTCTTTTCTCCCATGACTAGCGTCTTTTCTTGCAGGTTTGGCCTCTTGTCCCCGACTTGGCATCAAAATTGAATGGGAAACACTCTGTTTGCATGAGCGAATCAGATAGTCATGAGGAAAGAGGCGAGAATGGGCATTAAAACGAAAATTTTTCTGGGTTGGGTAGCATTTGAAGCTATCAGCCTGTGCATTGCACTCCCTGCCGCAGCCCAAATTGTCGACCGCGTTATCTTCAGTGCTGCCCCGCGTGCCGCCCATGTGGTTACGCCTCTTGCACCCGGCATGACCGAAATTATTGTTGCATCAAACGCTCCTTTTACTGTGCTTTCCGAGGGTGCAGTAGGCGAAATGTCGTTGTCCCTAACAGTAAGCGGTACCATCAACGGTACGGCTTTCGGCTCTCAAGCCCAACATCCCGGACAAATTCAGGGCTGTGTCATGCCAACCGCTCCTACTCTAAGCTCGCTTTATACCGCAACGCGCAGAACCGCCGCCAACCGGGGCGAGGTTATTGGTCAAGCCGTTATGATACACATAAAATACGACCCCGCATTAACCCCAACATTTGCCGTTAAAACTTTGGACCAGCCAGAAGTCAAAACTGCCGCGACCGCACCGCTCTGTAATTCGTTAAGCAGTTGAGTTAAGCAGAAAATCGTTTTTAGACATTACTACGTCCGCCCACCTGCAAATTCCACCAAAGCCGCAATGCGTTTTTCAATGGGCGGGTGGGTTGCAAACAAGCCTGATATACCGGCACTCCGGTTTTCGAAGGCCATTTCGCGCACTTCGGCGGGGGCATCAAGCTTGGCATGACCTGAAATTTTCTGCAGCGCCCTGATCATGGCGTCCGGGTTTTTCGTCAGTTCAACCGCACCTGCATCGGCCAGATATTCTCGTTTTCGCGATAAGGAAAAACGGATCAACATGGCAAGGCCATAAGCAATGGCAATAATGATAACGGCTATGATGACCAAAACGGCCGCATTATCCCCACCGCTACGGCGCGAGCGGGTCGAGCGGGAAAGATTGGTGCGAAACATACCGCGCACAACTATTTCGCCGAAAAACGAAATAATCCCGACAAAGATAACGGCTATAATTAGCAGACGTACATCTTTGTTTTTTATATGGGAAAGTTCATGGGCGATGACGGCTTCCAGTTCTTCATCATCAAGGCTTTCCATCAAACCACGTGTCAGGGTTATGGTATAATTCTTATCACGAATACCACTGGCAAATGCATTCATGACACCGGTTTCAATGATTTTGAGACGCGGTGTGGTAATACCGCGCGATATGCATAGATTTTCTAAAAGCTTATAAGCCCGCGGTTCTTCGCTCACACTGACGGACTTGGATTTGGTTGCCATGTCAATCATGGCTTGGTGCCCCATAAAAGCCACCCCGAACCAAACCCCTACTCCGGCTAATGTCATTGGGATGGCAGTGGGTAAGGCATTCGCCGCATAGTCAAACCCGTATTGGATAGACCCACCCTGCACATAGCCGGCCCATAGTAAAAGCCCCGCATAGACTATGGCCAAAATCAAAACTGGAAACATGACAAGGAGCAAAATACTCTTGAAATTATTATTCCATATGTGGGTTTTAAGTCCGTAAGCGCCCATCACGACACCTCAATGACATACCTCAATGGCTGCACTTAGTCGAAGCTCACATCTGGTGCGATTTCCAATGTTTCGCGGCCCTCAGCACTTTCAAAGAAATCACGCGGCCCAAAGTTAAACGGCCCTGCCAGCATGTTCGCAGGAAATTGCTCCCGGCCCGTATTATATTCCTGGGTTGCATTATTATAGAACCGGCGCGATGCAGAAATTTTATTCTCAACATCACTCAGCTCGTCCTGCAATTGCAAGAAATTGGTATTGGCCTTAAGATCAGGATATGCTTCAGCGAGGGCAAATAATTTGCCAATAGCTTGCGAGAGCATGTTTTCGCTTGCAGCCGTATCGCCAACACTCTTCGCCGCCACAGCAGCGTTACGCGCATCAACAACCTCTTTTAGAGTGGATTTTTCGTGCTTGGCATAACCTTTAACAACTTTGACAAGGTTGGGCACCAAGTCCTGGCGTTGTTTAAGCTGTACTTCAATATCAGACCAAGCCTGATTACAAGTCTGCCTTAAGGCAACCAATCGGTTGTAAATACCAATAATGAGAACGAGCAAAGCGACAACAATGCCGAGAATTACAAATAAACCAGTCATAAAAAACCCCTTTTTGTGTACCCATAATGTAGTGATTTTCAGAACATTTGCAAGTCTACAACTTCTTCTCCACTGCAAAAACTCCGGCGCGGGAAAATCCGCGTGGGGCCATACGGCCTGCCTGGGCGCGTTTGCCTTGGTGGATTTCCCAATCGTTGACGGCGTTTCTCCGGCCTGATGCATCGAAAAAAGCCAGCCCGTCTTCAGTTTTGAACGTAGTAATGTCTTTTAGGCCGCCGTCTTTGAAATTTTGCAACCGCACGCCTTTACCGCGTCCAAGTACGGGTAGTTCTGAAACATCATAAATCAAGATTTTGCGGTTTTCTCCAATAGTAGCGATTTTTTCACCATCGACCGCAATACAGCGTAAGGCCTCCACATCACCTTTGACATTTAAAACCTGTTTGCCGCCGCGTTTAGAAGCAATAATGCCTTCTTCTTTGACACGAAACCCGTATCCAGCCGTGCTGGCCACTATGAGTTCGCGTGTCGGGTCATGAACAAACAAACCAATGGGCATATGGTCGTCTTCCAAATCCACCATCAGGCGAATAGGTTCGCCGTTGCCGCGACCACCGGGCAATTTATCTGCACCCAGCGTATAAAATTTACCGTTACTGGCGAACATGATAATGCTATCGGTGGTGTAGGCAGGCATAGAAAATGCCGGGCCGTCGCCGTCTTTATATTTCAAACTGGACAGATCTTCAACTTTGCCCTTCAAAGCCCGCACCCAGCCCATTTTTGACAGGACTATCGTCACTGGTTCCTTGGAGATAAAGGCCGTCGACATATCCAATTCTACTTCCGGTTCACCAGCAAATGTTGTGCGCCGCTTGCCAAGCTCGGTTTTAGCGCTGTAGATATCACGGATTTCGCGTACCTGTTCGGCGATACGAGCCCATTGCAGTTTTTCTGATGCAAGCAATTCTTCTAACTGCCGTTTTTCTGCGGCTAATTGGTCATATTCTGCTTGAATTTCAATTTCCTGTAGCTTGTTTAAAGCACGCAAGCGCATATTGAGGATAGCATCGGTTTGACGTTCGGTTAATTTAAACGCTGCCATCAAAACTTCTTTGGGCCTGTCCTCATAACGGACAATGCGGATCACTTCATCAATGTTTAGATATGCGATTTTAAGGCCCGCAAGTATTTCCATGCGGTCTTCAATTTTCCCGAGGCGTTGGCGCGAACGGCGGCCAAGAACTTCACGGCGGTGATCTAGGAATGCCTGAATAACATCGCGCAAACCCATCACGCGCGGCGTTCCTGTTGCATCAAGAACATTCATATTCAAGCTAATCCGGTTTTCCAACTGGCTTGATTTGAACAGACTTTCCATCAACATTTCAGGGTCAATATTTTTATTTTTCGGCTCAAGCACCACCCGAATGTCTTCGGCGCTCTCGTCGCGTATATCGGCAAGCCACGGGTTTTTCTTACCGTCAATAAGCTCTGCCAGTTTTTCGATAAGCCGGGATTTTTGAACCTGGTACGGAATTTCGGTCACGACAATTTGCCATTGCCCGCGCCCTAAATCTTCTATCTCCCAACGCGAACGCACCTTAAATCCGCCGCGTCCAGTAGCATAGGCTTCGATAATATTTTCGTGTGGTTCAACAATGATACCGCCGGTGGGAAAATCGGGGCCTTTGACATGCTCTAACAAGGTTTCAATACGGGCTTTGGGTGCCTTGATGAGATGCAAGGCCGCATTACATATTTCCGCAGCATTATGCGGCGGAATGGAGGTTGCCATACCAACGGCAATCCCCATTGATCCATTGGCCAAAAGGTTCGGGAAGCCCGCAGGCAATACTACCGGTTCTTCGTCTTCTTCATTATAGGTGGCTCTAAAATCTACGGCGTCTTCTTCTAATCCGTCTAGGAGGGCCTTGCCCGCAGCCGTCATGCGGGCTTCGGTATAGCGCATGGCTGCCGCGCTATCTCCGTCAATATTACCGAAATTGCCCTGCCCGTTGATAAGCGGATAGCGCGCCGCAAAGGACTGTGATAATTTGACCAAGGCGTCATAAATAGATGCATCACCGTGGGGATGATATTGCCCCATAACATCCCCTACAATGCGCGCACATTTTTTGGGTGCATTTTCAGGGTTCAGCTTCAGTTGCCGCATAGCGTAAAGTATGCGCCTGTGCACAGGTTTCAGCCCGTCGCGCACATCTGGCAAAGCCCGCATGGTAATCGTCGCCATTGCATAAGCCAGATAACGTGAGCCCAGTGCATCATCGATATTTTCTTCAACAATGTTGATATCGTTTTCGTCTGTAATGTCGTTCATGGAAATTCCAAATAATGATTCGTAACCACCATACAGAATTTAAGGTAAATGGCCTATTACTGGTTTGGCGGATTTTGTGGATTAAAGTGCTGTAGTAAGATTGCATGCATCCGGCTTCGTGCTTCCGGCATATCGCGGTTTTGGCTATGGAAAACACGGGTTTTAAGGAAAACTCCGCTGAGGGTAAGGCCATCGATAATATCGCCGGATTTGACCGTATTCGCACCGTGCACAAAGGGTGGCAATATTAAAAGTTTATCCAGATACGGCTCAGCCGCGGCCTCACAGACGGCGCGGCCTGAACGCGGGCTGACATGGGTCAAGTTTTCTGTTGAACCTGTTGCAGCGCATTTCGATAAATCCAGACCATAACCAAGAGCCTGCAACAGCGTTATTTCAAAGCGTACATAAAGGGCTGGCCAGACATCAACATCATGTAACTGTGCCATCAATATCTCAAAAACGTCATACAGTTTCGGATATGGTTGGCGCTCAGGCAAAGCCTGCATACACAATGCCGAAACCGCGTTCAAACCTGATAAAGATGTGCGGTCTTGCATCAGGACGGCAGCGCGGGCATCAATTGCCTCTACGGTAAATACACCCAGATGCTCCGATAAACGTGCATTCCAATTGACTGTGACTTGATTTCCAGCTTGCAACACTGGGCGTAAGCGCCGTGAACGACCACCGCGTACTATGCCCGCATGGCGGCCTTTTTCCTTGGTAAAAACATTGATAATGGCCGAAGTTTCGCCGTGGGGTCGTACCGACAGTATATATCCATCAGCCGACCATTTCATTTAACCACTCCGCCCATTACACATCAAACTCAAGCCCGCTCTCAAGGTATTTACTGCGGTCTTCGCTCCAGTTCTCACGGACTTTTACAAACAAAAACAAATGCACTTTCTTGCCAAAGCTTTCGCGCATATCATGTCTTGCCATCTGACCGATTTGTTTAATGGTTTGGCCGCCTTTGCCCAGTACAATCGGCTTTTGAGATTTACGGCGTACATAAATGACTTGTTCGATTTTTATATCGCCGTTTTTCATATTTGTCCATTTTTCGGTCTCGACATGGGAGGCATAGGGGAGTTCATTATGCAAGCGCACAAACAGTTTTTCACGCGTGATTTCCGCCGCCATCAAACGCAAAGGAATGTCGGCGGCCTGCTCTGTCGGATACAAAAATGGGCCAATTGGCATATTTTCGGCCAATTTGGTTATAAGCTCTGGCACGCCGTTGCCCTTTAAGGCCGAGATCATGAAAATATCCGAATAAGCTTCCGTTTTTTCAAATAATTTTATGAGTTCCAACAGATGTTCTTTTTCCATTTCGTCAATTTTATTGAGCGCCAGAAACACGGGACGACTATTCGACCGTTTCACCAAGCCTGTGATCACGCGGTCCGTATCTTGGGCAGATTTTTTATCTTGACCAGATGGTTCCGCGCTGCGGTGGACTTTGGAATATGACGGCGCATCAACAACGTGGACAATAACATCTGCGTCCGCAACGCCGCTCCATGCGGCATGTACCATTGAGCGGTCAAGGCGTTGCCTGGGTTCAAAAATACCTGGAGTATCCACAAGGACGATTTGCGTATTATCATGCATGGCAATGCCGCGCACCTGAAAGCGTGTGGTTTGAATTTTATGGGTCACGATGGAAATTTTCTCACCGACCAACGCATTGACTAATGTCGATTTACCTGCATTGGGTGCACCAATAATAGCGGCAAAACCTGCCCTTGTTTGCGCTGCTGTTTGTTTGTCGTTCATATGGTTATCATTTGTTTTGAGGCCAGTTTTCCAAAAGATGTTGCGCGGCATAACGCTCAGCATGTTTTTTAGATTTACCTGTGCCCTTTGCCGCACCGAGGTCAGGCACGTCAACCTCTATTACGAATAAAGGCCGGTGGTCTGGCCCGCTCCTCTCCATAACGGTGTAAATCGGGAGACCGTAACCATGGGCAGAGGCTTTTTCCTGAAGTTCCGTTTTTGGATCTTTGTTGCTTTTTTTGAGAACATTTGCCAGCTCAGCTTGCCAGAATTTTTCATAAAATTTCCCAGCCGCTTCCATACCGCCGTCGAGATATATCGCCGCTAGCAATGCCTCACATGCATCACCCAGTATTGACGTTTTATCCCGCCCCGCTTGGCGGGCCTCAGATGGTGACATGAGCAAATAAGCCCCAATGTCAACCTTACGGGCAATCCGTGCACACGCTTCCTTGCGTACCAGTGCATTAAGGCGGCGTGCCATACTGCCTTCATCATCTTCTTTGAGAGCAAATAATTGTTCTGCCGTTAAAAGCCCGAGCACACGGTCCCCTAAAAACTCCAAGCGTTCAAAATTAGGCCTTTTACTGCGGCCATCGCCGTAAGACGGGTGGGTCAGCGCTTGCTCAAGGAGATGTTTATCCGTGAAAGAAAACTGGATCCTCTCTTCTAAGCCCGCTAGACGTTTGAGCATTTGCGGTGAGACGTTCCTTTTGGGTTTTTTATTCTCTGCCATCTAACTCCGTCCCTTAAAAACGATATCTTCCCGTAATAGCTTTCTTGTTTTCCCCGAAACCATCATAATATTTCGACTATCACAAAGGCTTGGGCATATGGAAAATCATCGGTCAAACTCAGATGAATTTTCCAGCTTTGCCCCGGTTTAATCTGCGCCTCAATACGTTTTAGTGCTGCACCATGTAAAACAATATCCGGATTACCTGAAGGATGATTTATGACCTCTACATCATGCCAAGATAGCGCCCCTGTATGTGCGCCTGCAAGCGCCTTGGCGGTGGCTTCTTTGGCTGCAAAACGCTTGGCATATGAACTGGCACGAGCCGCACTTGCATCAGACCTTTCGCGTTCGCCTTTGGTAAAAGCCTTAAGCGGAAACCGCTCACCAAATTTGTTGAGCAAATCCTCGATACGCCGAATATCGCAAATATCTGTGCCAATACCGGCTATCAAAGGGAAATACCCCGCGCTTTTGCTATCAATCTGCGCATTTCTATGATTGCAGGTTTAAGGCCCATTGTGATGGCTTCGCCTATGATGAAATGGCCTATATTAAGCTCGCGGACTTCGGGGATTGATGCAATAGTTGTCACATTATCAAAAGTCAGCCCATGACCGAAATGTACTTCTAGTCCTAATGCGTCAGCTTGCTTGGCCCCTACCCGCATGGAAGCAAGAATCTCGGCCGCTTTTGCGGTATCACCCTCGTCCAGTGCATGAGCATAGGCACCGGTATGAAATTCCACCACTTGCGCACCACAAGATTTACTGGCTGTAACTTGGTGCGGCACGGCTTCGATGAACAGGGACACCCTGCTGCCATTATCAGCAAGCGCCCTTGCGATTGGTGTAATTTGGTTATGCAGTCCTGCCGCGTCCAAACCGCCTTCTGTGGTGCGTTCGGTGCGCTTTTCCGGCACCAGGCAGACTGCGTGGGGCTTGGTTTGCAAGGCAATCTCAGTCATTTCATCAATGGCGGCCATTTCAAAATTTAAGGGTTTGTCCAATTCCAGACATAATGCCTGCAAATGTGCCATATCATCATCATTGATATGGCGGCGGTCTTCACGCAAATGAGCAGTGATACCGTCTGCACCCGCTTCTATTGCAAGCCGCGCAGCAGCCACTGGACACGGATGAACGCCGCCGCGCGCATTGCGCACGGTTGCAACATGGTCGATATTCACACCCAATCTAGGCAGAATTTGGCTGGGCATGACTATTTTAGCCCCCGACTGCCCGGCTTAATGGCCGGCATTGCGACGAGATTGGGCGGTAATTCATCTTTGTCATAGGACGGGAATACCCGCGATGCCAAACTAATGAGCGGCACCCCAATATCGGCCTTACCGCCCGAACGGTCAAACAAACACGCGCCGGCAATTACCTTTGCGCCTGTCGCATTGATAGCGGTGATACATTCGCGCGAGCTTAGGCCTGTGGAGATAATATCTTCCATCATTAGGACTTTCTGGCCAATTTCCAATGTAAAGCCGCGCCTTAGGGTAAATTCGCCGTCTTCGCGCTCGACAAATATCGATTCCATTCCGAGTTGTCTTGCCATCTCATAACCGGGTATGACACCGCCCATAGCAGGTGCCACAATAATGTCAGGCATCACGTCCAGTGTATCTTTGATTTTGTCCGCCAAAGCCGCACACAATTGCGCCGTCAGTACCGGGTTTTTAAATACAAAAGCTTTTTGCAAGAACACAGGGCTACGCCGCCCGCTGGATAAAATAAAATGGCCTTCGAGCAATGCACCCGCCTGCTTAAACACATCTAAAACGTCATCTGTATTCATGTCTCTTCCTGTAAATTCCGTAACAATTTTCTAAACGTCTGTCCTAAATGTCCGCTCTGGCCCGACGCACAGCTACCACATAAGCACTTGCACGCATGGCTGCAACAATTTGTGAAAGATGACGGGTATCAGCAACTTCGATATCCATGACCATATCAAAGAAAGACGGCGAACGTTTAAGGGTCTTGATGTTGGTCACATTACCGCCCGCCTCGCCAATTATCCCGGTTACTGCGGCCAGTGCTCCGGGCACATGTTCCAAAGTCGTCGTGACTTGTCCTACGGACGCCGTTTTTTCAGCCGATTTTCGCCAAGCCAAATCGATCCATAATTCTGGTTGATCTTCAAGTGTCGCAAGCAGATCGCAATCGATTGTATGAATAACGATGCCTTTATCAGGCGTTAAAATACCAACGATGCGGTCACCTGGAATAGGGAAACAACACTCACCAATATGCAAGCCCTTACCCTCGCTAAGCCCGTCGCCTGTAACATATAATTTTGCCGTGCTGTCATCGATTAAGTCTCTGTTGACAACCGCTCCAGCAGATAATTGCTCTTTACGCCCTGGAAACACGCCGTTCATAAAATCGCTAACTGATAATTTCCCCTGACCAAGAGCTATATATAAATCATTGACACTGCCATATTGCAACCGCGTCAAAGCATCGGTCAGAGCGCTTTCGCTAAAGGTTTTATCTTCGCGTGCAAATGCATGGTCAGCCAGCATAAACCCTATTTGGCGGTGTTCTTCGCTCTCGCCTTTACGGGTCAAGCGCCTGAGAGCTGAACGGGCTTTCCCCGTCACAACCATGCTTTCCCATCCGGGATTTGGCTCTGGCGTACCGCCGCGTATAATCTTGACCACGTCCCCGTTTTTCAGTCGCGTGCGCAGAGGTTTTTCCTGCCTGTTGATAATAGCGCCGATACATGTATCGCCGACTTTGGTATGGACGGCATAGGCAAAATCTAGCGGCGTGGCACCTTGGGGCAAAGCAATCAACTCGCCTTTAGGCGTAAATGTAAACACCTGATCTGCGAACATCTCCAGTTTAGCATATTCGAGAAATTCGTCCGCATCACCGCCGTGTTCCATCATTTCAACCAATTGTCGTATCCGGTTCAGTGGGTCATATTCCCCTGAAGTGGAACTGTCATATTCATAGCTATTGTCTTTATAACTCCAATGGGCCGCAATACCGCGCTCCGCCAAATCATTCATGGCTTCGGTTCGGATTTGAATTTCTACACGCTGGTTGTCAGGGCCTAGGATGGTCGTGTGGACACTTTGGTAACCATTGGGTTTTGGCACAGAGATAAAATCACGAAACCGAGCTGGAACGCAGCGCAAATTCATGTGTAACAGGCCCAGCACCTCGTAACATTCCTCGACCGTATCCACGATGACACGAAAAGCATAAATATCAGCCACATCTTCGAAGCTAATACCTTGGCGTTGTAATTTGCGCCAGATAGCATAGGGTCTCTTTTCGCGGCCAAAAACACGGGCGTTTTTTTTGTTATCGGCGAGCAAATCCCGCAACATTATCGACAAATGCGATATGGCACTTTCTTGACTTTCCCGCCATTCTGTCAAGCGCGCTTCAATGCCTTCAAAAGCAGAAGGGTTAATGTATTTAAACGCTAAATCCTCTAGTTCAGAACATATGCGTTCCACCCCTATCTTCCGGGCAAGCGGTGCATAAATTTCCATGGTTTCACGGGCTATACGTTCGCGAGATGCTTGTTTTGGATGGTGGTCCAGGGTACGCATATTGTGCAGACGGTCGCATAATTTAACGATTAGCACCCGTACATCTTTGCTCATGGCGAGGACGAATTTTTGAAAGTTTTCAGCTTGCTGACCTTCGCGCGATAGCTCTGTACTGGAAAGCTCCAATTGTCCGAGTTTCGTTACGCCAACAACTAGGTCCGTAATCTCGTCGCCGAACTCAATTCTCATATCGTCTTCAGTGACTTCTGTGTCTTCTATGACATCATGCAAGAGCGCCGTACATATAGAGCGCGTATCCATACGCAGGTCTGCAAGAATACCTGCAACAGCAACCGGGTGCCCGTAATAAGGTTCGCCCGAATGGCGCTTTTGATCCCGGTGCGCCCAGACACAGGTGTCATAGGCACGGGAAATCAAATCTTCCAGGACAGAAGGGTTATACCCCCGTACCTTTGCAATGAGGGCGGATTTATCAAGAAAATCAGCCTTCTGTGCAGGTTTCATATGTGCCGTAACGTTCATAGCCATATGCTACGCCCGCATTTTTAGATACGCAATAGATTAGGCTGTGAATTTCCCGTACTAGGTAGTGTCTTCTAATACACCTCTGCGGATTTGGTCTTGCTCTAGACTTTCAAACAAGGCCTGGAAGTTACCTTCCCCGAACCCCTCATTACCCTTGCGCTGAATAAGCTCAAAGAATATGGGGCCAATTAGGTTTTCTGTAAAAATTTGTAACAACAAACCTTGTCCTTCAGTTGGCGCTCCGTCGATAAGAATATTGCGCTTACGCATTTCTTCTACGGACTCGCCGTGCCCAGGCAGACGCTCGTCGATGAGATCAAAATAGGTGTCTATTGTTGTCTGCAATGGTAGGCCATTGGCTGTAAATCTATCCACTGTTTCAAAAATATCATTGGAACCCAGTGCAACATGCTGGATGCCCTCGCCGTTATATTCGCTTAAGAACTCCTCGATCTGGCTTTTATCGTCGCGGCTTTCATTAATCGGGATACGGATTTTACCACAAGGGCTGGTCATGGCCTTGGAAATCAGGCCCGTTAATTGCCCCTCAATGTCGAAATAGCGAATTTGACGGAAATTAAAAATGTCCTCATAAAAGCTCCCCCATTTCTCCATTTCACCGCGGTGTACATTATGGGTCAAATGATCCAGATAGGTAAGTCCCGTAGATTTCTCTGCCATGAGTTCTTGCCAACCATCAATAAATTTAAAATCCACATCATAAATCGTATCATCGCCGTAACGATCTACGAAATACAAACGACTACCACCAATCCCCTCAATGGCCGGAATGTTAAGCTCCATAGCATTAGCAGACGGCGGACAGGCCACGGCCCCTTGCTCCAGTGCTTTTTTATAGGCAAAGGCTGCATCCTTGACACGAAACGCCATAGCACAGGCGCTCGGGCCGTGCTCGCGGGCAAAATTTTGTGCAAAGCTATCGGGTTCTGAATTGATAATAAAATGAATATCGCCTTGTATCATCAATACGATATCCTTGGAACGGTGATGGGCAACTTTGGCGAAACCCATATTTTCAAATAATTTTATCATTTTTGCGGGTTCAGTGGTGGCATATTCCACAAATTCGAAACCGTCAGTACCCAAGGGGTTATTAAATAAATCAGCCATATTTCTCTCCATTATTATTGTGTTGAGCTATTAGTAACATATGTTACTAATAGCAAGCCATAATGAAAGAAAAACAAAATGTTTAATCTCGATACTTTCCTGCCCTACCGTTTATCCATCCTGTCGCAAGCAATCTCGAGCCTAATTGCGAATGAGTATGAAAGCAAATTTGGACTGACTATGAACCAATGGCGGTGTCTGGTCATTGTCCATACACATCAGCCTGTAACTGCAAAGGATATTGGCTCTATTACCCTGTTGGATAAGATGACGATTTCACGCGCCTTAAACGCACTCAAAAAACGATCTCTTATTGAAAGTTCACCCGCACCGGATGCACGTAGCCAGATATTAAGCCTGACAAGAACTGGCCAAAAAATTTACAAAGAAGTGATTCCCATTGCACAAGATTACGAATCTCGACTGTTAAATAGTCTGACGACCGAGCAACAATTCACCTTAGACATTATTATCAAAAAACTAATTCGCGAGGCACGGGAATTAACGGCTTAAAATAAGCTGTTAAGAGTAAATGGCGCATTATTAACATATTTTTGTCGGGTTTTTAACATTTTACTCTACACGGCTTTGTTTTTAGTCTATATATTAGCCGTTGTGCCATTGGCATGACAGGCGGATTGAACAGTTGCCCCACATCAACCGGACAATCCGCCGCTATATATATCATCAATATATATCCGGCAGGGCGCCGCTCACATCAAATTAGTAAAGTTGTCATTTACACGATTAGCCATTTGCACGACTATAAAGGTGAAGCCTGTTTTTGATGGCTTGTGTGAAATATCACCCTGATTTTATCTTCAGTATTCACGTCGTCTTTCCAACCGTTTAGCAAATGTTGTTTTGTGATTTTTGCCAACGCATCAATATGAATGTCTTGAGCATTTAGGCATGGGACTAATGACAGTTCTTCTCCGCCGGCGGCCATAAATTCTTGCTTGGCACGGATAGAGAGTTCTTCCAAAGTTTCCAGACTATCAGCAGAAAAGCCGGGCGTAATTATCAAAACCTTTTTTTTACCGTCCGCCGCCAGCTGTTTCAATGTCGCTAGCGTATATGGTTGCAACCATTGTTTTGGCCCGAAACGAGATTGAAACGTAATCTGTTTATCGATCTTTATTGCGGATAACTCCGCGCACATAAGTTCAAAAGTCCGGCGGCATTCGGCCTCATAGGGATCGCCGTTTTCAACGTTGCTAACGGGCAGTCCATGAAACGAAAACAAAATATGATCCGGTTGCCAGTCAAGCCCGCCTAAATGCTGCCGCAAACTATGACTAACCGCAGAAATATAAGCTGGGTTATCGTGATAGTCTCGTAAAAACCGTATGCTCGGCAAATTCGCGCGTTTGGAAATTACCCGTGATAGCTCATCATAAACGGTGGCAACTGTCGCACCTGCATATTGGGGATAAAGCGGCAAAATACCAATTTTCTTACAGCCCTTTGCTTCGAGTGTAGCAAGGGCATGTTCTATTGAGGGCTGTCCGTAGCGCATGGCTGGCTCAACATAAACTTCGCCTGGTAAAGTTTCTTGAAGTTTGGCCGCTTGCGCTCTGGTAATTTCAACCAGAGGAGCCTCGGGCGCGAATTCCCCGTTAGCGGTTCGTCTCCAAATCTTCTGATAGGCTTTGGCCGATTTTGCAGGGCGCGTACGCAGAATAATCCCGTGCAAGATAGGCCTCCAGAACAATGGGTGTAATTCGATAACGCGTCGGTCCGATAAAAACTGCGCAAGATATTTACGCAGAGCCTTAGGCGTAGGTGCGGCAGGCGAACCAAGATTGACCAAAATTATACCGTAGCACTGCGTCACAAAAAAATCTTTCTATACTGCATCAAACGCGCCAAAACCCTTGACGTTTTCTGCCAGTTCCTTACCAATAGCCTTACCAAAAATAAAGCGCCGTTTTGTCATATTTTAAAGAGGATACCAAATGAAAAAATTCTTATATCTCGCCGTAGCCGGGGCAGCAATATTAAGTGCCTCTTGCCAACCAGAAACTCAGACCGAAACATCCTCAACGACACCCGTGGTGAATGTGAGCAAATCAACAGAGCCAACAGTGCAAAGCGCTAAAGAATTTTTGGAAAAATCCGAAGTTGAAATAGAAGAATTACTCTTTCGGCTGTTCACCACGCAATGGGTTAACTCTAATTTTATAACAACTGATACGGATTTACTTGCCGCCAAAGTTGGCGAAGAAGCCGGCCTGTTGTCAACGCGTCTTGCCAATGAAGCCAAACAATTTAATGATTTGACGCTCCCCGCCGATATGGCAAGAAAAATGGACGTCCTTAAACGTGGCAGCAATTTCCCCGCTCCGGATAAACCTGGTGCGGCCAAGACGTTGTCCAAAATCATGACAGACCTTAATTCCGCATATGGCAAGGGCAGTTTCGAATATGAGGGCAAAAAATTGCCGCTGGGTGAGTTATCTAAAATAATCGCCACATCCCGTGATCCCGAAGAGCTACAAACTATCTGGGAGGGCTGGCGGACTATTTCGCCGCCTATGCAAGAAGATTATGCCAAAATGGTCGAAATCATCAATGAAGGCTCGAAGGAACTTGGTTACGCAGATACGGGTGTTTTGTGGAAAGCGGGATACGACATGCCAGCCGATGATTTTACCAAAGAGGCTGACCGTCTCTGGACACAAGTCAAACCACTATACGACGATTTGCACTGTCATGTCCGCGCTAAATTAAACGATCAATACGGCAACGAAATTGTTCCCCTCGACCAACCCATCCGTGCTGACATTCTTGGCAATATGTGGGCACAAAGCTGGGGTAATGTTTACGACCTGGTCAAGCCAGAAGGCGATGCGCCAACAGTTGACATCACGAAACTTCTTGCCAAAGCAGAGTACGACGAAATAGAAATGGTCAAGGTGGGGGAAACCTTTTTCACTAGCCTTGGCTTTGATCCTTTACCTAAAAGTTTTTGGAAGCGCTCACTATTCACGAAGCCAGCCGATCGCGACGTTGTTTGTCATGCCTCAGCTTGGGATTTTGAAAATCCTGACGCCAAACCCGATGAAGAATTCGATATACGCATCAAAATGTGTATCGAAAAGACCGGCGAAGACTTCAAAACTATTCACCATGAGTTGGGGCATAACATCTATCAACGTGCCTATAAAAACCAGCCCGTGTTTTACAAAGACGGGGCCAATGATGGTTTCCACGAAGCCATTGGCGATATGATTTCTTTATCCATTACACCAGATTATCTGGTGCAAATTGGCTTGCTGGATGCGGCGGATGTGCCCGATGCATCTGCGGACATTAATTTGTTAATGCAACAGGCTTTGGATAAAGTCGCCTTCTTGCCATTTGGTATTATGATCGATAAATGGCGCTGGAATGTGTTTAACGGCACGTATTCACCATCTGAATATAATTCCGGTTGGTGGGAATTGCGGGAACATTACCAAGGTGTACGCCCGCCGTCAGAACGCCCGGCAGACGCCTTTGACCCAGGTGCAAAATTTCATATTCCAGGCAACACGCCCTATATGCGTTATTTCCTGGCCCATATTTTGCAATTCCAGTTCCACAAGGCGGCATGCGATATGGCTGGCAATACTGGCCCGCTACACCGCTGCTCTATTTATGGTAATAAAGAAGTCGGCAAACGTTTTGGTGATATGATGCAAATGGGATCGTCTAAGCCGTGGCCGGAAGCCTTAAACGCTTTTACCGGCACGCCCACTATGGACGGCTCGGCTATCATAGAATATTTCGCACCGTTGCAAACATATTTAAAAGAACAGAATAAAGACCGAAATTGCGGCTGGTAAATGATTAGGGCTAGTCTTTTGTCTAGCCCTTTTTTCTAATACCGGAAAAACACGACCGTTGTCTAACCTGTAAGTGTGTCTTGAATGACGGTCATAAATATTTACCTATAATAATTCACTAAGTGTAAACTATTGCGCTTAAACTTATATTTGAGAATGCCCTTTAATACCTGTTGTAGGGAATTAGGGTTGGGAAAATGTTAAGTGACAAAAATAGCTGTGGGCGCACTAAGGCTGTATCAGCCCGCGACGGCGTATCAGTGGAAAACTATTTCCACGTACAAAAATCAGTGCTTGCTATGAAAAGCATCTGGCAAGAGCACGCGCGGAAAAACAACTCGACAATAAAAACCGTATTTGAGAAAAACATACCCAACATCCTGCCCATTAATGCGCAGAAAATACAGCATTGTCTCAATAATTTAGCTGCCAATGCGGTGAACGCCACCAAAAATGGAGTGGTGCATATTATCGTTTCTCAGGTCAGTAAACCAAGTTCAAAATCGGGCGTACAGTCCTATCTGGTGATAAGTGTTCAAGACACTGGCCCCGGAATATCCGCCCAAGACATAAGGACATTGTTTGTAAAAAAATCCACACTGGGCACTAATAATGGTGTGACCTACGGCGTCGTTGATACCGGCTTACCCATGACACAAAGCTTAATCACCGAGCTTGGCGGTAAAATATTTGTCAAAAGTGAAATTGGCCAAGGATCGGTGTTTTCACTTATTTTACCACTCTCAAAATCATCTACCGAGCACGGCACAAAAAGCCAAACAAAAATTGGGGATATTGGCTCCTATTTCTTCGATCTGAACATCCTGGTCGTTGATGACTACAATCTCAACCATTTGACCCTCAAGGCGCTTTTGCAAGATAATGTCGCCAAAGTGTACACGGCATCACACGGCTATGAAGCTTTGGAAATTTTACAAACCTGCCGCGTTGACCTTATCTTTATGGATATTCATATGCCAATTTTAGACGGTATTGAAACAACACTAAAAATCCGCGAAAGCAAACAAGAGTGGGCGGATGTTCACATTATTGCCATGACAGCAGACCCGGATTATCAGCACATGCATCTTTGCCGAAAAATCGGTATAGATGATGCTCTGGCCAAACCATTTCGCGTGACTGACATTTACGGTATCTTGGAAAGCTTTGCCCCCGCCTACAAAGTCGCCGCATCTTGGTAAAACCGAAAAAAGTAGACAGCAACACCTAAATTCCCCATTGTATCAGCGTCACTTAAAGGGGTTTATTATGAAATATGGAATTTCAATTTTAGCACTTGGTATCTGCCTAACGCTCGGGGCCTGCGGACAAAAGACCGATGCTCCACAAGAACTTGAAGCAATTACACAAGATTTGTGCATCGAAAATGCCAATTCTTATAATGATAATGGCAAGCTAGTCTTGACCGATATTGCTGTCGACCAAGGTGTCATCAAAAATTATATTGCTGATAGTGAGGGTGATCTTTGTCATGAAGCTGGTGTGCGCTACACGCAAATCGTTGATCTCAAAGGCGCATATCTCTACCCCGGTTTCGTTGATAGTCACGCTCACCTCCTCGGTATTGGTCTACGCGAAATGACCCTTAACCTCGAAGATTTACCGTCCATCAAAACCTTGGTTCAAACCCTAGCAGATGAAGTGGCTAAAACGCCTAAAGGGGAAACTATTTACGGGCGCGGCTGGATTGAAACCCACTGGCCTGAAGGCCGGTTCCCGACCCGCCAAGATTTGGACGCGGTATCCCCTGACAACCCGGTTATTCTTGGGCGGGCTGATGGCCATGCCATGGTAATTAATTCTGCGGCTCTCAAAGCCGCTGGCATTACCACAGACACAGTACCACCGTTCGGCGGCGATATCTTGCACGACGAAGACGGCATCCCAACTGGAATGCTTATCGATAATGCCATGCCCTTGGCGACGGGCTTGTTGGCTGACCTGACGCTAGAGCGCAAACGCGCCGCCTATATAAAGGGTTCCGAAGTTTACGCAGCTCTAGGCTGGACGGGCATTCAGTCCATGTCTGTAGACGCGGCAGATGTGGAATTGATAGAACAATTATCCGACGAAGGCCTATTGAAAATCCGCGTTTATAATTCCGTCGATATGCGCGGCGCAGAGGCTTTGTTAGAGGGTATCGCCAATGACGGCCCGCGCAGCAATGAAAATGGCCGCGTCGTGACCCGCGCGGTAAAGCTTTATGCAGACGGCGCACTCGGGTCGCGCGGTGCGGCTTTGCTGGCGCCCTACTCTGACGATCCCAAAAATATGGGGCTGATGGTCGTCACCCATGAAACTATAATGCCAATATTGGTGGACGCCCTCACGAACGGTATTCAAATCAACACCCACGCCATTGGCGACCGGGCCAACCGCCTGATTTTGGACTGGTACGAAGAAGCCTTTAAGGCCGTTCCAAAAGCCGAACGCAAGGTTAAACAGCCACGTTGGCGCATTGAGCACGCGCAAATAATCGACATGAGCGATATAGAACGGTTCGCCAAACTTGGTGTCATTGCGTCCATGCAACCCTCCCACGCTATTGGCGACTTGCATTTCGCCGTCGACCGTTTGGGTGTCGAGCGGCTTAAAGGCGGTTATGCCTGGAACACTTTGGTCAAAAGCGGCGTTAAAATTGCGGGCGGTTCTGACGCCCCGGTTGAACGCGGCGATCCGCGCATCGAGTATTACGGTGCTGTCGCCCGTAAGGATATGAACGGATTTAGCGGCGAAGGTTGGTATCCCGAAGAAAAGGTAAACCGTAGCGAAGCCCTAAAAATGTTCACAGAGTGGCCCGCCTACGCCGCCTTTGAAGAGGATAGTGCGGGCAAAATAGCCCCCAACATGCGCGCAGATTTCACAATCTTCAACAGAGACATAATGACCATCCCCGAACCAGAAATCCTGACGGTAGATACAGTGATGACAATCGTGGACGGGGAAATTGTTTATCAATCAAAGGACTAGGCTCAGGCGCCTAGAGGCTTTCCGTCCTAAACAAATTCACCTTCAATCCGCCGTGCGCAATATGCTCTCCAACTGACAACCACGGCAGATTTGTGGCATGGGCTAGGTTTGCATCAGATGTTACCATGCCAACGCGCCAGCCTTTAAACTGTTCGCGCATAACATTGCCAAAGGCAGAGTAAAGCGCGACAAGGTCTTTCTTTTTGCCAATACGCGCACCATAAGGCGGGTTGACCATAACTAGGCCTGCAGGGCCTTCTGGGCGTTTAATTTCTGACAAAGGGGTCGGGGTAAAACTACACATATCCGCTACCCTTGCGCGTTTGGCATTGGCGTTTGAAAACCCGATCACATTGACATTACGGTCAGAGCCATAGAAATGCTGCGTACTGTCGCGGGGCTGCCATGTATCGCGTATTCTTTGCACCCTTGCCTCGTCATAGGAGGCTAGCTTTTGAAAGGCAAATGTGCGTGCCCGTCCGGCCATTAAGTTGCGGGCGATCTCTGCCGCTTCTATGATATAGGTCCCTGATCCACACATTGGATCAAGTACAGGCTCATGCCCAGTGTACCCACAAGCTCGTAATAGCATGGCCGCCATAGTCTCGCGCAAAGGTGCCTTGCCCATAGCCTGTTTATGCCCGCGCTTATGTAGACCCGCGCCCGAGCTATCCACAGACAGCAATACATTATTGCTAACAATGCGGGCTTTGATAACGATATCGGCATCGATTATAGACGCCGCAATGGTGGCGTCATATTGTTCGGATATTGCCCGCTCAATCCGCTCCACGGCTGCGCCTGCATGGTAGATTTTATTGCGTTTATTGGTAACCACCTCAACCTTAACCTTAAGGCCCGGCGTCAGCACATCCCCCCACGGAAATTTGCGCGCCCGTTTATCAAGCTGTGCGAGATGAAAAGCCCGAAATTCGCCAAACCGCACCAGAACTTTGGACGCGCCGCGCAAGGTTAAATTGGCGCGCCAAACTGCATCCCATCCGCCTAAAACCGTCACCCCGCCCCGAATAGCAGTCGCCTGCTTAAATTCCGCCTCCTTCACTTCCTCCAACAACATTGCCTCTAGCCCGGGCGGAGTCGTCAGCAATATCTCAAATTCTGATGTAAACTGCATGGCGGCTTATACTTTCTCAATAAGGTCACCGTTCTTGTGCCACAGTAACGGGAAAGTATATAGGGGTAATGAGGAACGAATTTGTCTCTAAATTCCACTCCTCTCTCGCTTATACCGCCCCTGCGTTTTACAACGAGGTGGGTGAAATTGAGTATGAGCAGAGCGATGGTGGTGAGGTTTTTAGCAATATTCATGTAGATTATCCACCTCTGCGACACTTTTATCCTTGCATACAATCTCATACTGCTTATATCCAGTTTAGAATAATTCTAATATGGAGAATCCTATGCCTACCCACGTCCCTAATGTAACTTTTATGACCCGTGTTCGCGATGAAAGCATTGGCGGTGACAATCCGTTTAAATGGCTGCCTGTCACATCCGACGACCTGTTTAAAGGTAAGAAAGTCGTCCTCTTCGCCCTGCCCGGTGCCTTTACCCCAACCTGCTCAACTTCGCATTTGCCGCGCTATGAAGAGCTTTACGACGAATTTAAAGAACAAGGCATTGACGAAATTATCTGTTTGTCGGTCAATGATGCCTTTGTCATGTATCAATGGGGCCTAAGCCAGAACCGTAAAAACGTCTATTTACTACCTGACGGTAGTGGCAAATTCACCCGCCAAATGGGTGCGTTGGTCGATAAAGACAATGTTGGTTTTGGTATGCGGTCTTGGCGGTATTCCATGTTGGTTGAGGACACAAAAATTACAAAAATGTTTTCAGAAGAAAGCTTCTCTGACAACTGCCCAACCGACCCGTTCGAAGTTTCAGACGCCGACACTATGCTGAATTATTTGAAAGCGCGTTAAGGTTCTCAACAACAATAGCTTATATTAAAAGGCGTGTCCCTACACAGGTTCACGCCTTTTTATTGCTGTAAAATTGCACAAGCTATTCCAGTGTTTCCAGTAATTTCTCCGCCCCAGTAAAATCTACTTTTCCGGTTCCCAGTAAGGGGATTTCATCGACCGCAAACACTTTACGCGGAATAGATAATTCCGAGACGCCGTGGCTTTGCGCCCATGTGCGAATATCCGTGCGGTTGGCCTCCGCGCAATCAGAGATCAGAATAATTTGCTCACCTTTTTTCGGATCGGGGCGAATAAGTGCTACATGCTGGTTATCCGGCCAGACGGCACTGGCACAGTTTTCAACCACGGCCAAGGACACTGTCTCCCCGCCGATATTGGCAAAGCGTTTAACCCGTCCGCGAATGGCAATATACCCGTCCTCGTCAATCTCAACCACATCACCCGTATCATGCCAACCATCTTCCAAGGGCTGAATGACACCCGGATTATCCGTCTTGATATATCCCATCATGACATTAGGACCGCTCACGAACAACCGGCCGCCGCGCTCTATGCCCGGGACCGGTTCAATACGGTATTCCATGCCTGGCATGATATGTCCGACAGTTCCAGAGCGGTTAGCCGAAGGTTTATTGACAGCCAATACCGGAGAGGTTTCGGTGACGCCATACCCTTCCAGGATTTGCATATCGAACTTCTTGCGGACATAGGCGCGGGTTTCGTCGCGAACCTGCTCAGCCCCACAAACACAAAACCTGAGGCCCGCGAGCTCGCCGTCTTTGCTTGCTCTAGCATAACGGCTGAGAAATGTATCGGTTGCGAACATAATGGTAGTGCCCATGGCCTTAATACGTTCTGGAATCATTTTTACATGCAAAGGCGACGGATAAAGCGCCACTTTGACGCCTGCAAATAACGGCAATAACGCACCGCCCGTCAGCCCGAAACAATGGAATGTCGGCAAGGGATTGAACATCACATCACTATCAGGGTAAATTTCGTCAATATGGGCGCGAACTTGCTCTACATTAGACACCAGATTTTTGTGGGAAAGCGCCACACCTTTCGGATCACCTTCGGTGCCCGATGTAAACAAGATTACCGCTTCTTTCTTGTAAGATGGTTTCGCCATAAATAATAGGGGCATAAGTGACCCCAACACGGCTACAACCTTGTTTTTCTTGGTCATATTATCACGAACATCTTCGAGATAGATGAACTCAACATGTGGGGCCAGCTTTTCTATGAGCGGCTCAAGTTGCCCGATTTTTATGAAGCGGTGGGCCGTGATTACCTTTGTGACCTCAGCGGCTTTAAAGGCAGCAAGCAAGTTGTGAGCACCTGCGGTAAAATTCAGCATGGCAGGTATACGGCCTACGGCTTGCAGCGCAAAAAATGCCAATATACTGCCTGCTCCGGTTGGCAATAGAATGCCGACTTTTTCTCTGGGCGCAGTCATTGATTTAAGTGCACTCCCTAGTGCGAAAGACGCCCTGATCATATCGGTATAAGTTAAAACCCGGTCATCGGCATCAACGATAATTTCCTTGCTGCCGCCAAAATTACGGCGTGCCCGAACCAGTGCTCCGAAGACGGAAATATGTGCGCGACTCTCTTTGAATTTACCCATTATTGTCCCCTGTTATTATTGTTAGTCATTGGTCCCAAACCTAGTCCTCAGACCGCATGGACGCAAGGGTTTGGCGGTACTCCCAACGGCCTATTTCGATTAATGCTTTGTCGATAGAATATTTTACATCGTGGATGTGTTCGGCGCGGGCTTGGGTATTACCCTTATCAGCAACCAAACTTTCGCCGTGCGCACACAATGTTGCAAGCCTTTGTGCACCAACTGCACGCGCCGAACCTTTAAGGGAATGCATAATTGCCGTCCAGCTATCATCGTCTGTATCCGCTATCATGCCACGCGACCACATCTCGACCTGACTTTTAAACAGACCAAAAACCTCTTTGGTCAAATCTATATCATCGCCGAGATATTGTTTGATATGCTCAAAATCTATTTCCGTATCACTCATACCCCACCTTACATAGATTAACCTCAGATGAACAGCCCTTTCAGATAGCTTTCAACAGCTAGGCCCTAGAAAGGTAGTAATTGCATGAAAGGAGTCGATTATGACCAAGCAAATTTTGACACATAAACTGACAAGACCGTTAGTCATCTCGCTATTGGCAGCCGTTGCAGTTCCAGCATTGATGTCAGCACCAAATGCATATGCAGCCCAACAGTCTAAAGTACGTAGCAATGATAATACTTATCAAAGCGACCGCGCCCGCGAACAGCGCAAAGCAAAACGGAACAACAAGTCCAATGTCCAGCGTGAGCGCAGGGTGCAGCGGAGCAACAACACTAATGTCCAACGGGAGCGTACTGCTCAACGTAAAAATAAACCCACGACACAACGCGAGCGAGACTGGCGTCAAGACCGCCGCCAAAATCGTGGTGACTGGTCAAATGACAGAGAACGCCAGCAACGCCTGGAGCGCGCCGAACGCAGACAACGGGTGAACCGTGAACAACGCACCGACAGGACACAAAGGGTGAACCGTGAGCGGCGTGTTAACCGTGAACAACGAGTGAACCGTGAGCGGCGTGTTAACCGTGAACAACGAGTGAACCGTGAGCGGCGTGTGAACCGTGAACAACGAGTGAACCGTGAGCGGCGTGTGAACCGTGAACAACGAGTGAACCGCGAACAACGCCGCAACCAAAGAGCAGACCGCGCTAGGCGTGATAATAACTGGCGTAATAATCGTGCGCAGAACCGCGACAATAGGCAGCGTACACGTCAGCATAGACGCGATGATCGTTCTCAAAGACGGAACTGGGAACGCAATAATGACCGGTATTGGCGCC
>Ga0316204_10002789_pt1 | contig 37923 bp, 36 predicted proteins | sample 6monrhotite_MG_2_FD_205661 | JGI IMG/M metagenome (GOLD analysis project Ga0316204, IMG submission 205661) | Microbial mat bacterial communities from mineral coupon in-situ incubated in ocean water Damariscotta River, Maine, United States -... | ecosystem: Environmental > Aquatic > Marine >... | reverse complement strand
TACGATAATTCATCACGTAACATGATTAGTTTCCTTTAAAAGGAAACTAATATGCCATACTGAAAAGATCGTTCAAGTACTCTGTTTTACCTTAAACGATCAGCATTGGAACTCGTTTCAGTATCTTAAATAAATAGATCCTGAAATAAATTCAGGATGACGAATTTTATATTTATACCCATGTCTACCTGTGTAATATACAGAACCACAATTAATTCAGTTCATTTGTCGATAGTGACATTATACCCATAGTCTTAAATAAAACTTAATTTTACTAACCTGCTTATTTTCTGAAATGAGTTACTTGCTTGAAAAAGACCTACTAGCCCATATATTTATTACAATGAATTTTATTTGAGTGATTTATGTTTCGTATTTTATTTGTTTTTTTTATCATCATACCCATCATTGAAATTTCTGTGATCATGCAAGTGGGCGCATTAATCGGGCCCTGGCCAACCGTAGCTATTGTAATATTAACCGCTTGGTTTGGCGCTAAAAAAGTGCGTGAGCAAGGGCTTGCTACACTAACGTCGGTACAAACCAAAATGGCTCATGGCGAAATGCCGAGTGACGAAATTATTGCTGGAGTTATGTTATTAATTGCCGGCGTATTGTTGGTAACCCCTGGTTTTGTTACCGATGCGTTTGGTTTGTCTTTATTATTTCCAACCGTGCGTGCCGCCATTGCTAAAGCCGCTAAAAAGCACATTGTAATAAATCAAGCAAATGCCTCGGCTAATCATTTTTACGAAAATCAAGCAGAGCAATCTTTTAATCCTGATAACGATGGTAATCAAAATGACTTTTCACAAAAAGATAGCCATCAAAGCCATCTTCATCATGGTAATACCATTGATGGTGAATTTGAGCGTAAAGAATAAAAAAAGTTATTTTTACCCTTGTGAATATAATATTTAACCCCATTTTTGAATCAAACAATTTATAGCGCTTTGTATTTTTGAAAAACAATAATACAAAGCTTTAATTAGTAACTCTCAGGAGAAATTAAATGAGCATTCGTCCTCTTCATGATCGCGTGATCGTAAAACGTAAAGAAGTAGAATCTAAATCAACCGGCGGTATCGTGCTAATGGGCAGCGCTGCTGAGAAATCAACTCGTGGTGAAGTTATTGCTGTGGGTAATGGTCGTATTTTAGAAAATGGTGAAGTACGTGCGTTAGACGTAAAAATTGGTGATCAAGTTATTTTCAGTGAAGGCTACGGCATGAAAACTGAGAAACTTGATGGCGAAGAAGTACTTATTTTAAGTGAATCTGACATTTTAGCAATCGTAGAGTAACACGCTCTGTAGGCGGGACTTTAGTCGCGCTAAGTAAGCGTGAATTTATTAGCGCTAAAACAAAACAAAATTTGAGGAATAGATAACATGGCTGCAAAAGACGTATTATTTGGAAATGACGCACGCGTAAAAATGTTACGTGGTGTAAATATATTAGCCGACGCGGTTAAAGTAACCTTAGGGCCTAAAGGCCGTAACGTAGTTTTAGATAAATCTTTTGGTGGTCCAATAATCACTAAAGATGGTGTGACTGTTGCCAAAGAAATCGAGTTAGAAGATAAATTCGAAAATATGGGCGCACAAATGGTTAAAGAAGTTGCTTCTAAAGCCAACGACGAAGCGGGTGATGGTACTACAACTGCAACTGTTTTAGCACAAGCTATTGTTAATGAGGGTTTAAAATCGATTGCTGCGGGTATGAATCCAATGGATCTTAAACGTGGTATCGACAAAGCTGTTATCGCAGCGGTAGCTGAATTAAAAGAAACTTCTACACCAGTAACAGACAACAAAGCTATTGAGCAAGTTGGCACAATTTCAGCTAACTCTGATGAAACTGTTGGCCAAATTATCGCAACAGCTATGGATAAAGTAGGCACTGAAGGTGTTATTACTGTTGAAGAAGGTCAAGCACTTACCGACGAATTAGACGTTGTTGAAGGTATGCAATTCGATCGTGGTTATTTATCGCCTTATTTCATCAATAGCCAAGAAAATGGAACTGTTGAATTAGAAAATCCTTTTATTCTTTTAGTTGATAAGAAAGTTTCTAACATTCGTGAATTGTTAACGACTTTAGAAGGCGTAGCAAAAGCTGGTAAGCCTCTTCTAATTATTGCTGAAGACGTTGAAGGCGAAGCGCTAGCGACATTAGTTGTTAACAACATGCGTGGTATTGTTAAAGTTGCTGCTGTTAAAGCACCTGGTTTTGGCGACCGTCGTAAAGCCATGCTTCAAGACGTTGCTACCTTAACTGCAGGTACAGTAATTTCTGAAGAAATCGGTATGGAACTTGAAAAAGCAACATTAGAAGATTTAGGTCAGGCTAAGCGCGTTGTTATCTCTAAAGATACCACTATTATTATTGATGGTATTGGTGAAGAAGCAGATATTCAAGCACGTGTTTCGCAAATTCGCGGCCAAATTGAAGATTCTTCTTCAGATTACGACAAAGAAAAACTGCAAGAACGTTTAGCTAAACTTGCTGGTGGTGTTGCGGTAATTAAAATTGGTGCGGCAACCGAAATGGAAATGAAAGAGAAAAAAGCTCGCGTTGAAGATGCATTGCATGCAACTCGCGCTGCCGTTGAAGAAGGTGTTGTTGCTGGTGGTGGTGTTGCACTAGTTCGCGCTGCGACAGTTATTAAAGATCTTGAAGGCGCTAACGAAGATCAAACTCATGGTATTAACGTTGCTATTCGTGCGATGGAAGCTCCACTACGTCAAATCGTTTCAAACTGCGGTGATGAGCCATCTGTAGTATTAAATGAAGTTCGTAACGGCACTGGCAACTACGGTTACAATGCAGGTAATAGTACTTACGGCGATATGATTGCCATGGGCATCTTAGACCCTACTAAAGTTACGCGTAGTGCATTACAATTTGCTGCTTCTGTTGCTGGTTTAATGCTAACTACTGAAGCAATGATTACTGATGCACCTCAAGACGCTGCGGCTCCTGCAATGCCAGATATGGGCGGCATGGGTGGTATGGGTGGTATGGGCGGCATGATGTAGTAGATTTTAGCCTAAATCGCTTTTCTAAAAAGCCATAACATGTTGATGTTATGGCTTTTTTTATTTCTATTTTTCATCAAACGTTATAACTTTAAGGGTGTAAAGTGGGGTATCAATAATACCTCCCATATACTTATCTCTATAAAAACAAGGTGATAATTCATCTATGGGCGGCATATTATGGGTTTAAGCTGTGTGATCATGCCAATTAAATGAAGTCAGAAAAGTAATCAACTGACTTTACTTTCACTACACTCTTATAGTTAAACTTGAATTACACGCATATAGTGCGCATAATGTGATTATTAGATGGTTGGAGTGTTAATTATGAATATTACTTTAGGTAAAGAATTCGAAAGAAGAATCACAGAGAAAGTCTCTGATGGCTTATATACCTCAGCGAGTGAAGTGATCCGTGATGGGTTGAGATTGTTGTTTGAAAAAGATGCGGCTAAAAATCAACAGCTCGAAATATTACGCGAAGAAGTAGCTAAAGGTTTTGAACAGTTAGCTGCGGGCGAATCGTCAAATCACAATGTCATGGATATATTTGAACAAGCCTCTCTTTCAGCAAATAAACAGTCTGAAAGTAAGGGCGATAATGCCAACCTATAGGCTTTCTCCTTTAGCAGAAGATGATTTATATAAAATAATCTCTACGACAATTAATTCATGGGGTAATGAGCAAGCAAAAGAGTACGCACAGAATATAGATGCCGCCTTAATAAAACTTGCTCAATACCCTGACTTCGGTAGAGAAAGAAATGAAGTTTACAATGGTGCTAAAAGCTTTCCTGTAGAAAAACATATAGTGTTCTATCAAGTTAGTGATCACGGTATTGATGTTGCTCGTATTCTTCATCAACGTATGGACCCCTCAAAACATTTTTAATCATATTTTTGTGAGGTTACTATTATCGATTAACTCACATAAATGCCTATAATATCATTGATATTGCTGTTTTTTTATACGTCTGATTTGATAGGGGTATAAAGTGGGGCATCACTATTGACACCCATGCAACTAATTCAATAAAAACAGATAGATATTTATGGAATGGGCAGTATGATGTAAAAAGATGAGTAAAATCAATCCATTACGCTGTTTTTTTTACAGTTAAATGTTAAGGCTGTCTTTATCAAAAAGACTGCCTTAATTGTATTTATATGGTGTGTTTTTGATGGCAATATTTTCTAAATGATATTTATAGTGGTTAAAATTTGACATTTCAATTAAAATTGTAATATGAGAGTGTTACTTATTAAGGCAAAATACGATGAATACTTTACAAGCTATAAATGATGATCAGCTTACCCAAGTTGCTGAGCAGGCTTATATCGATCAAAAAGATGACTTTATTTGTGAATTTAAAAACAAACTAAAGCAAAGCTTAGTTACCGCTCAAACTCAATTAAAAAATGGCCAATCAATGAAATTTGATGATTTCAAAGCGAGAATTCAATCGATAGAGCTAAAATAGCCAGGTGCAAGTTTATAAAATAGAAGTCTTAGAGCAAGCTTACGATAGCTTAGAAGAAATACTAAATTGGATCAAAGAAGATAATCTTTTTCATGCTATTCAATTTAGAGAAGGCGTTTTAAACGTTATAGAAAAACTAGATACCTTTCCTCAGTCAGGCAAAAATCTTATAGATGGTTTAAAAGCTAAAGTTTATAAAGGCCGTTTTATCGTATATTTTATTGACGATGATTCAAAGTGTGTTGTGGTTATTGATATTATCGATCCTCAGCAACACTCTAAAGCTTCCAAATTTATATAACTCTCGATGAAAGAGAAGAAAAATTACCACAGTATTTATTTTCTAATAAAAAAATTAATTATTATTTAAAATCTCGTGAAACAATGATGTTTCATTACTTTTCAAAAGGTTAGCTCAAGCGAGTAAACCTTAGGGGTACAAAGTGGGGGGGCACTGTTTCGCCCATCATATAAATCAAATTCAAATCAACAAGATAACCTATGCATGGGCGGTATGATGTAATTTCTTCTTGATTAAATTGCCTACTTCATCGTGCTTTATTACTCGTTTAAGAAACACTAAACGTCGTAAGTAAAGCGCCTTGAATTAAACAATTTATTCTGCGCATAAATAGCATTTGCTACTCAACGCCTATATTTAAAAACCTGCTTTGGCAGGTTTTTTTGTCTTTATTTTCTAATCATCAGACTTAAACTGTGGTTGTATCATGCGCATAATATGAATATATACGATTGGAGTATTGATTATGAATATTACTTTAGGTAAAGAATTCGAACGAAGAATCACAGAGAAAGTCTCTGATTGTAGTGGTCAATTGATATTGGAGGTCTTTATTTTCAATCCTAAATTGTAGGTGATATTTATTATCTAATTTAGTTAGAATGTATACAAAATAATAGCTTAAGTAACTTGTGAACATTTTGTCACTTTTAAAGGAGAATCAATGAAAAAAGGAATTAGTGCTTTAATTATTGTTACAGCGTTTACCTTAGGATACATTTTAATAAATGGAGAGGTTGATAATCAGCAGCTTACCTCTACTAAGATTAAAAAGACTAACGAAGTGAGCACAGCAAACGCATCGTTATACAATGAAAGTAAGAACATCAAGCCTATCCTCAAAGCAAAAGAGGTTATTTAACCTGATGCCACTGATTTAACTAATAAAGAAAATCCTGTTTTGATCACAAATGAAATGAAACAAAAGATATGTACGGAATCTCCTAATCAAGATAACTGTGAAATTGATTTTAGTAAGAGTTTTAAAAGCAATATATTGACCAAAAATAAAGAATTAAAGGTGAATGAAATTTCGGCATTACTCTCTAGTTCAAACTTTAATGACTTGATTGGCGAAATAAGTGTTAACAATAAATCAGATACTACTTCTCGAAGCGAGCAAGAATATATCAATGAAATTAACAACATTTCTAATGAACTAAGTGGAGTTTATCAAAGCCGAATAGCTTGTGATGATGACTTATGTGCTTTAACGGTTAATGTTGCAAACGAAACGGCATGGAACAACTTTAAAAAGCAATTTTTTAAAAAAGATACCTCTAAAGGAAATACCTTTATACGTCTTGGGACACCACAGAACAATGAAACGGAAAATAGGATCTTATTTTTCCCTGGAAATACAAATGCAATAGTACAGCAGAAATAATTTACCCTATCTTTTTTAAATTGAAATTATTAATTTTACCCCATTAATTCATTACTCAATTGGAGAACTGTCGAAGTCTTTCTATAAAAGTTAGGCGCTATTTAGCCAGTAAAATTGAGGGAAAGTTAGCGTGTCAAATTGGTTTTATTATTAATAAACAAAGTTCAATTTTATATTTAAGGTTATTAGCCGTTAAAACCTTAAAACATAATGTTTTAGTACAATATAACGAAGTTTAACTTCTGTTCGTTGAATGTCAGATTTATTACAATGGATAAAAAGAGGCGTTTAAATGAAAAAATTTAGCATTGCGATAATAACATTTGTTTTACTTGGGTTAATCGGCATTACATTTATAGAACCATTACTATTGTCTACTTCTACAGGGCAAAAATTATATTTATGGAGTGAAGGAGATGAAGCGGCCCATTTTTATTTTAAAGAAGGGGATGATGTAAAAAGCACAGTATATATGACGGGCGTTATTTATACAGGTACCCCTGATGATATAAAGCTTTTACTTAAAAAATACCCACAAATACAAAAACTGGTATTAATAAATGTTCCAGGTTCAATTGATGATGAGGCAAACTTAGTTGCATCATTAGCAATTCATCGCAGCGGAATTACAACTCATATACCAGCCGACAGTTTTGTTGCTTCAGGTGGTACCGATATGTTTTTAGCGGGTGTAAAACGTACTAACGATGCAGGTGCAAAAATAGGTGTTCATTCATGGGTTGACGGTGAAAAAACAGCCAGAGAATATGAAAGAAATAATGCCGTTCATCAACCTTACTTAGATTATTATCAGCAAGTGAATATTCCGGAGTCTTTTTATTGGTATACGTTAGATGCAGCGCCCGCAGATAGTATCCATTGGATGACTATGTCAGAGATACAAAAATACGATGTATTAACGTCATTTATAGATACAACTAAATTAATTAATCGCGTGAAAGTTTTAGCGGATGATAATATGAAAGGGCGTGCAACAGGTAAAAATAAAGCGGCTCAAGCAGTAATATTAAGTCAATTTAATCAGTACCATTTAAAGATGTTTAAGAATGATTTTGAACAGCCTTTTTCATTTATCGATGAAAAAACAAAAAAATCTCGAAAAGGCACTAATTTGGTTGGCTATTTAAAGGGCAAAGAATCGCCTAACGATTATATTGTTATTGGAGCTCATTATGATCATTTGGGTGTGATTGATAATAAAATCTTTAATGGTGCGGATGACAACGCGTCTGGTACGTCAGCAATGCTAAGCTTGGTTGAATATTTTTCAACGTATCCACCACATAACTCTATTATTTTTGTCGCTTACGACGCAGAAGAGCTTGGTATTCATGGGTCTATTCAATTTTTGAAAAATCCCCCGATTGATCTTAACCAAATAAAAATGAATTTCAATTTTGATATGATCGGTCGTAATATAAAAAACGAAGTATACATCGTTGGCACATATTACTATCCTGAGTTTAAAGAAATACTAGCTTCAGCGTCAAAAAATATCGACTTACAAGTGAGTTATGGCCATGATGATCCCAATGATAACAATAGGGATTATTGGATGAAATCATCTGATAACGCGCCGTATTTTCTCAAACAGATCCCTAATATTACTTTTAGTGAAGAAGACCATCCAGATTACCATAAAGAAAGTGATGAATTTGACGGGATTGATCAGATTTATTATAAACAAGTTGTTAAATTAATAATAAAATCAATCAGTCAAATAGATGCTAATTTGGCTAAGCTCATTGTCCAAAAATAAAAATGTATTTCTTGTTCGATAACGTAAATGCCTCGTTTTCAACTATTATCGTTAATCCATAGCTGGAAAAGACATTTGAAGATATTAAAAATGCATTAACATAAGTACAATAAATTTATTCATGTATAGAAGTAGGTAGGCGATGTATTTTGGATAAAATAAATAGAAATATAATAAAAGAATTAAGTGAAAATTCCCGTATTACCATCAGTGAATTGTCGGGTTTAGTGCACCTATCAGCCCCTGCAGTGAAAGAGCGAATTGAAAAATTAGAAGAACAGGGAGCAATCCAAAAATACAGTGTCATTACCGATCCTGAAAAATTAGGATTTAATATTACAGGATTCGTCTATGCGAATGTGGTATTAGGAAAAGAAAAAGAATTCACCACTCATTTGCAAAACTGTTCAGCGGTCACTGATTGCTTTAATGTTACTGGTGAAAAAGCCTATTTATTTAAAGTTTGTGTTAAAAATATGTCTGAACTCGATAGATTATTAGAAGACGTATCGCATTTATGTAAAACCGATACATCATTAATATTGTCCACTGTTATCTCGTCTAGACTACCTGTTATTGGAGAATAAGCGCTGGCGTGCTGAAAACTTAAAATGAAGTTGTTATTTTAAATATCAATTTTCTATTACTCTAATTAAATCACCAGATTCAACTAATAGCGCTTTAGCGGTATCAGCCAATATTGTTACGGCTTTGTCACCAAGGCATATGTTAGCTTGTACTGCTCTAAAATCAGCCAGTTTATTGTTACAGAGTATAAAATTGTTTTGTGCTTGCTCAACACTGCCAACCGTTACAGTAAGCTGTTTACTGTTTTTAATGGTTTCAATATGATGCTTTAAACTTTTAAGTGTTGGCCCCGCATCAAAAATATCAACATAACCACTGCGTTCAAAACCTTCAGCTTCAAGCAGGCGTAATGCTGGCGCAGTATTGGTGTGCACTTGATTTATTGATTTTTGAGCTTCTTTTGATAATAGGTTGACGTAAATCGGATGCTTTGGCATTAATTCAGCGATAAATTCTTTATCTCCAATACCTGTTAAATAATCAGCGGTAGGGAAATCGATTGAAAAGAAATGCTCTTGCAACCAAGCCCAAAAAGGAGAATCTCCTTGTTCGTTAGAAACACCACGCATTTCAGCAATAATTTTATCTGCAAAACGTTCTGTGTGCTCAGCGATAAATAGGAAACGAAAACGTGATAAAAAGCGACCATTACGATTAGCGCGATGACTATTTTTTAAAAATAGCGTACAAATTTCAGTGGTGCCTGTTAAATCATTACATAAAGTTAAGGTTTCTACCGCATTGTAAATGTTAAGTTTTCGTGAGCTGTGTACAATTTTGCCAAGATGATAATGATTAAATGGTGCATCTAAACCAACTGCGGCTTCAATACCGCTAGTGCCGACTACTTCACCGGTTTCAGTATCTTCCATAACGAATAAGTAACCTTGATCGCCAGGCTTTGTTACGCTTGCAGCAAAGGAATGTTCAGAATGAGCAATACGCTTTTTTAGCAGTGCTTCATTAACGGGTAATGAGGTAAAGCCGTGTCCTGATTCAATGGCAATTTGGTGTAAAGCATCGTAATCACTTGCTTGAATAGGGCGTATTATGATCATATATTATTCTCGGTTGATTCTGGGTGTTAATGCATCCGTCATCCTGAACTTGTTTCAGGATCTATTGTTGATTTTAGATACTGACCTTCGTCAGCATGACGGTTTCAGTATCTAAAATTTAGTGGATAAGCTGTTAAGCTTTAACCATGTTAGCGACTGCTTTTTCAAAACGCGCTAAACCTTCTTTAATATCTTCATCAGGAATAACTAAGCTTGGGGCAAAACGGATGATGTTTGCACCAGCCACTAATACCATTACACCTGCATCCATTGCTGCCATTAAAAAGGCTTTGGCTTGGCCTTGATATTTTTCAGTTAATACTGCGCCAATTAATAAGCCTTTACCGCGAATTTCTGAAAACACATCATATTTTTCATTAATGGTTAATAAACCGGCTTTGTATAATTCAGCTTTTGCTTTTACACCGTTTAATACTTCAGGCGTATTTACCGTATCAAAGGCCGCTTCACCTACAGCACAGGCTAATGGATTACCGCCGTAAGTACTACCGTGAGTACCAATTTTTAAATGGGCAGCAATTTCAGTAGTAGTGATCATAGCGCCAATTGGGAAACCGCCACCTAAGGCTTTAGCGGTTGTTAAAATATCAGGGGTAACACCTAAATCCATATACGCGTAAAGCGAGCCTAAACGACCAACACCGGTTTGTACTTCATCAAACACTAATAGTGCATTATGTTGATTACATAATTCACGTACACCTTTCACAAATTCATCGGTAGGAGACACAATGCCGCCTTCGCCTTGTAATGGCTCCATTACTACCGCACAGGTGTTGTCTGAAATAAGCGCTTTAACACTGTCTAAGTTATTATATTCTGCGTGAACAATATCACCCGGCTTAGGACCAAAACCGTCTGAATAAGCTTCTTGACCACCAACCGTTACGGTAAAGAAAGTACGACCGTGGAAACCTTGTTTGAATGAGATAATTTGAGATTTTTTCTCACCGCCTACTTCTAAAGCCCAACGACGCGCTAGTTTAAACGCCGCTTCGTTGGCTTCACCACCAGAGTTGGCAAAATACACTTTTTCAGCAAAGGTGTTATCCACTAATTTTTTCGCTAAACGTAATGCTGGTTCGTTGGTCATTACATTGGATAAATGCCAGATTTTTTCGCCTTGAGTTTTAAGGGCCGACACTAAATTAGGATGACAGTGCCCTAAACAGTTAACCGCAATACCACCAGCGAAATCAATATATTGATTATCGTCTTGGTCCCATACGTGAGAGCCTTGACCACGTACTGGAATAACAGCAGACGGCGCATAGTTAGGTACCATCACTTCATCGAATAATGCACGGTTTGCGGTAATTTGTTCTGACATTGTTTCACCCTTTACTTTTACATTTAATTTAATACGAGATAATACTTGGTATTATTACTAATGTTGTTGTCAATTTGAAGTGTAATTATTAGCAAATTAATGCTATAAATCTATCAATTTGGTATAAGGTGTAAGCGAAATGATAAGTGAAGCAGAGCAGCGATTAATAAACCTACTAAAACAAGATGTGCGGGCAAGTATTTCAGATTTAGCAAGGCAGCTCAATATTTCTCGTGCAACAGTACAAGCACGCATCAGTAAACTGGAAAAAGCAGGCGTTATTACTGGTTATATATTGGAATTAGGCAAAGACTATTTGCAAAGCTTTATTACGGCGCACGTACTTATTGCGGTGCAACAAAAACTGTCGAGTAAAGTAAGCGCAGATTTATTACGGATAGAACAAGTTAGCGAAATTCATGCAATAAGCGGTGATTACGATGTTATTGCGGTGATCAAAGCGAAAAATACTGAGATGCTCAGTCATATTTTAGACGATATCGCGATGTTTGATGGCGTTGAGCGCACTAACTCGTCAGTGATTTTAGAAACGAAAAAAAATAGTTTGTGAGGTTAACGCCAGTTGCTGTAACAAGTTCAGTATGACAAGGTTTTTTCTGGAACATCGTCACTACTTGCCATCGACGTGCATGGTACCGCGACATTGCTCGACTTGTTAATAATAGAAAGGGATGTAGGGTCTAGGTATTGTTGGGAACATGATACCTGACCGTTCATCCTGAACATAAAAAAGGACACCGAAGTGTCCTTTATAAAATAACTTAGCGAAAACTAATTATTTCTTTTTAGCAGCATTACGTTCTTTTACTTCAGCAATTACTTGCTCAGCAACATTGTTTGGACATGGAGAGTAATGGCTGAATTCCATTGAGAACTGACCACGACCAGAGGTCATTGTACGTAATGTTCCGATGTAACCGAACATTTCTGAAAGTGGTACGTCAGCTTTAATACGAACACCAGAAACACCAGCTTCTTGGTCTTTGATCATACCGCGACGACGGTTTAAATCACCAATAACATCACCAACGTGATCTTCAGGTGTAAACACATCAACTTTCATGATAGGTTCGATTAACTGAGCGCCAGCTTTTGGAATTGATTGACGGAATGCGCCTTTAGCTGCAATTTCAAAGGCAACAGCAGATGAATCCACGGCGTGGAAGCCACCATCGAATAACTCAACTTCAACATCTAATACTGGGAAGCCGGCAAGAACACCTTCATCCATCATAGACTTAAAGCCTTTTTCAACAGCTGGGAAGAATTCTTTCGGTACATTACCACCAACAACCGTTGATTTAAATGTGAAACCTGAATTTGGCTCACCAGGACGGATACGGTAATCAATTTTACCAAATTGTCCAGAACCACCAGATTGTTTCTTATGGGTGTAAGAATCTTCAATTTCTTGCGTAATAGTTTCACGGTAAGCTACTTGAGGTTTACCAACAGCTAAATCAACACCGTAGGTACGCTTTAAGATATCTACTTTAATATCTAAGTGTAATTCACCCATTCCGCGTAAAATTGTTTCGCCGCTGTCTTGGTCAGTTTCAACTTTAAAAGTTGGATCTTCAGCAACCATTTTACCAATAGCGATACCCATTTTCTCTGAACCACCTTTATCTGTAGGCGTTACAGAAATTGAGATTACTGGTTCTGGGAATACCATCGCTTCTAGAGTGCACGGCTCTTTTACAGAGCATAGTGTATGACCAGTTTGAACGTTTTTCATACCAACGATCGCGAAGATATCACCGGCTTGTACACTAGTAAGTTCGGTACGGTCTTCAGCTTGCATTTCACACATACGGCCAACACGTTCAGTTTTACCTGTAAACGAGTTTAAGATGGTGTCACCTTTATTTAAGGTACCAGAGTATACACGCACGAAAGTTAAGGCACCGAAACGGTCATCCATAATTTTAAATGCTAATGCACGGAAAGGTTCGTTAGCGTCAACAATTGCAAATTTACCTGTTGGCTCACCTTCTTCATCTGTTAACGGCTGAGGGTTAACGTCTGTAGGACATGGTAAGTAATCAACAACAGCGTCAAGAAGAATTTGCATACCTTTGTTTTTAAATGCAGAACCACAGAATGTTGGGAAGAACAATAATTCGTTAGTACCTTTACGGATACATGCTTTAATTTGTTCTACTGTTGGCGTTACTTCGCCTTCTAAGTATTCCATCAATAAGTCTTCGTCAGCTTCTAACGCTGTTTCAACTAATTGCTCATAATAAGCAGCAGCATCATCAACCATGTCTGCAGGAATATCGGTAATTTCATAGTTTTCAGGTTGACCTGAATCATCCCAAACGTAGGCTTTTTGTGACAATACGTCTACAACACCAATAAAGTCATCTTCAATACCAATAGGTAAAGTCATAACAAGTGGGCGTGCGCCAAGTACGTCTTCTACCTGTTTAGTTACACGGTAAAAATCAGCACCCATACGGTCTAATTTATTAACGAAAATCAAACGAGCTACTTTTGAGTCGTTTGCATAACGCCAGTTTGTTTCTGATTGTGGTTCAACACCGCCAGAACCACAGAATACGCCAATACCACCATCAAGAACTTTTAATGAACGGTAAACTTCAACAGTAAAGTCAACGTGACCAGGAGTGTCAATTACGTTTAAACGATGTTTTTTCCATTCACAAGTTACTGCTGCAGATTGGATGGTAATACCGCGCTCAGCTTCTTGTTCCATGAAGTCAGTAGTAGACTCACCATCATGTACTTCACCGATTTTGTGGATCATACCAGTAAGTTTTAAGATACGTTCTGTAGTCGTGGTTTTACCCGCATCAACGTGCGCGAAAATACCAATGTTTCTGTATTTAGCTAAATCTGCCATTTTTTTGGTTTCTCTGTTTATGTAAATCAATTTAAAAATTTGCGCGCGAGTATACCACTTTGCAATTTAAACGGACATATAAATCGTAAAAAATTGTAGTGGGGTGTCTTTATTTAACACTAAAAGCGTGCGATTAATGTACTGTTAATGTGGTTTTAGCGAATTGGTTTGATCAAAGTTTGCTAACACAGTAAACAGTTGTTCAATTTTTTTCACTAACGCGATCAACAATGTTTGATCTTTATTTCCTTGCCATACTAATAAATCATCGGCAATTTCTTCCACGTAGGGTTGAAAAGTATCAGCGTTGCATTTAAAGCCAGCCTCTTTGGTAAATACTGATTTAAAGGTAGCTTTGCCGTTTGCACGTAAATCGCTCAACGTTGCGTCTGCGGTAAGTGAACGTTTTAATATTTGTGAAATATTCTCAATTAATTGCTGGTTAATTTTGTCAGTCATAATTTGTATTCGTTAGTGCTGTCATTAAGTTAATATGAAAAATCGGCTATATTATGCCAGAGATATTGTGGTTTTGTTAGCCTCACCAGCTATTTCGCGCACCAATTTAGGCATCAAAAATCCCGGTAAACGCGCCAGTAATGCTTTATATATAGCAATGGCTTGTTGTTCTTCTACTTCAAAATGTGCGGCACCTTGTACTTTATCAAGTAAATATAAGTAATAAGGTTGAATGCCACAATCAAATGATTTTTCGCTTAACTCGCCTAAGGCGTCAACATTATCGTTGATGCCTTTCAATAACACGCTTTGGTTAAATAAAGGGATGTAAGCTTGCTTTAAGAGAGCTATCGCACTGACTAAATCATCATCTATTTCGTTGGCATGATTAATATGAAGAACAACAACGCTTTTTAAGCAACTATTCTTTAAAATAGCAACAAGCTGTTTGGTTATACGACTAGGTATTACAACGGGTAAACGAGAATGAATACGTAATCGACGTAAATGTGGAATTTGTTCAAGCTGTTCAATTAACCATGCTAAATGATCGTCTTTCGCCATTAAAGGATCGCCACCGCTGAAAATCACTTCATTTATTTCAGTATGTTTGCGAATGTAGTTTAACGCTTCTTGCCAATTTTGCTTACTTGGGCTGTTATCTTGGTAAGGAAAGTGGCGTCGGAAACAATATCGACAGTTAACCGCGCAGCCTGTTTTTACCATCATTAATACGCGATGTTTATATTTATGTAATAAACCGGTCGCTGCGGTATCATGTTCAGCTAATGGATCAGGGCTAAAGCCATCAACCGTTAAAAATTCGTCTGCAAGGGGCATTACTTGTTGTAATAAAGGATCGTTAAAGTTTCCTTTTTTCATGCGTTGTATAAATGGTATCGGCACACGAACAGGGAATAATTGACGAGCATTAAAATGTTGTTGATAAGCATTAGCATTTATATGGAGCATTTCTAATAAATGTTTAGGATCCGTTACTACATTTGCTAATTCTTTTTGCCAACAAGTGTGCAAATTTTCTTTGATTTGGGTTATTATCTGCGGCAATTGTTTTTCCACTTCTTAAGATCAGAGTTAATAAGATAAATTATTATGGCTAATTTCAGTACAAACCAATTTAAAGCCGGGCTTAAAATAATGCTTGATGGCGAACCTTGCAATATTCTTGATAACGAAATTGTAAAACCGGGTAAAGGCCAAGCCTTTAACCGCGTAAGAATTCGTAAACTTGTTTCCGGTAAAGTATTAGAAAAAACCTTTAAATCGGGCGAAAGCGTAGAAGGCGCCGACGTTATGGATAGCGAATTAGCTTACCTTTATGCCGATGGCGAATTTTGGCACTTTATGAACAACGACACTTTTGAACAAATTGCTGCTGACGATAAAGCGATTGCCGATAACGAAAAATGGTTAGTTGAAGGCGACCTTTGTACTATTACACAATGGAATGGTACACCGATTTCGGTCACACCACCAAATTTTGTTGAATTAGAAGTGACTGAAACTGATCCAGGTTTAAAAGGTGATACTGCTGGTACGGGTGGCAAACCTGCAACATTAAATACTGGCGCGGTAGTTCGTGTTCCATTATTTGTTCAAATTGGTGAACGTATTAAAGTTGATACGCGTACCGGCGATTATGTATCGCGTGCGGCTAAGTAGTTTTACCCCAAATAATAAAGGGGTATAAAGCAGTATATATAAATAAGCCGACTATAAGTCGGTTTTTTTATATTTTATTTTCAACAACCTAAGATGTTTTCTACCTCTTAAAGTTAATAACGGATTAAAATCGTACTTATCATCGTAATTATTACTGGTGCTTGACCTAACCGTTAAATGACCGTATAAAATACGTTCGTTTATTATTTGGTTACTTTATGTCTTCTCGTTATCCTATTATTGCTGTTACTGGTTCTTCTGGCGCAGGCACTTCAAAAACTACAGAATCATTTGAACATATATTTCGTTCTTTGGGCTGTAACGCAGCAAATGTAGAAGGGGATAGCTTTCATCGATTTTCAAGACAAGAGATGGATTTAGAAAAACGTAAGGCCGATGAAGACAATCGCAATATTAGTTATTTTGGTGATATAGCCAATGACTTCGACGCCTTAGAGCGCTTATTCAAAGATTATTCAGAAACAGGGCTCGGCAGAATACGACGATATTTGCATACTTTTGATGATGCCGTTCCTTACAATCAGATGCCGGGTACTTTTACACCGTGGGAAAATATTGGTGAGGGTACAGATTTATTATTCTATGAAGGTTTGCATGGCGGCGTAACGACGGAGAAAAATGATGTTGCTCAGCACGTTGATTTACTCATAGGTATGGTGCCTATTGTTAATCTGGAATGGATACAAAAAATTATTCGAGATACCGATAAGCGCGGTCATTCTAGAGAATCGGTTACGCAAAGTATTGTTCGTAGCATGGACGATTATATTTCGTTTATAACGCCACAGTTTTCGCGCACCCATGTTAATTTTCAACGAGTACCAACAGTTGATACCTCAAATCCATTTAGTGCTAAAGCAATACCCACGTTAGACGAAAGCTTTGTTGTTATTCGTTTTAGAGACTCGTCTAATATTGATTTTCCTTATTATTTAAGCATGATTGAAGGTGCTTTTATGTCACGTGTTAATACTCTTGTTGTGCCTGGAGGAAAAATGGGATTAGCAATGGAATTAATCCTAACTCCACTTATTCAAGACTTAATAAATAAAAAAAATGAAGCGAATAAACAGCTTGATTGGATGAGTGATTTATAACTCATTGCTTGAATTGAAATTCTTCCCATAATAAATTTCTTTACGCTCTTGAATCAGTAAATTACTGATCCTATTTAGTTCCACTTGGCCTAGTTCATCTTCTTTGTGTTTGGATAGGTAGTTATTTATCGCAAAATCTTGTTGAATAAGTTTAGTGCTGTAAAAATTATTTTCAGCCATATTTATGTCTAACATTTCATATTTTTTATGCAAGTTATCACTAATAAAATCTTGAATAGAACATAATGCATGGTCTATAAACAGTTTTTTGCCATCGAGTTGTCTTGTAAAACCACGAATACGGTAATCAAGAGTTAACACATCTGCTTGACAACTTTTAAGGATGAAATTTATTGCGTTTAGCGGCGATATTACTCCACAGGTAGATATTTCAATATCAAGCCTCAAAGTATTTATACCTGAAACCGGATGGGTTTCGGGGTAAGTATGAATACACAAATGACTTTTATCTAAATGTCCCACTAAACTCTTATTTTCTGCGGTGGTATTTTGATCGGCTATTAATAAAGTAACGCTACAACCTTGTGGTTGATATTCCTGTTGCGCAACATTGAGGATCGTTGCGCCGATTATGTGGCAAATTTCAGTTAATAATGTAGTGAGGTGTGCACTACTAAAGCGTTTGTTTATGTATTGGTTATAACTTTCTTGTTCTTGCGTATTATGCACATAACTAAGTAGGTAAGCTGAACACGCAAAATTTTTTGTGAGGTTGTTAAATCCATGAAGCTGTAGTTTATTTCTTTGCGGTAAATTCATCTTAATAGTTAGACGTTAATAATTTGATATTTATGGCTGATATTTACCGATTTATTAAGCATCATAGCCACGGAACAATATTTATCTGCAGATAAGCTTACAGCACGCTCAACGTGTTTAGCATTAATGTTCGAGCCCGTGACAATAAAATTAAGTTCAATATCAGAAAAAACTTTAGGCACAGTGTCAACTCGAGTGGCATTAATCTCTACTTTACACGCCGTAACACTTTGCCGCGCTTTTTGTAAAATACTTACAACATCAACCGAAGAACATCCCCCTAAAGAAATAAGCACGTTTTCTAATGGACTTGGCGCTAATTTGCCACCATTAGCATCGAGCACAATTGTGTGACCACTTTCAGAGGTGCCTAAAAATAATTCATCAGAAATCCATTGAACACTTGCTTGCATTTTTATTCCTTAGTTTGAAAATATAAATAACCGCGTTATTCTAACTAAGATAAGAAATTAGCACTAGCATAATTATTTTGACAACATGAGTAGAGATTTACTATAGAGGTTTTTTATTAAGTAAGGATGGCAAACGTAAAAAAATTTGGTTTATTGCTTCATCAGTGTATTTATTTCAGTATCAAATAAATTTTTAATTAATGAAGAGTATTCAACCAAAAATTCAAGTTGTTCCATTGTTACAGGATTATTAATGACACCTGATAATATTTCTTCAAGATCATACAAAATCGCATCAACTTCGCGGATTATCTCGTTTCGTTGATTAAATGTTAGCGCTTCGTTTTGACTACAAACAGAAATAATTTGTTCACTTAACTGTTCTTCAATAATTTCAATAACGCTTGGGTTATTATGAGCGCTTGTTACGCCACCTTCAAATAAACTTAAATGTTCGGTTAAATATTCAATAATATGAGCATAACCGTCTGTATCAGTAACCATAGCTAACCTTTAATTAATAATCTGTAGGCTAAATAAACCTTTATTAACTATAAACGACTTTAACTTATTTTCTAGTGTTATTTGCAGGAAAATTTTTGTTATGAATTGGGGCATTTGAATTAATGATGTTTGTGAGCCAATGACACATTGTAATTAAAAATTTACAATATTTATTGTTCAGGAAGTATACAAATAAAATATTTTATGCTCTTTACTTGCGTCAAGTTAAATATTTAGTCAGAATGGCAGCGCTTATTATAGTTTTTAAAAGCATATAATACTAATTATATAAAGATAAAATAAATATATAACATAATAATTTAATAATCTTTACAGGGAAACATAATGAAAAATAATTTAAAAAAATCACTTTTAGCTGGTGCTATTGGTGTTGCTCTAACAATGAGTACTGCAGCCTACGCTGGTAACGATAATGGTTCTATGAAAGGCTTAATCGTTGATGGTAAAAATGTCGCTGTTGTTGGCGCTGTTATTACTGTAACAAATCCTACTACAGGTTTTTCTCGTTCTGTAACTGTTAAAGAAGATGGTACTTACCGTTTGTCTTCTTTACCTGTTGGCACTTACAATGTGACCATTACAAAAGATGGTTTTGAATCATTTGAACAAAAAGGTGTAAATGTAAGAATTGGCACAACTAATTTAGATGCTCCTATCTACCGTTCTGGCCAAGATATGGAAGTTATCGAAGTTCGTGGTTCTTCAGTTGCAACTATTGATGTAACGTCTTCAGAATCTGCATTAAACATCGGTGATGTTGAATTGGCTCGTTTACCAATTGCTCGTGATATTACTTCAGTTGCGATGCTTGCTCCTGGTACAAGTAAAGGTGATAGTCGTTTTGGTAACTTAGCCTCTTTTGGTGGTTCATCAGTTGCAGAAAATGCTTACTTTGTAAATGGATTAAATGTAACTAACTTCCGTAACGGTTTAGGTGGTTCAACTATCCCATTTGAATTCTATAAAGAATTTCAAGTTAAAACAGGTGGTTATTCTGCTGAATTCGGCCGTTCAACTGGTGGTGTTATCAATGCGGTAACTAAATCTGGTTCAAACGAATGGAAATATGGTGCTAATCTTTATTACAAACCAGAAAGTTTAAGAGAAACGAATCCAAACATTCTTAAAGCAGATGGCACCATGAAGACATGGAATGAAGATGATAGCTATAATAAAGTAGACGGTAACGTTTATTTATCTGGTCCTATCATCAAAGATACTTTGTTCTTCTATGTACTTTATAACCCACGCAATATTACTTCTGAATACGTTTCTAGTGGTGGTAGCATTTTTAACCAAGATAAAGGTGATGATGCATTTTGGGGTGGTAAAATTGATTGGAATATCATGGAAGACCACATGTTAGAAGTAACAGCTTTCTCTGATACTCGTACAACTACTTCACGCCAATGGAACTACGACTACACAAATGGTAGTAAAGATATCATTGACGGTGCAGCGCTTTCTGAGCGTGGTGGTGAAAACTTCTCGGTTAAATATACTGGTTATATTACTGATGATTTCACTATTTCTGCATTATGGGGTAAAAACAAAGCTGATTTAACTGATAGTTCTCCAAACGATGAAGCATGTCCTGCTATTTATGACCATTCTACAGGTAGTTGGATCCGTGGTGGTTGTTGGACTAACTTCCAAGCATCTGCTGGTAAAGATACCCGTGAAGCTTTCCGTATAGACGGTGAATGGACACTTGGTGACCACAACTTACGTTTTGGTATGGATAACGAAGATAATACTTCTATTGATAAAACGTTCTATTCAGGACATGTTTATTATAAATATGATCAATATGATATGGGCGAAACTATCGGTGCGATTGGATGGACTTCACCTGCAGACGGTACTAACACTGTTCGTGTAAGACATTATGAAAGTGGTGGAGAATTTAAAACAAAATCAAACGCGTTTTATTTAGAAGATACTTGGTATGTTTCAGATGATATTACGGCTACTATCGGTATTCGTAACGAGTCTTTCGACAATAAAAATGCTGAAGGTGTTTCTTTCATCAAAGTTGACAACCAATGGGCACCTCGTTTAGGTATTTCTTGGGATGTTAATGGCGATGGCGAATCTAAAGTATTCGCTAACTTTGGTCGTTATCATTTACCTATTGCAGCAAACACCAATATTCGTATGGCTGGTGCTGAATTATTTACTGCTGATTGGTATATCTCAGAAGGTAAAAATGCTGATGAAACACCAATGCTTGGTGCTTCACTAGGTGGTGTTGTATATGGTGATGGTACTGTTGCAGACCCTGCAGAAGTTCTAGATACTAGTACTAAACCTATGTTCCAAGACGAATACATTTTAGGTTACCAAACATTATTATCTGATGATTGGTCAGTAGGTGTTAAAGTAACTTATCGCGACCTTAAGAGTGTTATCGATGATGTTACAATTGATAAAGCTATCCGTGCAAATGGTTGGGCTGATCCAGGTTCAAACGTATATGTATTAACTAACCCAGGTACAGATATCACAGTGTCTTATGATACTGACGGTGACGGTACATTAGAAGAAGTTACCATTAATGGTGCCGACTTAGGTTACCCAGATCCAAAACGTAAATATGTTTCTTGGGATTTCTCTTTAGAGAAAGCTTGGGATGACGTTTGGTCTTTAAGTGCAACTTATACTTGGTCACATAGTTTTGGTAATGCTGAAGGTTATGTTAAATCAGATAATGGTCAAGACGATGCTGGTTTGACTACCGATTGGGATTTCCCTTACTTAATGCATGGCGCAAATGGTAACTTACCAAATGATCGTCGTCATACTTTTAAAGTATTCGGTTCATATGCGGTAACTGAAGATTTATTAATAGGTGCAAACTTATTCATTCAATCTGGTCGTCCAATCAATGGTTTTGGTGAAAACATTCCAACTGATTTTGCGAATGCAAATAATGAGCAATATGCTTATGGCCAAACTTACTTCATTGGTGATAACTTTGTACCACGCGGTAGTTTTGGTAATACACCTTGGCAAGTACAGTTAGATTTAACAATGAAATATAACATGGTTATTTCTGATACTGATGTAACTTTCCAAGCAGATGTGTTTAACCTATTTAATGCGCAATCTGTAACTCGTGTTGATGAAGATGCCGAAAGCGGTGGATCAAATGCTGAATTCATGCATCCTATCTCATATCAAACACCTCGTTACGTACAATTTAGCGCTTCAGTACGTTTCTAAAATAAGCTAACGCTTATATTGTTAAAAACCTCGCTTAGCGAGGTTTTTTTTTATAAAAAATCTACTAAAAACAGGTACTAAAAGTTACTGATACCAAGTTGATTAAGTTCTTTCCCACTCAGCGAGAATTAAAAGGCTTAGAGGCAAGGCATTGATTGAAGGTAATGGTTATTCAGGAGAATATGCTCCTGCATTCTCTAAGAACACCATCCATGTAGCGCCCTTATCAAAATCAATAACGCAGTATATAAGCCTTTTAAACTCGGCAACGGAGCTTGCTAGATGCCCATTAACATCGTTAAATTTATTTGATTTAGAATGACTAGATTTAAACAAATTGCCTTGTTATTGAAGATTGAGCAAAGCTCTGAGTCGGGAAGAAATTTAATCAAATTGGTATGATATAAAGGTATATATAGCACTTGCATAAATACGAAAATATTACAGGGAATATATCAATGAAAAAAATTATTTTTACTTTAGGAGTGTTAATTAGTTCAACACAATCAAAGGCGGCTAGTAATGATACAAGTCTTTGTTTAAGAGATTGTAAGATGGAACTACAATTTTTTCGGAGATATGCCCAACAAGGATCTTCTATTGCTAAATTAGCGTTAGCTATTATGAATTATCGAGGACAAGGGAAATATATCAATATATCAGCAGGTAATAGCTATTTAATCAAAGCTGCTAGAGCTGGAGAACCAGTTGACAATATCAGCTCGGTTATTTATTAATGAATGGAATCTACATGGAAAAAGATTTACATCGGGCATTGAGTTGGTTTAAAAAGTCTGCTCGTTATAAAATTTTAGATTCTCAGGCGAGGGTAGCAAATCTTACAGAACAATTAAGCGAATATGAAGTTCCTACCATGACTTTAGAGCAAGCGTCATCACATTTTATTATGGGAGATTTAGCTGATAAAAAGGATGGTAGTTTAAACGCGGCGAAAAAAATAGTCTATCAAGAAAGTTCTAAACCATTAGCTGAGAGAATTATTATTACGGCTTCATTTAATTGGGCTGATGTACTATATGCAGCTCAAAAGCAAACTTGTAATAATCCTAGCTGTAAAACAAGTATGATGAGAAAAGCATTAATTCCGAGAATAGTATTGAAAGCAGACGGTAAATAAGAAAAGGGCAACAGATTAATGTTGCCCATAATTGTATTAAATCAGGCTCTTAGGTTGCTTGATTATATGTAGGTAGTGCTGGTTATAACTTCGCTAAACTTGGTACTAATGCAATATCAAACCATTTTGTTATCAAATCTTTTTCAAGATAAAAGTTAGTTTGTGAGCCTTTCATGCGAAAAGCCTTATGTTTATCTTTCTTTTCTTTTAGGTTTTGAGTGCCTTGGAAAACAATTTTATTGTGTTCGTCGTATAAAAACATGTAAAACTTAAGTCGAGGGAAATCATAATCATTAACGGTTCTTATACTTACTGATTGACCCTGTCGAACTTGACCAGCAAGATCAACGTCTACCATAACAACTTTCATACGATAGTTTTCAGGTAATTTTTTAGCCTCTTTTTTGAAGGCGCTTTCTAATTCAGAAAAAAGAACCTTTTGAAATTTTGTTTTTCCTTGCGTATTACCTGCAACAATATCTCGATAGTTTTGTGGATTTTTCCACTCAATTTCAACGTCAGCAGCTGCAACACTTTGTGAAATAAATAAAGCACTAAATAATACGATTGTACATCCTAGTAATTTGTTCATAATATTCTCTGTTATTCAATATAATTAATCTCACATTAAATATAACTTAAGAATAGGAAAATAAAACTTATTAAATGTAAATAAATATTGCAATAGTGTTAATTTACAACATAAAGTTGCGATAAATTTATCATTAAAGCATTGTGATAACTTTCCACAGGTGAGTTTACAATCAGTTGTGATAACTCGTTACCAATAGAAGTAAATTTATAAAAATTTAGGCAAACGTTATTTTTTTTGAAGTTAATATGTAAGGGCGTGCCATTGTAATCGAATGCTAAATTTTCGTTTTTAAATAACGGCTTTGTTTCAGCTTCTTGAATGAATAGTAGTTTGTTTTCTGATAATGCTAATAAATCACTATAATTTAAACCGTGTTCAGCCAAATTTAGTCGGTATTCTTTATTTCCAAAAAACAAAGAAAGTAGCGTTGGCTTTTGGTATACCCCAGAAATAATTCTCATCGTATTACTATGTAAATCACTCACCGATAGCGAACGAGCTTTGGCTAATAATTTAGCGTCACTCATACTCATATTTTTAAAAACATTTAAAGCTTTTAAAGAAAAAGAGCCTGGTTTAGCAATTTCACCCGCAAGTATTTTAGCCCATAGAACTTGCATGTTAGCATTCCCAATATTTTCGGCGAGTAAAATAAAATTATTAAACCAGTCAGCGTCAGCTCTATCGGCAATTTCATTGGCTGAACTATATTCTAAAGCCTGGTATATAATAGCTTCTAGATTTTGTTGACGACGAATTCTGCAAGCTTGATCGTGTCGAGCAACTCGCTCAATAATTGGAATTTGCTTTTCAGGGGATCTTAAGCCACCAGCTAGTGAAAATTTTTTAGCTAAATTTAATAATTGTCGTTGGGTCGATGTATCATTAACTACTTTTTTACTAGAGTTTTGATCTTCAGTTTGTAGTTCAGGTTTATTGTCAATGGTTAAAACTGAAGTTTCTGATTTATTAATTGCCGTCATATTTTATTTCCAAAGTTAGAAACACACCTAAGCTACTTGAAGAGGCTAATTCCAGCTGAAACTTGCATATTCAGGTGGCTTGGATAAACACCTCTACTGATGTTTAAATCTATTGATACCAACGCATATTATAATCAAAGACGTAAATAACATTACACGTTTTCTTTAATTTTATAGGTATGTAAAAGGTAGATAAAGGATTCTGAAAATATTTCTATAGCATTGGCCTATAAACCTCAAACAAATTTCTCTTTTGTTTGATGACTAAAAATCAAACAGTTCTAGTTTGCTTTAAGCGATGTTAGATTACAAGCATGTTAATATAATGTGTTACAGGTAATAATAGTAAAATAATAGGATGTATATATTCTTAATGGGCTATAATTCAAGAAACTATATTTAGTTGTTATTTATTCTTAGATAATATTGCATAAAATGGAATTGGCTTTTATTATGTAATATAAGTGGAAGTCGCAATAATAACGTATCAAATCATTTTTTAATTTAGGGAATTATTAATTCATTGATAATTGAGGGCAGTATGCAGGCATTTGATAATTCAAACGATGATTTTTTATTTATCGATGATAGTGATGAAGATGAAATTCTCAATAATGCTGGTGTAGGCTCCTGGAAAATATTAATTGTAGATGATGATCCCGAAATCCATTCCGTTACGCAATTAGCCTTATCAGATTTAACTGTTTTAGGTCGCCAATTAGAATATCTACATGCTTATTCTGGGGCTGATGCTTGTAAAATTATTGAGCAGAATACAGATATTGTTGTCGTTTTACTTGATGTTGTAATGGAGACTGACGACGCAGGTTTAATGGTCGTTAAACATATTCGAGAAGTATTAAACCGTCAAGATATTCGTATTGTCCTCAGAACTGGTCAACCCGGCTATGCGCCTGAAGAAAGTGTTATAAAAGATTACGATATTAATGATTATAAAACGAAAACAGAATTAACAAGACGAAAATTAGTTACCACTGTATTTGCTGCAATTAGATCATATCAACAAATAGAAACAGTCAATGAAAGTAGGACTGGCTTAGAATTAATTATTTCATCCTCTTCAGAAATATTAGAAAAACAAACTATTCATGGTTTTGCCCAAGGTGTATTAGAGCAGTTAAACAGCTTAATTGGTAATAGTATAAGCAGTGTCTTTTGTGCCCGAGGCCAAGGGATTTTAACTGATGTTGACGATTTAAGCTTTTATGTTTTGGCCCAAACAGGTTTGTCTTCTATTTTAATAAATCAAAAAGTAAGTGCTTTAAAAAATGAAATAGTTAGTCAATTAATTAGTACCTGTTATTCTAATAAGCAGCATGATTTCTCATCAAATAATATTATACTTTATTTAGCTAAAGGGAATCATAAAGCGGTTATTCATATTGAATTAGCTGATGAATTATCACCTACAACCAAGCAGTTAGTTGAGGTGTTTTTAGCTAATGTCGCCGTTGGTTATGAAAATGTTCATCTTTTCCATAAGCTTAGAGATGCCGCATATAAAGATATGTTAACCGATTTACCCAATCGTTTAGCTTTTTTATCGTCTCTAGACTCATTTTCTTCATCTGAAAATCAAAATTTAGTGGCTGCCTTAATTGATATTAATCATTTTAGTGATATCAATGATGGATTAGGTCAAGATATCGGCAATCAATTATTAGTTGCAATATCAAAAAGAATAAAAGAATTAAATCCAAATGCATCAGCAAAAGAATTTAAAGTTGCACGCATTGGTGCGGATGTTTTTGGCATTATCGGTACCAGTGATCTTATTAATTCAACGAATTTAGTCGCTTTGTTCGAGTTACCTTTTAAGGCAGGTGAACAAAGTTTGCCACTTAATGCTTGTTTTGGTTTATGTACTAAAGAACAGGCAAATGGGGAAGGCAAAAAAGTATTAAATCAAATAAACATAGCACTTAATTTATCGAAAAAAGAACGTCAAAACCATGCTGTTTTTTATGATAAAGAAATGGAAGACAAAACGTTATGGCGTTTAAGTATGATCCGTCAACTAAGAACTGATTTTGCTGCCAATCGTTTAGAATTATGGTATCAGCCACAATTAAGCTTATCAACAGGGAAAGTTAATGGTGCAGAGGCACTCTTAAGGTGGCGCACTGAAGATGGTGGTTTTATTTCACCCGCGGTTTTTATTCCATTGGCCGAATACTCAGGGCTTATTGTTGAAATTGGCGATTGGGTGATAGAACAAGCTTGCCAGCAAATAAAATCTATAGAAAAACAAGGTTTTGATCAAGTAACTATTTCAGTCAATGTATCAATACCACAATTTAGACGCGGTAATTTTGTTGAAAGTGTCATTGATAGAATTCAGCAATATCAGGTAGAACCAAGTAAATTTGAATTAGAGATCACTGAAAATATTTTAATGGATGATCCGCAAATGGTCATTGACGCTTTAGTGCGCCTTAAAGCTGAAGGTTTACGCATCGCTCTTGATGATTTTGGTACAGGGTATTCTTCTTTAAGTTATTTACAACAATTACCATTAGACAGGTTAAAAGTTGATCGTGCTTTCGTTACTCATATAGCTGAGGAAGGGCAATCAATTATTGCCGATACTATTATTAATTTAGGTAAACAAATGAATTTAAATGTTATTGCTGAAGGTATTGAAGAAATAGCTCAGCAAGAACATCTGAAAGGGCAAGGTTGTCATGACGTGCAAGGCTTTTATTATGCTAAGCCAATGCCACAAGATGAATTTGTTAAATACCTAAAAGATAATAGTTAGTTTACCAAAGGCATTTCTTATTTAGATTCAATTGTTCAAAAACCTTGAACCGAGTTAAACTGTTTTTTTAGGCACAAAACTTGCCAAAACCAAAGAACACAACGCAAACCCTGCACCTAGATAAAACACCCAAGAAGAATTAATTACCCAAACCATACCAAATAGGGCAGGTATAAAAACTGCCGCAATATGATTAATAGAAAAACTTACACCAGCGCTGGCAGCAATATCTGCAGGTATTGCAATTTTTTGAAAATACGATTTAACTGCGATAGCTAAGGCAAATAACAAGTGGTCAATTACATATAAGCCTGCAGCGATATGCGCATTTTCAACTAAACCATAACTAATGAAGAGTATCACCAAGCCAACATATTCAATCCGTAGCACAATTCGTTCTCCAAAAATGCCGATTAACTTTCCTATTTTTGCGGCAAATAACCAATTAAAAACATAGTTAATTATGAATAAAGCACTAATATCGGAAACGCTGTAATGAAATTTTTCAACCATCAAGAATCCCGCAAAAACAACAAAGATTTGTCGGCGTGCACCGCTAAAAAAAGTTAAGGCATAAAATAACCAATATTGCTTTCGCAAAATTAATTTTTTAGTTTGTTCATGAGGTGTTTTGAACTGCTTAAATTTAATAGCAATGAATATCGTACACACAAACCCTACGACGCCGAAAAACACATAGGTAGTTTGATAAGACCAAGTGAATTCTGTCATTAACAACCAAATAGCACTATAGGCCAACAATGACGCTATAGATTTTACCGACAGCATTTTTCCTAAAAAATGCGGTGTTTTATCTTTACTTATCCACTGCAAGGTAAGCGATTGACTCATGGTTTCAAAATAGTGAAACCCCGTAGACATAAGCATAGTTGTTAAATATAAACCAATAACAGATGGAAAATATCCAGTAATGGCAACGCCAATACAAGTAAGTGCTAACGCTAGCAAAGCGAAGGTTTGTTCTTTTAAAAAAATTAATACATAAATTGCGGTAAAGGCTAAAAAACCAGGTATCTCGCGTAGGCTTTGTAAAATGCCTATCTCTTCCCCTGTGAAAGCTGCTTTTTCAATAACGAAATTATTTAGTAAAACCATCCATACTGAAAAAACTAAAGGCATAATAAAAGCCATAGCCAGTAATAAATGTTCTGGGGAGTTGTATTTTTTTAAAATAGGCATAAGTTATGAGTTTACTGGCTGTATGAATAAATTATTTATATAACCACTATTGTACGTGAAGCTATGCACATGATGGAAAGATTTTGTTAGAATAAGGGCAAACCTTTGGAGAGATTTATTATGGCTAATTATGTTGTCGGGCACAAAATTCCCGATTCAGATTCTATTGTCGGTGCAATCGCTTTTGCTTATTTAAAAACAGCGATTGGCGAACCAGTTACTGCCGCGCGTTTAGGCGACCCTTCACCTGAAACTCAGTTTATTTTAGATAAATTTGGTTTCGAAGCGCCTTTATTTAAAACAAGTTATGCCGGTGATGGCGTATACATTGTTGATCATTCAGATGTTGAATTAGCACCAGATGATATCGACCAAGCTACCTTGCTAGGCATTATTGATCATCATAAATTGGGTGATTTAACTTCTTCTACGCCTTTAGAATGTTGGATCCGCCCTGTAGGCTGTACTAACACCGTTATAAAAATGATGTATGATTTTCATCAAGTAGCAATTCCTAAAAATATTGCTGGCATGATGTTGTGTGCGATTATGAGCGATACTGTTATTTTTAAATCGCCAACTTGTACCACGGCCGATATTAAATGTGTTGAAGCATTAGCTGAAATTGCCGGTATTGATGATCCTAAAACCGTTGGTATGGAAATGTTTTTAGTTAAATCAGCCGTAGTGGGTACACCAATTCGTGAATTAGTAAAACGCGATTTTAAAGATTTTAATATGAATGGTAATAAAATAGGTATTGGTCAACTTGAAGTGGTTGATTTAGCTGTTTTTGATGATATTAAAGGCGATCTTGCTGCAGATTTAGCCGTATTGAAAGAAGAAGGAAATCGCCATAGTGTGTTGTTATTATTAACTGATATTATGAAAGAAGGCTCTGAGCTTTTATTTGTTAGTGATGACCCTCAAATAACACAAAAAGCATGGCAAGTTGAAAGTGACAATGGAAAAGTTTGGTTAGATGGTGTGCTTAGTCGTAAAAAGCAAATAGTACCGCAATTACAAGCTATTTTTGCATAACGATCACCATTCTTGCCATACTCAAATTATTTCAAAAGGGTATGGCAAATTAAATTACTATAATTTGGGCAAAATAACTAAGGTTATTACTTGCATTTAGCCTCCATATTTAGCGCGGAACTACCGCGCTTTTTTGTCTTTAATCAAACTTCAAACACCCAATTCAAACGCTTGTTTAAAAAAAGTTGCATTATTAATATTTTTAAAGCAAACTCCATAGTCTATTATTAGGTCACTATTACTAATTGATAGTTTTTAAATAGGATAACGAAACTCAGCTGAAATCTTTTATAGAACGTTTCAAGCCGTTTTATTTAGATGTTTTAGCTGAATATTTTCCCATCAATCGACACCAGAACACAGTGAAGGAGAGTCGGCATGATATATCAAGGCACAAGCCTTTCAGTTAAGTTATTGGACGATGGTATTGTAGAATTTAATTACGATGCTCAAGGTTCAGTTAACAAATTTGATCAGCAAACATTTATAGAATTTTCAGCGGCTATTGAAGCCATAAATAACTGTAGCGACGCAAAAGGCGTTATGGTTACCTCAGGCAAATCAACTTTTATTGTTGGTGCCGATATCACTGAATTTGAAGAAACCTTTAAAAAACCAGAAGCAGATCTTATTCCGTGGATAAAAAATGCTACAGATACTTTTGATGCTTTTGAAGATATTCAACTGCCAACAATTGCCGCAATTAATGGTTTTGCGTTAGGTGGCGGTTGTGAAATGATTTTAGCCTGTGACTATCGTGTTGCAGACACCACAGCAAGCATTGGCTTGCCTGAAGTTAAATTAGGCTTAATGCCTGGTTTTGGCGGTACTGTGCGTTTACCTCGCGTTATTGGTGCAGATAATGCGATCGAGTGGATTTCAACGGCAAAAATAAATAAAGCTACCCAAGCATTAGAAGTAGGTGCAATTGATGCGGTAGTTGAACCCGATAATTTACGTAACGCTGCAATTGGCATGTTAAAACAAGCGATTGCTGGTGATTTGAATTGGCAAGCTAAACGTCAACCAAAACTTGAACCATTAAGGTTAAGTAAATTAGAAAACATCATGACCTTTTCTACGTGTAAGGGCATGATCGCAGCGAAAGCAGGCAAACATTATCCAGCACCTATGGTAATGGTTAATTCTATTGAAGCAGCTGCAAATTTAGATCGTGCTGGCGCCATGGCTATTGAAAATGCTGCTTTTGCTAAACTAGCGAAAACTGATGCGGCAACCGCACAAACTGGTTTGTTTATGGCTGATCAAGTCATTAAAGGCAAAGCGAAAAAAGCAGCTAAACAAGCCAGTAAAGCAGTTAATAAAGCGGCTGTATTAGGTGCAGGTATTATGGGTGGTGGTATTGCTTACCAGTCTGCTTATAAAGGCACACCAATCGTAATGAAAGATATTAACGATCAAGCGCTTGATTTAGGTTTAACCACAGCTTCAGGCTTGTTAACTAAACAAGTTGAACGTGGCCGTATGAAGCCTAAGAAAATGGCAGCCGTGCTTAATAATATTACCCCAAGCTTAACTTATGACAGTGTTAAAGATGTTGATATTGTAGTTGAAGCGGTTGTTGAAAACCCTAAAGTTAAAGGTATAGTATTAGCTGAGGTTGAAGGTGTTATAAGCGATGACGCAATTTTAACTTCAAATACTTCAACTATTTCTATTGATTTATTAGCGCAAAGCGTGAAACGCCCACAAAATTTCTGTGGTATGCACTTCTTTAATCCAGTCCATAAAATGCCATTGGTTGAAGTTATTCGAGGTAAAGACACTTCAGACGATACTGTTGCCGCTGTTGTTGCTTATGCCGCTAAAATGGGCAAATCACCGATTGTAGTTAACGACTGTCCTGGTTTTTATGTAAACCGTGTTTTATTCCCTTATTTTGCAGGCTTTAGCCAGTTAATGCTTGAAGGTGCTGATTTTGTTGCTGTAGATAAAGTAATGGAAAAACAATTCGGTTGGCCAATGGGTCCTGCATTTTTGCTTGATGTTGTGGGTATTGATACAGCTGATCATTGTACAGACGTAATGTCTGCTGGTTTCCCTACCCGAATGCAAAAAATTGACAACGATCCAGTGAGTGCACTATACAGTGATAATCGTTTCGGTCAGAAAAACGGTAAAGGTTTTTATGATCACGGTTTAGACAAACGAGGTCGACCAAGTAAAGCTCCGGCAGATCGTGCATACGAATTACTAGCCGCTAGCTGTGCTGAAAAGAAAGATTTTTCTGCAGACGAAATCATTACACGTGTAATGATCCCGTTAGTAAATGAAGTTGTTCGCTGTTTAGAAGAAGGCGTGGTTGCTTCAGCAGTAGAAGCTGATATGGGATTGATTTACGGTTTAGGTTTCCCACCATTTAGAGGTGGTCCAATTCGTTATTTAGAAACATTAGGTTTAGCTAACTTTATTGAAATGGCCGATAAATATGCTCACTTAGGTGAAATTTATCAAGTAACTGACGGTATGCGTGAAATGGCGCAATCAGGTAAATCTTACTTCACTACCAACGTAGCTAAGGCCTAGGGGAATATTATGAAAGAAGTTGTAATTATCGACTGTGTTCGTACGCCAATGGGGCGCTCAAAAGCGGGTGTTTTTAGAAATACTCGTGCTGAAGCGTTATCTGCACATTTAATGCAGCAAATATTAGTACGTAACCCAAAATTAGATCCAAGTGAAATTGAAGATATTATTTGGGGTTGTGTAAAGCAAACTAAAGAACAAGGTTTTAACATAGCTCGTAATGCTCAATTATTAACAGATATTCCAAAATCTGTTGGTGCTGTAACGGTTAACCGTTTATGTGGTTCATCAATGCAAGCAATGCACAATGCCACAGTAAATATTATGGCAGGCCAAGGTGATGTTTATTTAGTTGGTGGTGTTGAGCACATGGGTCATGTACCTATGATGTACGATATTGATTTTGACCCTCGTTTAAGTCATCACATTGCACGCGCTTCAGGTAACATGGGGTTAACTGCTGAGCTTTTAGGTAAGCAATATGGTATTAGCCGTGAAATGCAAGATGCGTTTGGCGCACGTTCACACCAATTGGCACACAAAGCGATGCTTGAAGGCCGCTGGAATAATGAAATTGTTGCAACAGAAGGTCATGACGCAAGTGGTGCTTTATCATTAATTAAAAATGATGAAGTAGTTCGTCCTGAAACCACGGCTGAAACGTTAGCTGGTTTACGTCCAGTATTTGATCCAGTTAACGGAACAGTTACCGCAGGAACGTCATCAGCGTTATCTGATGGCGCATCAGCTATGTTATTAATGTCTGCTGACAAAGCGAAAGAGCTTGGTTTAACACCTCGCGCTAAAATTCGTGGAATGGGCGTTGCCGGTTGCGATCCAGCAACAATGGGTTATGGCCCTGTTCCTGCTACTAAGAAAGCATTAAAACGTGCGGGCTTAACAATTGCAGATATTGAATTGGCTGAATTTAACGAAGCCTTTGCTGCTCAAGCGTTATCATGTATTAAAGAATTTGGCTTAACTGACCGAATTGATGACATGATTAACTTGAATGGTGGTGCAATTGCACTTGGTCATCCGCTAGGTTGTTCAGGTACTCGTATTTCAGGTACGTTGATCAACTTGATGGAAGGGCAAGATGTGAATATCGGACTTGCCACCATGTGCATAGGATTAGGTCAAGGTATTGCCACTGTATTCGAACGCGTCTAATTAAACGGTTCTCTTTGCTAATTAGCGCTTATACTGCGTTGGAAGTACTCATTGACTAGCGTCAACTCCGTGCTTCCGCCTTGTATAAACACTAATTATCTTCGAGAACAGTAATAATTTTATTGTTACTGAGATTAAAATTGTTTGGAGTAATGACTAGCGTCAACTCCGTGCTTCCACCTTGTATAAACACTAATTATCTTCGTGAACAGTAATAATTTTATTGTTACTGAGATTAAAATTGTTTGAAGTAATAACTAGCGTCAACTCCGAGCTTCCGCCTGTATAAACACTCATTATCTTCGAGAATAGTATTAATTTTATTTTTGATGGAATGTGAAGTAAAAAAAACCAGCAAACTTGCTGGTTTTTTTGTACTAAATATTTATCAAACCTAAAGTTGATTGACGAGTTTTCGCCCTATAAATTTATGCAGCTGAGTGGTTGCGTTAAAAGTGTCAGTTTGGTTTGATCATTAAAAAAATCAATTTGATAAAGCATTTGATAATCTTTTTCTCCTAATGGAGCTAGCCACTGATCTTCTTCCCCTTTAGGAAAGCTTGAGGAAGTTGAAACTACTTTATCGGTGAGCAAAGCGGTTAATTGCGGCGTGGTATTACTATGACCAACAATTAATGCAGTTTGCTTTTGTTTTTTTAACTGTAAAGCAAAAGCTTTCAAATTTTGCGGTGCATAGGTGTTGATGGTTAAATTTTTTTGTATTGCTAATGGCGTTGCGGTTGCCATCGTCCGATTATAGGCCGTACTATATATCGTTTTAATTTGTACTTTACTCAGAAGTGTTGCTAATTGTTTAGCTCGTTCAGTACCACAAGTTGTTAATTGTGGATCTGATGAGTTTGCTTGTTTTTCAGCATGACGCACTAAATATAAAGTAAAGTCGCTGGCTGCTATGCACGAAAACGACAGCACAAATAGTAGTAAACTTGAAAATTTCATTGTTAAAATAACCTGTTTAAACCATTTAACGCGGCGACTCTGAATGCTTCAGCCATGGTCGGATAATTGAATGTAGTTTCGACAAAATATTCAATCGTATTAGCTGTACCTTTCTGTTGCATTATAGCTTGGCCAATGTGAATTATTTCTGCAGCATTCTCACCAAAGCAATGAATACCTAAAATTTGCTTCGTTTCTCGATGAAACAATATTTTTAAAGAACCCACTAAATTATTGGTTATTTGCGCGCGAGCTAAATGTTTAAACTGTGCTCTACCCACTTCATAAGGCACTTTTGCCTCAGTAAGTTCTTGTTCTGTTTTACCAACAGAACTTATTTCAGGGATAGTATAAATTCCGGTTGGAATATCAGCGATTAATTTTGCACTACTACCGTTAGTTAACATCGCACTAGCGGCAATTCTACCTTGATCAAAGGCGGCACTGGCAAGACTTGGATAACCCGTTACATCGCCAACGGCATAAATATTTTCAACTTCCGTTTGATAATATTCATTAACTTTTAATTGTCCGCGGCTATCTGCTTTTAATCCCGCGGAACTAAGTTCTAAATCAGCAGTATTACCTGAACGCCCGTTGGCAAACAATAACAAATCGGCTTTCATTTTTTTGCCCGATTCTAAATGAACAATTACCGAATCATCTAAAGCTTCTACTCGCTGTATTTGTTCTCCATGTCGTATAACCACACCGTTATTCCATAGGTGGTAACTTAATGAGTCTGACATTTCATCGTCTAAAAAAGATAACAAACGATCACGGGTATTAACCAAATCAACTTTTACACCTAATCCTCTAAAAATACAGGCATATTCACTTCCGATAACACCAGCACCGTAAATAATTACATGTTGCGGTGCATGGTCAAGCGTCAGAATGCTGTCTGAGTCGAATACTCGAGGATGGTTAAAATCGATATCTTTAGGTTGATAAGGTGTCGAACCCGTAGCAATAACTATGTGTTTTGCTGTTATTTTATCGACCGAACCATCATGTTTTAAAATGCGAATTGTGTGGTTATCAACAAAAGAGGCTTCACCTTGAAAATGCTCAACGCGATTTCGTTTGTAAAAACCACTGCGCAAATTTACTTGTTTACGAATTACCGCACTCGCATGGCTTAAAATATCTTGAAAAGTTAAATGTTTAGTATTTTCACCGTCGTTAAATAACGGATTTGAATTATATTCAATGAGTCGGCTAACCGATTGACGTAATGCTTTTGATGGGATAGTTCCCCAATGTGTACAGCCACCACCAACCTTATTGTATCGTTCTATAATAGCCACATTTTTGTGCTGTTTAGCAAGATTCATTGCCGTACCTTCACCACCAGGCCCGGTTCCTATTATAATGGCATCAAAATCGTAATTAAGTGGCTGAGCATCTTCAGTGCCGTTTTTCTTTGGCTTATTAGTTGTTTTTACCATAAATTATTGCCTTATAATGTCGCTGTAGTGATCGATAACTAAAGATCGAGTTTCGTTATCTTGATGTTTATATTAAAAATATTAGCAGTATTTTTAATATAATCACATGAAATAATATTTTTCATTTTTATTGCTTAAATTAAGTTGAATAAAGCGGCCGTAATAAATTAAACCGAAGATGATTTTTCACAAGGAAGTAAAGTGGTGATGAAATGATTCAATAGCATTGTCAAAATTCTAGTTGGTATCTGATAACATCCTAAAAGTAATAAAATAAGCGTAAAATCGCTCTACTGCTAGTCTAATAGTATTAAAACACAGTTAATTTACAAAAATATTAAATTTATGTTGAGAATAATTATATAAAATAATTTTTAAATACCTTGTTTTTTATAGCCTAACGCGATTATTTATAGTGAAATGTGCTTGATTATCTAATCTGCTTTACAATACACTATAATTTGTAAAAAAAAGATGAGTTCTTCCAAACACCATTTCCCCACATTAGGACAATATAATGACTGATTTTCGCCAGCAAGCCCTTGACTATCACGCCTTTCCAACACCAGGAAAAATTAGTGTCGAACTAACGACGGCCGCGGAAACTGCTCATGACCTCGCTCTCGCCTATAGCCCCGGCGTAGCTGAACCGGTAAGAGAAATTGCCAATAATCCTGACGATGTTTATAAATATACGGCTAAAGGTAATACGGTTGCCGTTATTACCAACGGCACTGCTATTTTAGGTTTAGGAAATTTAGGTCCATTAGCGTCAAAACCGGTAATGGAAGGTAAATCTTTATTATTTAAGCGTTTTGCTGGTATCGATTCAATCGATATTGAAGTAAAGCATAATACACCGGAAGATTTTATTAATACAGTTGCCAGTATTGCTGATACTTTTGGTGGTATTAATCTTGAAGATATTAAAGCACCAGAATGTTTTGTTATCGAAAAAGCATTAAAAGAACGTTGTAAAGTACCGGTATTTCATGATGACCAACATGGTACAGCCATTGTAACGGCAGCAGGTATGTTAAACGCGCTTGAAATTCAAGGCAAAGAAATTAAAAATGCGCGTATCGCTTGTTTAGGTGCTGGCGCTGCAGCAATTGCTTGTATGGAATTATTAATTAAATGTGGCGCTCAGCGTGAAAACATTTATATGCACGACACTAAAGGGGTTATCCATACGCGGCGTGACGACTTAAACCAATACAAAACATTATTTGCTAATAATACCGATAAACGTACCTTAGAAGATTCAATTGACGGTGCGGATGTTTTTGTTGGTGTTTCAGGGCCTAATTTATTATCACCAGAATTAGTTAAATTAATGGCTCCTAACCCTATTATTTTTGCTTGTTCAAACCCTGATCCTGAAATTAAACCTGAACTAGCTCATGCTGTTCGCGATGATTTAATTATGGCAACAGGTCGTTCTGATCATCCAAACCAAGTAAATAACGTTTTATGTTTTCCTTTTATTTTCCGTGGCGCATTAGACGTACGTGCTCGTCAAATTAATGATGCAATGAAAATAGCAGCGGTACATGCTATACGTAAATTAGCGAAAGAATCAGTTCCAGAAGACGTTTTGAAGGCAAGTGGTGTTACAGCGCTTACTTTTGGTCGTGATTATATTATTCCTAAGCCAATGGATGTTCGCTTAAAAGCTAATGTAGCTAAAGCGGTTGCGCAAGCTGCGATTGACTCTGGTGTTGCGGCATTACCAATGCCTGAAAATTATATGGAATAAAAATACATCTATAATTAGAATATAAAAAAGCCGCTAATGATCACTCATTAGCGGCTTTTTGTTATCTTTTATCAGTCATACTGAACTCGTTTCCAATGCTGATCGTTTAAGGTAAAACAGAGTACTTGAACGATCTTTTCAGTATGGCATATTAGTTTCCTTTTAAAGGAAACTAATCATGTTACGTGATGAATTATCGTATTTTTTTGACGAGT